>ERZ779740.339-NODE-339-length-15859-cov-14.8135_pt1 | contig 15859 bp, 11 predicted proteins | sample MGYA00511099_ERZ779740 | MGnify/ENA primary metagenome ERZ779740 (study PRJEB29588, sample SAMEA2161216) | human gut metagenome | biome: human gut; feature: human-associated habitat; material: faeces | place: Denmark | collected 2008/2010 ...
CCTGCCCTCCCCCCCCGGACACCCCGCTCCGCTGCCGGCTGGGGCCGTCGCCATATTCGCCGTGCCGGTTTACGGAAGGCACGTGGCACCCGCAGCCCTGGAACGCCTGCGGGAGATCCGCGGCGAAGGCACTCCGGCCATCGTCCTGGCCGTCTACGGCAACCGCTCGTTCGGCACGGCCGTCGCAGAGCTCGCCTCGTTCGTCGCGGAGCGGGGATTCGTGCCCGTAGCGGCAGGGGCATTCGTCGGCGAGCATTCGTACAGCACGCCCGAAACCCCGATCGCACAGGGACGCCCCGACGCGCAGGATCTGGCTGCCGCCACGGCATTCGGGGCTCAGGTGCGCGAAAAATTAGCGAAAACAGGGTCTTCTCCCGGCAGGAACCCGGAAACGGCATCCGACACCGCAGCAACCACCCGGACAACCCAAACCGACAGCATGGATGCAGCCAAGGCCCCCGCGACGGGCGCCCTTGTCCCCATCGACCCCGCGAAGCTGCGCGAACCGCGTACACCGCTCCTCCCGAAGCTGCGCTTCATCCGGTTCGTACTGGGCTACCGCCGCCGGCAGAAACGCAACCCCGTCGTCCTGCTGCCCGAGGGAGATGCCGCACGTTGCACGCAATGCGGCCGCTGCGTCGCACTGTGCCCCACGCAGGCCATCGCACGCGGCGACGAGCTGCACACCGACCCGGCACGCTGCATCCGCTGCTGCGCCTGCGTGAAAGGGTGCGCATTCGGTGCCCGCACATTCCGCACGCCCTTTGCAGCCGCCCTCGCCCGGAACTTCGCGCGGCGGAAACCGCCCGTAACCTTATTATAACCCTTATTGCAACATGATCGAACACCTCACACAACCCTCGCCCGCAGAACTGGACGCACTGACCGCCCTCTGGGAGGCCTCCGTGCGGGCGACGCACGATTTCCTCAGCGAGGAGGACATCCCCTTCTTCCGGCAGATGGTTCGCAACGAAGCGCTTCCGGCCGTAGATCTGTATGTCACACGGGACACCGGCGACAGAACAGACGGGACAGACGGGCCTGGCGGGACAGACGGGAACAGGGGATCGACCGCGACAGGCCCAACGGGCGAAACAGGACGCGACAGCCGGGCAAACGAGTTCGGCGGATTCACCGCCTTTGCAGGCGTCGCAGGCGATATGCTCGAAATGCTGTTCGTCGCCCCCGGAATGCGGGGCAAGGGATTCGGCCGGCAACTCGTGAACCACATCACACGGCACTGCGGCGTGCGGCGGGTCGACGTCAACGAGCAGAACCCGCAGGCCGCGGGTTTCTACGAACGGATGGGATTCCGCACCGCCGGGCGCGACGCAACCGACCCGTCGGGCCGGCCCTACCCCATCCTGCATATGGAACTCGGACACGCCCCGCACACAGGGCTCGTGCCGATTCCGAGCCTGCTGATCGACCGAATCGACATCGACTTCCGGGCCGAAGTGCCCGGCACGGATACGGAAAAGCAGCCCTAACGGAAAGTGCTGTCCGACAAGCCCGGTTCTTACGACTTCACCCCCGCCCGAGTTATCTCCGGCAGGGGTGATTTCCATTTTCGGGGAGCGAGCCGACAGCCCGCTCCGCACCATCGGCGGTGAAGCGGTGAAGGACAGGATTCCCGAACAGGGGGGGGGAACGGCGCTATCGCATGTATCCCGTAACGGTCAGCGGGGCATCGCCCACCTCGGCCGTGACCTCCGTCGTTTCGCCGCGGGCGTTCTCGTAGCGGAACGTATAGGACTTGCCTTTTTCCAGCAGGAACCTCAACGCATCGTTCATGTCCTGCCTCGGCCCGGCCGTGCGGCCTCCGCCCATCTGCTCGGCACCGCAGAAGACATCGACATTGGCCGCCACGCGGGCGTCCGAGCGCCCTTCGTGCGCCGCACTGTCGTACATCACAAAAGTCACCGTCGTATGCCTTCCCTGCGCCACGAGGGTATGCTCGTAGGCCGCATAAAGGTCGCGGTAACGCTGCGAGACGTCCACCCCGTGCACCTCACGCGAGTCCTCGCTCCACACCATCGGAAACCAGTCGCCGGTGGGCCGGAACGACACGGCGAAGATGCCGTGCATACGGTCGTCGAGGCCCGCCCGGCATCCGAAAGAAACCAGGCATGGTCGAGCCCCGAAGGGTAATATTCCGTGAAATACCAGCGGCCGCCGATCCATACCTCGACCCAGCTGTGGTTGCCGCGGTCGTCGTGCCACGCGGGCGTCCCGGCGAAACGCGCCGGGATTCCCGCCGCGCGCAGGGCGTCGACCAGCAGCACCGAAAGCCCCGTACAGGAGGCCATATGCTGCCGCATCGACTCGGCAGGGCTCTGGTTGGTCTTTTCGCGGGCGGTGTTGTACTCCACCCCGACGTCGGCCGCGATATTCCGGTTCACGGAGTCGATCGCCGCGCGGATGTCGCGGCAAAACGCCACGCGCCGGGCGAGGCGCGGGTAGAAATCCGCCCGCCAGCTGTCGCGCACCTCGTCCACGGCGGCATAGGGCAGTACCTCGTTCAGGAAGACGGAATCGGGCAGCGCACGTGTCCAAGGGTAGTCCCGGCGGGCACGGTAGGCATATTCCACATTCTCGCGCAGCAGGTCGAGGCGCATCGTGTCGCGGTCGCCCCGGGGCATGTGGGCGATCAGGAAGGCCATTCCTTCGCGCTGCTCGCGCGGGGTTTGCCGCAGCAAATTCCGCAGGCTGTCGGCGCGCGGGCAGCCGGCCAGCGCGGCATGAAGCAGCGGTTCGTATCCGGCGGGGACACCGCAGCCGTAACGGCCGCAGGCACAGAGACACGCCCCCAGCAAAAGGAAGATGATGCGTTTCATGGTTCGAGCAGGGTAAGTATTTGTCGGATGAGCCGTTCGTCGGCACAAAGAAGATCGTATTCGGAAACATCGCCGCAGCCGCCCATCGAAACATGCGGGTTGCGGAAAACCATGCCGCCCGGACGCACGCTGCGAGCGCTAAAATGCACGGCATCGACGCCCGTGGCCGCCAGCTGCCGCACATTCGAGGGGTTGACGCCGCTGCCGGCCATCAGTTCGATGCGCCCGGCGGCCTGCGCCACCAACGCCCGCAGCGTGTCGATGCCTTCGACGGCCGTATTGCGGCCCCCCGAGGTCAGGATCCGGCGGCATCCGGCAGCCACCGCCGCTTCGAGCGCCTCCTCCAGGTCGCACGCCATGTCGAACGCCCGGTGAAAGGTGGTCTGCATCGGCCCCGCCTCGGCGACCAGGGCAGCCGTACGCTGCACGTCGACCCGCCCGTCGGGGGGGGGGGGGGGGGGGGTGAGCACGCCGAAGACCACGCCGTCGGCGCCACATTCGCGGGCGAAGCGCACCTCTTCGAGCATTTGGCGGAATTCGGTATCGGAATAGAGGAAATCCCCGCCGCGGGGACGCACCATCACGCTGAGCTGCAACCCTCCGATACGGCGCGCCATACGGATGGCGGCAGCCGAAGGGGGCGGGCCGGCCTCGGAAGGGGAGGCACACAATTCCACGCGCGTGACACCCGCACGGCGGGCAGTCTCGCACGCCTCGACGCTGTAGGCGCAAAGTTCGGTCGTCATACGGCAAAGATAAAAAATCCGTACCGGAAAAACAAGCCCGCGAAAAAGCCGGCTGCCGCGGCAGAAAAAGGCACGGGAAATCCCGACCGGCACATGGCATACTCCCCGCTCCCGGGGCAGACGGTCAGCGCAGCACGACGGTGACGGACATCGGCCCGTGGGCGCCGAATACCAGCGCCTGTTCGATGTCGGCCGTCTTCGAAGGGCCCGACATGAAACACCCGTAGGCGAAGTCCCCGACTTCGGGGCGCACGACGGCTTCGTGCATCGTATCGACCAGCGCATCGCGCGGGATGACGACCATCAGCGCCGTGGCGCCGAAATAGAGCGCCTTGTGGCGGATGTCCTGCGGGATCCACACGGCACCGTTCTCGGCGACGCCGAACGCCCCCGAAACGACCCCCAAGTCTATGTCGACCAACTCGCGCGGGTCTTCGACCCGGTCGGGATTCACCGTGGCGAGCGTCACTTCGGGCAGTGCCGAAGCGACACTCTTCGCATCGGGGTAGCAGCGGCGTACGACCTCATCGAGCGTCGTTGCCCCGTCCAGCCATACGGCCTCGCCCCCGGCCGCCCGGAGCCGCTGGGCGAACATCGCCGCAGGGTCGTCGAAATGCTGGGGTTCGTAGCCGAAGTCGGGGTATGCGTATTCGGGCATTCCCGCCGCGGCGATCCGTTTCAGTATGTTTTCCTTGCTGTTATTCATCTTTACTCATTTTTCCGGATTTTACCTCGCCCCGCTTCCACAGGGCATTGAACGTCTTGGGGGCGAACGGCGGCATGTCGCGGCCCGGGGCGCTCCACGGATTGAACCGGTTGTTGAGCACGGCGTGCGGGAGATGCTCCGCGACGCGGGCCAGCGCGATGCCGCCGTAGAATCGTCGTCGCCCTCCCATGATGAAGTCCATGCCTTTGACCGTCAGTTTCTTTACCGGGTCGGCCAGATGCATGGGCGCCAACTCCTGCCGCCATGCGTAAATCTGTTCCCCGAGGTCGATCATCGCCGGGCATACGTCCGAGCAGGAGTAGCACAGCGAGCAGGCCGAGACATTGCCGTGGTGGAGCTTCGGCGAACGCAGCATCGACAGGTTGATGCCCAGCGGCCCGGGGATGAAATAGGAGTAGGAATAGCCGCCCGAGCGCCGGTAGACAGGGCAGGTATTCATACAGGCGCCGCAACGCAGGCATTTGAGCATGTTGCGGTGCGCGGCATCGGCCAGCCACTCCGAGCGGCCGTTGTCCACGATCACGACGTGTATCCGTTTGCCCGGTGCAGGCTTGCGGTAGAGCGACGTGTAGGAGGTGACGGGCTGCCCCGTCCCCGAACGCGCCAAGAGGCGCGTGAAGACCGCCAGCGCCCGCATGTCGGGGATGACCTTCTCCAACCCCATGATGGCGATATGCAGGTCGGGGAACGACGTTCCCATGTCGGCATTCCCCTCGTTGGTACAGACGGCCAGCGTCCCCGTGGAAGCCACGGCGAAGTTGACGCCCGTCATGGCGATGTCGGCACCCAGGAATTTGGGCCGCAACTGGCGGCGAGCCTCATGCGTCAGGTAGGTGGGATCGCTGTTGCCGTGCTCGGTGCCGAACTCGCGTTCGAAAAGCTCGCCGACCTCCTCACGGCGTACGCCGATGGCGGGCAGCACGATGTGGCTGGGCGGCAGCTCCAGCAACTGCATGATCCGCTCGCCCAGGTCGCTCTCGACGGCATCGACGCCCCGCTCGCGCAGGTAGGGCGTAAGCCCGCACTCCTCGGAGAGCATCGACTTGCTCTTGACGAGGTTCCGCCCGCCGTGCTCCTGCACCAGACGCCACACCGTGGCGTTCATCTCGTCGGCGTCGGCGGCCCAGTGCACCGCCATGCCATTGGCCGTGGCGTTGCGTTCGAACTCTTCGAGGTAATGCCCCAGATGGCTCAGCGTATGGCGCTTGATCTCGGACGACATGCGCCGCAGGTCTTCCCATTCGGGCACCGTGCGTGCCATCTTGTCGCGCTTTTCGCGTACGGCGTAAAGCGCCTTGTCGTGCCACGCCGTGCGATCGGCGTCGGCGATGAATTTCGCGGCGGCTTTGGAGTGGGTGCTCATAACTTCGAATTGAGGATTTCAACGGCATGGATGGTGCGGATTGGGAGTTTGTCGTGGTCGATAACCCCCTGCATGTGCATCAGACACGAAGAGTCGGCGCCCGTAATGTATTCGGCACCCGTAGCCATGTGGTCGCGCACCTTGTCGCGCCCCATGCAGACAGACACGGCGTTCTCCTCGACGGAGAACATGCCGCCGAAACCACAGCATTCATCGCGGCGCGATGGCTCGGCGATGTCGATGTCCCCGACCAGCGAGAGCAGGTCGCGCAGCTTCGACATATAGGGCACGTTCAGCTCGCTGGGCGATGACAGCCCCATTTTGCGCACCCCGTGGCAGGAGTTGTGCACGCTCACCCGGTGCGGGAAACGTGCATCCAGCTTCGCGGGCTTCACCACGTCGTGGATGAACTCGCAGATCTCCCCGATACGCGAATCGACGCAGGCATGCTCGCGGTAATTGTCCAACAACCGCGGATAGCCCTCGCGCACGAAAACCACGCAGCTGGCCGAAGGCCCGACCACGTAGTCGTACTGCGCAAAAAGCGCATCCATGTGTTCTGCCAGCGCCCGGGCGTCCTTCTCGAACCCGGCATTGGCCATCGGCTGCCCGCAGCAGGTCTGTCCGAGGGGATAATCCACCTCGCAGCCCAGCCGCGAGAGCAGTTCGTACGACGCACGCCCCACCCCGGGGTAGACGGCGTTGATATAACAGGGTATGAACAATCCTACTTTCATGTTCGTCGGTTTAGTATGCTGTCGCGTATGCCCCAAAGATAGCGGATTTACGGATGAATTGTCCGCCCGTGGACGTTTTTAGGTATAAAAGGGCTATTATTATGCCGAGACATGCCACGAAAAAAGGAGTACCTTGTAAGGCACTCCCCTCCCACGTCGGGCTCGCAAGCCCTATTTCACTTCGATCTGGCGCGTGGCGGCGGCCAGTTCCTCGACCTTCTTCTTGGGAATGTCAATGGTCATCACGCCGTTTTCGACCCTGGCCGAAATTTTCTCGCGCTCGATGTTGTCGGGCAGCAGCAGGCTCTGCTGGAACTGCGTATAGGAGAATTCGCGGCGCAGGTAGGTACCCTTGCGTTTCTTGTCTTCCTCCTTCTCCTCGGATTTCTTCTCCAGGGAGATGATCAGCTCGTTGTCCTCGTTGATGTGGACTTTGAAATCCTCACGGGTCATGCCCGGAGCAGCGACCTCCACCTTGTACTCGTCTTCGTCTTCGATAATGTTGACGGCAGGAGCCGTGGCGTTGCGGCGTTCGGCGAGCCAGTTGTTATCCAGAAATTCGTTGAAAATGCTCGGCAGCCAGTTTTGATTCGTTCTTGCAGGTGTCATAATCTTGTCCTCCTTGTTTTATTTTGGTTTAACTTTATTTTCTTTCGCAGCCCCTTCCGGAGCGGTTTCATCCGTAACAGGTCAAATCCTGTGCCAGCCGCATGAAAACGAAAAAATGTCACAAATTGTCACACATCCTGCTATTCCGACATGACAAACCGGCAAAAAAACCTTCCGGCAACGACGGAATAGGCGGCCTTTTCGCAATTGCGGAAAAAAGCCTACCTTTGCCGCATGGATTTCGCACGGATACTGACCGAACGCTACGCGCTCTCGGACGAGGGCACGGGTCTGCTCATGCACTCCGCCACGCTGACGCGACACGCCCGCAAGGAGGTCATCATCGAGGAGGGGCAGCGCGATGCGGACGTCTGCTTCGTGGCCGAAGGTTCGGTGCGCACGTATGTCATGCGCGAGGACAAGTGCGTCATCTTCTCCTTCTCGTTCGAGGGCGACCCGGCTACCTCGACGCTCGGCACACAGCCCGGCGGCTTATCGCGCCAGACGATCGAAACAATGGAGCCCGCGACGCTGGTACGCATCCCCCGCGCCCGCATGGACGAGCTTTTCGCCGGGAACGCCGAACTGGCCGACTGGGGACGGCGCATGGCCGAGGAGCAGTTGCGCCGCCACGAGGACTATTTCGCCGACTATGCCTGGCGCGGCAAACGCGAACAGTACGGCCGCATGCTGCGCGAATATCCCCAGCTGCTGCAGCGCATCGCCCTGAAAGACCTTGCGGCCTACCTCTTCCTCACGCCCCAAAGCCTGAGCCGCATCCGCGCCGGGGTCAAATAATACGGAAATTACCATAAGTTAACTTTTCCCGGCGCAGAATGCCTTACTTTTGCACCACCTCAATAAAAAGAGGTGCAATTATGTTACGCGACAGTATCGATTACAAAGGCACGGCAGTCGGCAAACTCTTCCGCCGCTTTCTTTTTCCCACGGTCATGGGGATGGTCTTCTCGGCGGTGTTCGTCATCACCGACGGGATATTCGTAGGCCGGGGCATCGGCAGCGACGCACTGGCGGCAGTCAACCTCACCGCCCCGCTCTTCACGCTCGGCACGGGGCTCGGGCTGATGTTCGGCATGGGCGGCTCGGTGGTGGCATCGGTGAACCTGGCGCAGGGCAAACGCCGCGTGGCCCAGATCAACATCACGCAGTCGCTCTTCGTACCGGCACTGCTGATCGTGCTGCTCAGCGCCCTGCTGATCCTTTGCCACAAACCGTTGCTGCTGCTGTTGGGCACGCCGCCCGAACTGATGGTTCCCGCGCGCGAATACCTCGTGTGGTTCACGCTCTTCCTCACGCCGCTGGCCGTATTCAACATCCTGATGTTTATCGTGCGGCTCGACGGCGCACCACGGTTCGCCATGGCGTGCAACATCATGGCGGCCTCGATCAACATCGTGCTCGACTATCTTTTCATCTTCGAATTCGGGTGGGGGCTCGCGGGCGCGGCCATCGCAACGGGAGTCGGCTACATAGTAGGCTCGGGCGTGATGCTGCGGTACATGCTGCGCCACAGCCGGACGCTGCACTTCGTGAAGTTCAAAACCAGTTACAAGAGCCTGCGCCTCACAGCCCGCAATCTGGGCTACATGACCTACATCGGGTTCCCGGCGCTGCTGAGCGAGCTGGCCATTTCGTGCCTGATGGTCGTGGGTAACTACACGTTCATCCGCTACACCGGCAAGGACGGCGTGGCGGCGTACAGCATCGCCTGCTACATCTTCCCGATCATCTTCATGGTCTACAACGGCATCATCCAGTCGGCACAGCCGATCATCAGCTACAACTACGGCGCAGGGCTGATGCGGCGCGGCAGGGATGCGTTCGCGATGGCACTCGGCACAGCGTTCGTCTGCGGGCTGGCGGTATTCGGGTTCACGTGGCTGTTCAGCCCGTGGATCGTGGGGCTGTTCCTGACGCCCGACGCCCCGGCCTATGCAATCGCCGTGCGCGGCCTGCCGCTCTTCGCCGCCGGGTATCCCTTTTTCGGAATCAACGTCGTCACGATCGGCTACTACCAGAGCATCGAGCGCGGACGGCTGGCGACGGGGCTCACCGTGCTTCGGGGCATCGTGCTGATGGCTTTCTGCTTCCTCGTGCTGCCGCGGCTGGCGGGCGTCGCGGGGATCTGGCTCGCGGTACCGGCGGCCGAACTGGCCGTAACACTGCTCCTGCTCGTACTGCTGCGCATCGGCTACGGGATGAGGCGGTAAATGGAGAACGTGAACAATCCCGGCCCGCATTTGAATAGATGCAGGCCGGGATTACCGTTTCACGCCCCGAACCCTTGCAGGCGGCAGGCGCCTGCCCCGGTCGTACGCACTGCGCCCCGCGCAAACAACCGTAACATCAGGATCACTCCCGGCGGTATTTCTCCATGAATTCGGTGGGCAGCATCCCGAACTGCGCATGGAAGCACTTGGCGAAATAGGAGGTCGAAGTGAAGCCCACCATATAGCATATCTCCGTGACGCGCAGGTCGTTGGACTTGGAAAGCAGCTCGGCGGCCACCCTGAGGCGCGTGGAGCGCAGGAACTCGTTGGGCGTAGTGCCCGTCAGCGACTTGATGCGCGAGAAAAAGAGCGTACGGCTGACATTCACGGCTGCGGCGATGTCCTCGACCGAAAGATTCGAATTGGAGATGTTATCCATGACATACTGGTTCACCTGCGCCATGAAACGGTTGCCCGAAGGGCTCGCCGCATCCCCATCCATGACCAGGTAGGGCATCTTCGAGAATTTCAGGCGCAGCCGGCCGCGGATGCCGATAAGCGCCCGTATCTGGCAGTCGAGGTAGTCCACCGACAACGGCTTTTCGAGGTAGGCGTCGGCACCCGCCTCCAGCGCACGCACCTTCGCCGCCGAAGAGGAGTCCACCGAAACCAGCACCACGGGGAGGTGATCCAGCGCCGGATCGTTGCGGATCGCCGCGCAGAGCGCCACGCCGTCCATCCCTTTCATCGCCACGTCGCTCACGACGGCCGCGATGCTCCGGCTTCGGAGCAGGTCGAGCGCCTGCCGTCCGTCCGTCGCACAATGGATCGTATAGCTGCCGGAGAGATGCCGCACGAAAAAGTCCGCGAAGTCGGCATTATCCTCGGCCAGCAGGATGTCGGGCAGCCGCTTCTGCACCTCGGGCTGCACGGCCGCCACGGCCGGCTGCCCGGCAGGCACTCCGGAATCGCCATCCGTCCCGGGGACGGGACGGGGTGCACCGAGCGGAACCGTCACCGTAAACTCCGTCCACTGTCCCACGGCACTTTCGACCCCGAGCACGGCGCCCATCCGGGTCGCCAGGCTCTTCGCCACGGCGAGCCCCAGCCCCAGCCCGCTGCCGGAGACACACTTGTCCGACGTATAGAAAGGTTCGAATATCCGTGCCTTCTCCGCCCGGTCTATCCCCGCGCCGTCGTCGCGGACACGCACCCGGAACACATCGCCGGGCACCTCCCCGCCGGGGCCTTCGAGCGTCACGTCGATGCGGCTCTCGGCGAACTGGTAGGCATTACCGAGTATCTGGCCCACGATCTTCGAGAAGTGGTCGCAGCACATCTCGGCCGTGAGGGCTTCGCCGGGCAGCCCGAGGTGCACCGCGATACCCCGCCGCGGGACGGCATCCCCCACCGCCGCGACCACCGTCCGCAATACTTCCCGTACGTCGACGCGCTCCGGAACGCAGGAGGCGGCATGCTCGCCCTCCTCCGCGCTTTTCAGGTTCAGGATCTGGTCGACCAGCGTCCGCAGCCGCTCGCAGTTCTTGCGGATGATGTCCACGTCGTCACGGAGCCCGGGCAAATCCCCGGCGCGCTTGGCGATCTCTTCGACGGGCGCGGCAATCAGCGCGACGGGCGTACGTATTTCGTTGGCCACCTCCGTGAAGAGGCTGACCTTGGCTTCGAGCAGGTCGAGCTTGTTCTTGCGGGTGATCGAGGCGATCTGCTCGCGGTGCGCGCGGCCAATCCTGCGGCGCAGCCACAGGCCGCCGCCCGCCCCGGGCCGCCGAGCCAGCACGCCGTAGGCCACGACCATGGCGCGAGCCATCCACCACGGCGGCAGCACGAGGATCTCGACCACGGCCTCCTCGCCGAACTGCTCGCCGCCGGTCGAGGCGCTCACGACGAAGCGGTAACGGTTCGGCGGCAGGTTGGTGTAGGAGACATGCTGCACCCCGGCCCCTTCGTCCAGGCCGGTGGTGATCCATTTGTCGTCGAAGTTCTCCAGCCGGTAACGGTAGACCGTCCTCAGCGGCGAGGAGAAGTTGAGCGCAATGAAATCAAGGCTGAACGACATCTTCCGTCCGCGCAGGCGCACCGAGCGCTGGCAGTCGATGGTATTGGACAACAGTCGTCCGTCCACGGGCACGCTGCGGTTGAAGAGCTTGAAATCGGGGAAGACGACGCTGAGCTTGGCCGAATTCTCGCGGCGCGTGAAATCATAGGGATAGAACTTGTTGATGCCGTTGTTGCAGCCGATGTAGATATGCCCGGTCGAGGACTTGATGCCCGAATTGGCGTTGAAGATATTGGCCAGCAGTCCGTCGTCGGAGGTGAACTTGTAGATCGACTGCGGGCCGTTCCCGGGGCTGTATTTCAGCAGCCCGCGGTTGGTCGTGAGCCACAGTTCGCCGCCGTTCTGCACGATCTGGAACACGGCGCAGTTGCCGTAGGGCAGCATGTCGAACTCCCTGGAGAGCGTGTCGGCCGCGATGTCGTAACGGCAAAGCCCGCAGCCGTGGGTGCCGATCCACAGGTTGTCCCCCTCGACGGCCAGGCAGCTCACGAAATCGGAAAGCCCGCCCCCGGAATCGTGCGAACAGAGGGCGAACCGGCCGTCGTCGAACCCGTAGCGGATCAACCCCTTGCCCAGCGACGCGAACCACAGGTGCCCGCGGGCATCCTCGCAGATGTCCACCACGTCGCTGTTATGTCCCAGGCCGAATGCGCACGTGATGGTCTGCGAAACGTCGTCGTAACGGCAGATGCCCATTTTGGTGCCGATCCACAACTGCCCCCGCGAATCGCGGAAAACCGAATAGACGTCGAGATTGTCGAGTCCCGTGCCGGCCTGCGTGAAGTGCTTCATCTGCCGCGTGCGCAGGTCGATGCGGTAAAGCCCGTCGCCATACGTCCCGACCCACAGCCATCCGCCGTCGATGGTGAGCGCATGGATGTTGAGCGCCCGGTCACGCGGGTCGACCGCCACGGGCGTATAGCTGCCCGTACGCGGATTGTAAAGGCTCAGCCCCCCGTCGTCGCTGCCGATCCAGATATTCCCCTCGGGATCCTCGCAGAATTTGCTGATGATATGCCCGCACCCCTCGCCGGCTTCGATGAGCGTGAAGAGCGAACTGAGCGGCGAGAGGTAGTTGATGCCGCCGAAATAGGTTCCGATCCACACGCCGCCGTCACGATCCTTGAGGATGGAGTGGATGAATTTGTCGTTGAGCCGTCCGTTCCGGTTGGTCGTGCCGTTGTCGACATGCTCGAAACTGCGGTTCTTGGTATTGAAATTCACCAGGCCGTGATCCGTCCCGAGCATGATTATCCCCGGGGTGTATTCGATCATGCTCCGCACGCGGCCATACGCCTCGCCGTCCTCCGGGCGGTTGCAGGTGAACGTCAGCCGCGAAAGTTCGAACTTGTAGAGCTCGCAGGCATACCCCGCGATCCAGATGTCGCCGAAGGAATCCTGGCACATGGTACTGATACGCGAGATCGGCTCGCGCGTGAGCGTGTCCTCGACCCGGAAGGTCGAAAAACGGTTGTTCTCGGGGTTGTAGCGGCTCAGCAGCGAACCGCCGCCCGAAGCCACCCAGATGTTGTTGTCGTGGTCGAGCAGGATCTTCACGATGACGTCGGACGAGAAGGCCTCGGGGTATTTCGCGGCGTTATAGTGTTCGAACGTGCCGCTCTTGAGGCTGTAACGGTAGAGGCCGTCGCCGAGCGTCCCGATCCACATGTTGCCCGCGACGTCCGCCGCAAGCGAATAGACCAGCAGGTTGCGGCGCTCCCGGCCATCGCTGCCCAGGATGGGCAGGTGGACGAACGACTCGTCCTTCGAGTCGAAGATATAGACCCCGTCGCTGGTTCCGACCCATATGCGGTCGCCGTTGGGGAACCCTTCGCCGCAAAGGCTGTAAATGCAGTTGTTTTCGAGCGTATTGCGGCGGCGGTAATCGGAGCGGTAGTTGGTGAAATCGTAGGAGTTGAACCGGTCGAGGCCGTCGGCCGTGCCGACCCAGACATACCCCTTGTCATCCTGATAGAGGCACTGGATGGTGTTCGACGACAACCCGCTGTTGTCGGTATAATACCTGAATTTGTGCTCCATACCGCTCCCGGCACGCAACACCAGACACATCGCGACCGCACATACCGCACATTTCACCCTCAATTCCATAGCGCCGACCCTTTAGAGAACTTTATAATCTTTATCATTCCATCCCGCAAAACCGACGCAACCTTTCCCGGGGCGGAAGCATCCGATGGGAAAAATACTTTCTTTCCTTAATATATACAAATACAAGGCGCCATTATACCTATTTCGGGCAGCAGAAATGCGCCGTCCGGCTCCGAAGCGGAAGGCATTATCCGTCGGGGCACCGCCCTTACGCGCCGCAGTCCGCTGCCCCGCCCCGAAGACATGACGCCCCCGGGCGGACGGCCGATGCCGTCCGCAATGCAGGCGCAGGATAAGGGGCGCTATCCCCGCAAACAACGGGGAGTACCCGGAAATCAGCCGGGAGGGGGGGGGAATTCGGGATGCATGGCCGCCGGATGTTTACCTGATCCGACCGATGTCGTCCAGCGGCCAGTCGTCGGTGCGGAACGGGACAAGGGGCTGCCCCATCGTCGTCATGACATTGGCTTCGGGGCAGTAATTGCGGAAGGCGTAGCGCACCGCCACCGGGTCGGGCACCCGGTCGGAGCTCACTTCGATCCGGTTGTCCCAATATTTGAAATTCGCAACGGCAGGGTGGAAAACCCGGTCTTCGCCCGCAATCTCGAAGCCGCCCGGACGGCAATAACCTTCAGGGCCGAAGGCCACGAAGCTGTCGACGCCGTTTTGGGCCCGGACGGGCAGGTTGTCGAAAGTCAGCACCAGTTTATTGCCGTCGCGCTCCATCGACTTGTATACCGGCGCCGGGGCGGGCAGCCCCGTCACCCCGTAATCGTTCGCCAGGGCGAGGAACGCCAGCCGCTCCCCCACTTCGCGCTTGCGCGCCGGATGGATGCAGGTCGGGTTGCCCAAGTCGGTCGTGGCAGCGATCCCCGAGTGCGGGATTTCGGCCAGCGCCCGGTACTGCGCCTCGATCACCAGCGGCAGCGAACGCAGTGTGTCGCCCTCGTAGCGGTAAGGCGCCAGCTGCGTATAGTAGAACGGCATCTTCCCGTCGCCCCAGGTTTCCCGCCAGAGTTTGACGAGCGAGACCTGCAACGCCTTGTAATCGTACCAGTTCTTGCGGTTCGACTCGCCCTGGTACCAGATGAACCCTTTGGCCGTATAGCGGCAGACGGGCAGGATCATTCCGTTGTAGAGCCGCTGGGGAATGCTGTTGTCGTAGGTTCCCGACTTGGCAACGGCGTGGTCGATGCCCGGCGTCGCGTCGATGGCGTCGACGGTCATCCACGCCTCGATGGTCGAACCGCCCCAGTTGGAGGTGATGAGCCCGACCGGAATGCCCAGCGCCTTGTAGAGCATACGCCCGAAAAAATAGCCCACGGCGCTGAACTGGCCGACGGAGGCGGGCGTCGCGGTCTGCCAGGCCGCATCGCAATCGTCCAGGGGCGTCTTGGACGAGACCCTGGGGACGGTGAACATCCGAATGCCGGGGTACATGCCCGCATCGGCGATGGCATCGACCGCCCCCTCGACGGGTTGGAACATGAATCCGCTCACAGGCATCTCCATGTTGGACTGTCCCGAGCAGACCCACACTTCGCCCAGCATCACGTTGTCAAGCACGACCTCCTTGCCGTCGCTGACGGTCACGGTATAGGGGCCTCCGGCTTCGCCCGTGGCGATTTTCATCGCCCACCTGCCCTCAGCGTCGGCCTTGGCGTCGTACGTGCGACCGTCCCACGAGGCGGTGAGCAGCACCCGGCTGCGGGGCGATGCCTCGCCCCAGAAATTCACTTCCGTATTGCGTTGCAGCACCATATTGCTTCCGAGCAGAGCCGGAAGTTTCACTTCGGCTTCCGCCTGCACAGCCAGCAACAAGACCACTGCGGCTAAAAAAAATCGTTTCATAGTTTGGGATTATTTGTCGGTTTGCTCTTTTTCAATGACAATATTATCGCAGTTCCGGGTGATAAAGTTACGTTTTTCCCCGGATAAAACGGGATAATCATCGGTATATTCGATTACATTGTCCTGCGTGAACACGAACCCGTCGACACAGTAGAGGTTGACGATACGCGGGTCGAACACGCGGAAGGTGTTGCCCTCGACCCGGATGTTGCGGTGGTAGCGGCTGGTCTCGCGGTCGGGGATGCCGCTGCCCACGGCAATACATGCCGAGCCCCAACCGGGACTGCCGTAGTTGCCGTTCTCGAAGAGGTTGCGGCGGATCACCACGTCGCGCACGCCCGACTGCTCGTACCAGTAGTTGGCGTCGCCTTCGATCAGGATGGCCGCCCCGGCGATGTGGAAGTAGTTATCCTCGATGACCATGCGGTTGCGCGAGCCCAGCAGCAGTCCGCGCGCCCGGTTGCCGCGCATGCGGCAGCCCTTGATGAGCACCTCGGGATATTCGTCGTCGGCCGCCACGACATGCATGGGCTCGACCCCGTCGGGGAGCGGCTCGGGTAAGGTGGCTTCGG
>ERZ779740.347-NODE-347-length-15626-cov-2.54242_pt1 | contig 15626 bp, 5 predicted proteins | sample MGYA00511099_ERZ779740 | MGnify/ENA primary metagenome ERZ779740 (study PRJEB29588, sample SAMEA2161216) | human gut metagenome | biome: human gut; feature: human-associated habitat; material: faeces | place: Denmark | collected 2008/2010 ...
GCTCCAGCACCGGCAGCCCTTCTTTGTTTGCGTCTTCTATAATGTATTCCGGTATCTGATCGATATAATAGCCCGGCTGGATCGCCAGACCGCTGACCCCTCTTTTTTTCAGCTGGTGGATCAGGTCCTTATGAAGAGACTGATCCTCCAGGCCATACCCGGTAGACACCACTAACTCACCCTCATTTAAAGATCTGGGAGTGTCCAGTATTTCCATTACATTGACCCATAAAATAGGGTTTGAAACATTTAAAACGCCTGCTACCAGCCTGACTCCGCCGAAGATCTGCCGGTCCACCAGGTCTTTTACAAGAAATGCCATAGTGTGCTCCTTTCCGGATACCTGCAAGTTGAAATGTGTTCATGTGAAAACAGCAAGATATACAATATGTCCATTATTATACGCATTTGGTGTACAGTTTGCAACTTGTTTTAGAACTAACTTTTCGCTAGACTATTGGCAAATGAGGTTGATCGGCCAGTTCTGGTCATTGTTTTCAGAAGATTTTTCCGGTAGGAGGTAATGTATATGAGCAAAAAAATTTTAATCACAGAAGCTGTAGACCCTGCAGGCATTACTCTGCTTCAGGACCATGGATACCAGGTGGTCATGGGCACCGGATATGACGAAGAGACCCTTATGAGAGAGGCACATGACGCAGACGGCGTTCTTACAAGAAATGGTCATTTTACAGAACGTGTTTTAAATTCCTGCCCGAAGCTGCAGGTCATCGGCATGCATGGTGCCGGTGTAGACTGTATTGATGTAGAAGCTGCCGAACGGCTGGGCATCCAGGGAACAAACGCAGCTGACGCCAACAGCGGTTCTGTTGCAGAATTTACCCTTGGACTGATCTTAAGCCTTGCAAAGAAGCTTCCACAAAGCCGTGACGGCTTACGCAAAGAAGGCTGGAGCATCCGCCCACAGATCTCTACCTTTGATCTGGAAGGAAAGACCTTAGGGGTACTTGGAATGGGACGGATCGGCACTGCAGTTGCCAGAAAAGCTTCCTATGGCTTTGGAATGAAAGTGTTAGGATACCGCAGAAACCTTCCAGGAGATATCTGCGCGGACTATGGCATTCTTACAAGTGATCTGGACAAAGTGATCCGGAATTCCGATTTTCTTTCTATTCATCTGCCATATACAAAAGATACCTTCCATCTGGTAAGCCGTGAAAAGCTGGAACTTATGAAATCAGATGCGTATCTTTTAAACCTTGGTCGTGGTGAATTAGTCGACCAGGCTGCTTTAAGGGAACTGCTGCTTTCCAACCGTCTGGCAGGCGCTGCACTGGACGTGTTTGAAGGGGAGATCCCAGATGCAGACGACCCGCTGCTGCACATGGATCAGGTAATTGCAACGCCACATATTGCAGGTTTAAGCAAGCAGGCTATGGAACGGCTGTCTTATCAGGCCGCTCTGGGCATTACAGAGGTGTTAGAAGGCCGCAAAGTGACTTATCCGGTCAATCATCCGGAGAAGTATGCAAGTGACGTTTCTGTGGCATAATTTTCTCAAACCATTAACCGACAAACCGCCTGCTGCAGGCAGCCACGGGCAAAAACGCAGGATTTGTAAACGTGCATTACAACAACAGCAAAAGCACAAAAAGCACATGAAAACAGGCATTTAAAACCTGCTTCCATGTGCTTTTCTTTCGTTTAAAGAACCTGTCACCGGCAGGTTTTCTTCCACCACATCTACACAAGCCCCCCCGCGCCTGGCGCGGGTCCTCTCTCACTTGTTTTTATCGTCAGCATACAAACCCCGTTGCTTCGGCGGGGCTTATATTTATACACCTTTATGCATTCTTCACAGTTGCAATATCCACCAGTGTCAGCTCTTTTGCACGGTTCTCAAGGCTTGTTACAAGAGCTCTTGCTGTGTCAAGGGCTGTAAGTACATTTACACCTGTCTCAATGGCATTACGGCGGATCACAAAGCCGTCATGGCTTCTTTTTGCGCCCTGTGCCGGGATATCGATGATCAGGTCGATCTGATGTCCTAATACCAGGTCAAGGATATTCGGGGACTCCTGCTCCAGTTTGCGGATCTCAAAGGCCTTTACTCCATGCTCATTTAAGGTTCTTGCAGTTCCCTTGGTAGCAAAGATCTGGTAGCCTACATTTGCAAATCTGCGGGCAATATCCACTGCCTCTTCCTGCTCATTCTTTCTGATGGTCATGATCATCTTCTTGTACTTCGGCAGACGGATGCCAGCGCCCTCAAATGCCTTGTAAAGAGCCTCGTTAAAGGTCTTAGCGATACCAAGGCACTCACCGGTAGACTTCATTTCCGGTCCAAGGCTGATATCTGCGCCGCGGATCTTCTCAAAGGAGAATACAGGCATCTTAACAGCGATATAATCAGCTGCCGGCTGCAGACCTGGATTGTAACCCAGTTCCTTAATGGTATGGCCGCAAATGATCTGGGTTGCCAGCGGAACGATCGGGATACCGGTTACCTTGCTGATATATGGTACGGTACGGGAAGAACGTGGGTTTACCTCGATGATGTATACGTCATCCCCGTCTACGATAAACTGGATATTGATCATTCCCTTTACATGAAGGGCCTTAGCCAGTTTTTCTGTGTATTCCACAATGGTGTCAACATTATGCTGTGTAATATCCTGTGCCGGATATACGGAAATACTGTCTCCGGAGTGGATACCGGTACGCTCAATATGCTGCATGATACCAGGGATCAGGATGTCGGTTCCGTCGCAGATGGCGTCTACCTCAATCTCCTTACCCATAATGTACTTATCTACCAGGATCGGATGCTCCTGGGCGATCTGGTTGATGATGCCGATAAATTCGTCAATATCTTCATCACAAATAGCGATCTGCATGCCCTGTCCACCCAGTACATAGGAAGGACGTACTAAAACAGGATAGCCAAGGTCATTTGCAGCCTTCTTTGCCTCTTCAGCGGTAAATACAGTGTGTCCTGCAGGTCTCGGGATATGGCACTGCTCCAGGATCTCATCAAAGCGCTCTCTGTCCTCTGCTGCGTCTACATCTTCTGCTGCTGTACCAAGGATAGGCACACCCATTTTCATCAGAGCTTCAGTCAGCTTGATCGCAGTCTGCCCACCAAACTGTACTACTGCTCCGTCTGGCTTTTCAATATCTACAATGCTCTCTACATCTTCTGGTGTTAAAGGCTCGAAATACAGCTTATCTGCAATATCGAAGTCTGTACTTACAGTCTCCGGGTTATTGTTGATGATAATGGTCTCATATCCTTCTTTGCTGAAGGCCCAGGTACTGTGTACAGAACAGAAGTCAAACTCGATTCCCTGTCCAATACGGATCGGACCGGAACCAAGAACCAGGACTTTCTTTCTTCCTTCTGTCTTTTCAGCCTCATTGAAGCTTCCAAAGCAGGAGTAATAATATGGTGTCTCTGCAGCAAACTCAGCTGCACAGGTATCAACCATTTTGTATGCAGCGCGGATGCCATTGTCATAACGCTGCTTCTTGATCTCTTCCTGAGGAATACCGGTAAGACGGGAAATTACATTATCAGGGAACTCAATGCGTTTTGCTTCTGCAAGGAGCTCTGTAGTAAGCTCTTTCTTTCCTTCTCCTACTGCCTTTAATTCTTTCTCCATTTCTACCAGGATAGCCAGCTTGTCAATAAACCAGATATCGATACGGGTGATCTCATGGATCAGCTCATATGGGAAGCCGCGGCGCAGAGCCTCTGCAATTCTCCAGATACGCATATCGTCTACGATCTCCAGCTCTTTTACCAGTCCTGTATAGGAAAGTCCGGTAAAGTCATAGGACATCAAGCAGTCTACATGCTGCTCCAGGGAACGGATGGCCTTCATCAGGGCGCCCTCAAAGTTGGTGCAGATACTCATGACCTCACCAGTTGCCTTCATCTGGGTTCCTAAGGCTCTCTTGGCGCTTATAAACTTATCAAATGGAAGTCTTGGCATCTTTACTACGCAGTAGTCAAGCATTGGCTCAAAACTTGCATAAGTTTTCTTTGTTACTGCATTTTTGATCTCATCCAGAGTATATCCTAAAGCGATCTTTGCAGCTACTTTTGCGATCGGATATCCAGTTGCCTTAGATGCCAGTGCGGAAGAACGGCTGACACGGGGATTTACCTCAATTACGCAGTATTCAAAGCTGTCTGGATTTAAAGCATACTGTACGTTGCAGCCGCCGGTGATACCCAGTTCGCTGATGATATTTAATGCAGAAGTACGCAGCATCTGGTACTCTTTATCCCCTAATGTCTGGGAAGGAGCCACAACAATACTGTCACCTGTATGAACGCCAACCGGGTCCAGGTTTTCCATGTTGCAGACGGTGATCACGTTTCCTGCACCGTCACGCATTACTTCGTATTCGATCTCTTTCCAGCCTGCGATGCAGCGCTCTACTAAAACCTGTCCTACACGGGATAAACGGAGACCATTTTCCAGGATCTCAGCACACTGCTCCGGATTCTGTGCAATACCGCCGCCGGAACCGCCCAGTGTATAAGCAGGACGAAGAACTACCGGGTAACCGATCTGTGCTGCTACTTCCAGACCATGTTTTACATCTTCTACAATGTCAGAAGGTGCAACCGGCTCACCGATCTTTTCCATGGTCTCCTTGAACATCTCACGGTCTTCTGCTTTTTTAATGGTAAGAGCAGTGGTACCGATGAGGCGCACATTGTGCTTCTCTAAGAATCCTGCGTCTTCCAGTTCCATTGCAAGGTTTAATCCGGCATGTCCGCCAAGGGTTGGCAGAATGCTGTCCGGCTTTTCTTTTAAGATCAGCTGTTCTACTACTTCTACGGTTAATGGCTCAATGTATACACGGTCTGCAATGTCCTTGTCGGTCATGATGGTAGCCGGGTTGGAGTTTAAAAGGACAACTTCGATCCCTTCTTCTTTTAAAGAACGGCAGGCCTGTGTACCTGCATAGTCAAATTCTGCTGCCTGTCCGATTACGATCGGGCCGGAGCCTAAAACCAGTACTTTTTTAATTTCAGGATTCTTTGGCATCAGTCATTTACCTCCATCATTTTAAGGAAACGGTCAAATAAGTATCCGGAGTCCTGTGGTCCAGGGCATGCTTCCGGGTGATACTGTACCGTGAAAATGTTCTTTCCTGTGTATTTTAAACCTTCGTTGGTTCCGTCATTTACATTGACAAATGCAGGAACTGCGATCTCAGGCTTTACAGTGTTGGTATCTACTGCGTAACCATGGTTCTGGGAAGAAATGTAAACTCTTCCGGTCTCCAGATCTTTTACAGGATGATTTCCGCCTCTGTGGCCGTATTTTAATTTGTAGGTATCCATACCGTTTGCCAGTGCCATTAACTGATGTCCCAGGCAGATTGCAAAGATCGGTACATTGGAGTCATACATTTTTTTGATCTCTTTGATGATCTCAACATTTTCCTTTGGATCACCAGGGCCATTGGAAAGCATGATGCCGTCCGGATTTGCTGCCAGCACTTCTTCTGCAGGTGTATCTGCCGGATATACGGTAACTTCGCAGCCTCTTTCATTTAAGGAACGGGCAATGTTCTTCTTTGCGCCGAAATCCATTAAAGCTACTTTCTTTCCATTTCCTGGAAGAACGTATTTTTCTTTGGTTGTAGTAGCCATAACAACACCGGCTACTGTATAGGCTTTCATACGGCTGATAAGCTCAAACAAGTCTGAATACTCTTTTGTCGTGATCATACCGTTCATTGTACCTTTTTCTCTTAATAACTTTGTGAGGGCTCTTGTATCGATACCACAGATACCAGGAATATCATTTTCTTCTAAGAAATTCTGAATTGTGTCTTCGCAACGGAAGTTGCTTGGGATCCTTGATAATTCTCTTACAATATAACCATCTGGCCAGGGCTTTAAAGACTCCATATCCTGACGACAGATTCCATAATTACCGATCAGAGGATAGGTCATAACAACGGCCTGTCCTGCGTATGACGGATCAGTTAATACTTCCAGATAACCGGTCATAGATGTGTTAAAAACGATCTCGCTGATCACTTCACGCTGGGAACCAATACTGGTACCAGTGAACACAGTGCCGTCTTCCAATATAAGGTATGCTTTCATAGGGGGAATACCTGTCCTTTCTTATGTTGTGTAGGGGGAGATTTACAAGCAAGCTTGACATCCGATTGCGCTTCCAAATGTGTGCGCTGCTATAGACCTCAGCCCAAATTGATAGCATTATAATATACCTTGCATAAATTTTCAATGGATTTGAAGACTAAATTTTTTTGCCTTATACTAATCTTTTTTGGCATCAAACTTGCTAGGCAGATTTATGGCAAAAGAGCGGGGCCAATCGGCCCCGCCCCCCATGTTTAAACCGTTTTTTCAGATAATTTTTTATTCTTCATCCTGAGAAATGGTTTCTGCCTCTTCTGAAGAAGTATCCTCTGTGGTTTCATCTGCGTCCAGAACTTCCGGTGCATCTTCTTCCTCATCCTCTTTTGAATCTGCATCTTCTGTTTCTTCAGGATCCTCCTCTTCTGCAGATTTATCCTCTTCGTCAGAGTTTTCCTCTTCTTTTACATCTTCTGCTGCATCGGATCTATCTTCATTGGACTTATCTTCAAGCTCATTTTCAGACTTATCCTCAGCCTCTTCTTTGTCTTCTGTCTCAGGATCTTCTGCCGGGATCACAGTCTCTGTTTCCTTTTTCTCCTGGCTGTTTTCCTGCTCATCTTCTTTCACTTTTGACAAAAGTTCTGCAGCAACTTCTTCCTCTGTCTTTTCGTCTTCCTCATCAAATTCGCTGTTTACGGTCTCAAAGCCCTGGAACTTCTTGTTCAGTTTCTCAAGAGTATCCAGTTCCAGCTCCTCAAGTTCTGCCTCTGTTACGTCCAGAGTACCCCAGCTTGCAGAAGAATTATACTGAACTGCATAAATAGTTCCTGAAAGCTTCGGAGCTCCTTTGATAGTCAGAGTGAACTCTCCTGAAACAGTTCCTGATGAAGTACGTCCATAGGAAGAACTTAAAGCTGCATTTCCCTCTGTAGCGTCAACCGTAACTGTAAAATCACCATTTAATTCAGACTTGCCCTTTGTTCCTGCAAACTGAAGCTGTGCTTCTTTCTCTGCAAGGACTTCTACATCACCTTCCATTGTGCTGCCAGCTGCGCCTGTTCCATATACATAGAACTTGCCTGATGATAGAGTGATATAGCAGGTGTTATCTTCTCCCTTTGCCTGCGCTGTTCCAGATGCAGACCCGGCATAAATGTCTTTTGTAGAAGAGCAGGTTACATTTTCTCCTGCTGTGAAATTATAGCCGTTTGCATAAGTGGTTGCATTCCAGCTGACATCGGATATGGTCAGGTCACCATTTAAGTTTAATGGCTTGGTTGACTTGATCAGATAAGGGCCTTTTTCACCTGACTGGATAGAAATAGAAGCTTCCGGCATTGTCACTTCGTCTGTAAGCTCTACATCATCATTTAAAATAAGTGTATCACCGTCCTGTGCTGCAGCCAGGGCCTTTTCAAAGCTTGTATAAGCCTGATCCCCGATCACAACTGCATCTTCCACTGGTTTCTTGCTGTATACAAACTGGATCTTGGAAGTTTTCAGCCAGGTTTCACCGTCATCTGTGATCGTTGCTGCCCAGAGATATTTAGAGCCGCCCTTTTCGTTATCAAATAAAACAGACACGGGTCCTTCGTATTTTGTCCAGGTATCCTTATCCGGTTTTACAGTAGAGGAAGTATCTGTTATGTAATAATAGATCTCTGTGCCTTCTGCCAGGCAGCTGATGGTTGCCACCGGCTTCTCCTCATATTCATAGGTTCCATATCTTGTACTGGAAGTTCCCTTTACCGGGTCTACTGTAAATACAGGAGTTGCGCTGATTGCCTTTTTAATAGCTGCCCCCACAGCAGAAAGTACTTCCTTCTTGCCTTCTTCCTCATACTGCGACAGTATTTCAATATCTGCTGACTGCTCATAATATACATGCGCCAGCAGCTCTGTAAGGAATTCACTGTATTTTTCCTGTGATGCCTCATCTAACTGAATTGATGAGATATAACCGGAATAATTTACATCAACAGATACTGTAATTCCATCCACTTCTGCTGAATAACTTCCACGCTCTAATACAGCCGGTCCTTTCTTCATAAAGCAGCACCATACAGTCACTACCTTGCTGCGGTTTCCTTCTTCATCAAAGGCTGCAAAACGTACTTCTTTGAATTCCGGAGTATTGCTGTAAAATGATACAGAATTGGTTTCCGCCTTTGTACTGGAGACATCCGGATCTGTTCCATCCTCTGTGTAGCGGACAGTTGTATTCTCTGCCTTATCAATGCTCATATAAATCGTAGAACTTGGGCTGCTGTAAAATCTATATCTGCTGGTGATCTTTGGAGCGAGAACTTCTTCATCACTTGACTCTACCGGCTCACCCTGAAGTGCCTGGATCGCAGCATATTTCATCACATCTGTGGAAATAGTCGCACGGCTTACTGCGTCTGCAGCATATTCATCGCCTCCACCTGGGGTGGTCTTTGCATTGATCAGATCAGACAGGTCTTTGCCGGCAAATTTCGTTGAAATACCTGTAAAGCTGCTGCTGCTTGGGAAAAGGTAACCCCAGTATACTTCATCCTGAAGAGCTACCGGTACAGTTCCGTTATCAACGATCTTGGCTATTTTTCCGTTTACAACGGTAATACGGATCTTGCCTTCATATGGTTTATTGGTCTTGGATGTGATCATTCCACTTGCTTCATAGACTTTTATACCTTTTTCCTGTACTTCCGGAATCTGGATAAAGGAAAGTTCTTTTTCTGTCACATCAGATGCCTGACCATCTTTTACTGCCACTGCCTTTAATATCATAGTGCCCGTTGCATTTTCCGCTGCTGAAACGGAAACAGCTGTTTCTGCTCCGGTTCCTTCTGCAACAAATGCCTGGGAGTTTCCTGCCGGATCACTTCCATCTGTTGTATAACGGATCTGTGTGCCTTCCGGTGCTGTGATCAGCAGGTCTGCCGGCTCTGCTGCGCTGAAAACAAAACGGGTCCTCTGATCTGCAGTTTTTATAGCAGGTGCATCTGGCTTTTCTGTTGGATCTTCACTTTGAAGCGCTTTCTTTACAGCTGCCTTAATAGCGTTGGAAGAGATCGTTGCTCCTGATACAGCTTCGACCTGATCTACTTCTTCTATTGTCTTTGCTCCCTCTTCACCGCCAAATTCTTCAAATAACTCCAGAGCATCTTCCCAGAATGATGAATTTCTTTTTCCCGGCTCAGTTCCGTCATCTTCTACGGAAATGATATTTCCATCTTTATCTACAGTTACTTTAACCTTAACCTGATAAGTGCCGCTTACACTTCCATATTCATTGCTTGCTACCTCTGCTTCTCCTGTCAGGATCTTTGTTTCTTCTGGCTTATCATCTGGTTTGTCTGTGTTACCGGAGTCATCTTTTCCGGAGTCTCCGCCATTTCCAGTATCATCTTTTCCAGAGTCATCCTTGCCGGTATCATCTTTTCCAGAATCATCCTTGCCGGTGTCATCTTTTCCAGAATCATCCTTGCCAGAATCATCTTTGCCAGTGTCATCCTTGCCGGTGTCATCCTTGCCAGTGTCATCCTTACCGGAATTACTGCTATTGCCTGAGTTATCTGAGCTGCCAGAGTTTCCTGAACTGCTGGAACTACTATGGCTACTTCCGCCGCCTGATCCTGAAGATCTGGTTACCGTCGTGGTTGATTTCTGGATCGTAGTAAAGTCAGACTCGCTGCGGGTCTTAACATTTCCATTTTCATCTACCCACTGTCCCTGATCATTTACAGAAAATCCATCCGGTGTAACTGTGTTTACATACAGAACTCCTGCATCTTCATTTTCTGAGAAGTAATAACATTTGCCATCGATCCACTTCCAGCCGGTGACCATGGTTCCTTCTGTCTTTTCACCTGACTTGTTATTGAAGAAATACCATTTTCCCTGCTCATCCTGATACCAGCCGGTATGCATCTTTCCTTCTGTTTTTCCCTGCTGGGTCTCAAAATAATACCGGGATCCGTTGATCTGTTTCCAGCCAGTGACCATTTTCCCGTCTGATGGATCCATATAGTACCATCCAGAAGATGTAAGGACCCAGCCTGCATATGCGTTCTGATCAGGATCACAGAATCTCCACGCTCCATCTTCCTGTTTCCAGTCTCCTGGTGTCAGGGGTGCGCCATAACCTGCCAGGCTTGTCTGAGCTGCCAATGCCGCGGATACGATCAGTACAGCTGTCTGTTTTTTCAGATTTTTCCTCATATGATTCCTCCTGCAAATACAGGGCTTCCGGAATTTTTTTCCAAAAGCCCTGTATAAAATTACTATTCTTTTATCGCAGTTTGATTATTCGCCATCTTTAGAAAGAGTTTCTGTCTCTTCTACAGCGGTGCCTTCTGTGGACTCTCCTACTTTCGGAACCTCAGGTGCATCTTCCTTATCATCAGAAGCTGCATCTTCTGTAGAATCCTCAGTTTCTTCAGACTTATCCTCTTCTGCTACATCCTCTGCAGGATCCTCAGTTTCCTCGGACTTGTCTTCTGCTTCCTCAGTATCTTCCTTCTCTTCGGTATCCTGATCATCTGCTGCGTCAGCATCCTCATTTTCTTCATCAGAAGAAGGATCATCTGCCTTTTCTTCCTCTTTTACTTCATTTTCAGGATCTTTCGGATCAGAAACCTCTGAGTCAGAAACTTCTTCTGCCTTGTCAGCTGCAGGAACTTCTTCTGCTTCCTTTTCTTCTGTGTCGAAGTTAAAGCTGATGACGATCTCTCTTCCGTCTGCAAAGATTACTGTAAATGTATCATCTACAACAGTTGCTTCGTTCTCCAGTTCGTTGCCTTCTTCATCTACAACAACTACTGTAAATTCATTCCAGTCTTTCTCGTACTTAGGATCCAGAGCTGCATCCAGGATCTCAAGGCTTCCCAGTGCATCTAACTCATCTGCATCTACTTCTACGGTCTTTACAACTTCTTCGTTCTTGTAGAACTTAACTTCTGCAGGAGCAGCGGAAATATTGATTGCTGCCAGCTGTGTATCAATATCTGCACCCAGAGCATTTGCTACTGCCTTCTTTACTGCTGTAAGTGAATATGTAGCACCACTCTTGATATCTACATCCACATCACTGATCGTATCCTTGGTTGCACCCTTAAAGATATCAAATTTTTTCTTTGCTCTCTTCCAGAATGAATCATTTCCATCTGTGTCTGTATCATTATCTTCTACAGATACAACTTCGCCTCTGGAATTTACAGTTACTTTTACTTTTGCAGTATACTCAAAGTCTTCTACTTCTGCGCTGGCTTCAATTTCCACATCTGGTCCATAATCTTTGCCAACATCTGTTGCTTCTACATCCGGATATCCATTAGCCTTGATCTCCAGTTTGTAATTGTCCTCTGCTCCCTCTGCAAATACTGCTGAAGGTTTTCCATGAGTACCTGCCTTTACATCAAAATTGATAGATCCATCTTCATTGATAAGCTCTGTTCCCTTGACTCCTGCTACTGTATTTCCATCCACAATAACAGTGGAAACAGCATTACGGTAAGCATCTAATTCATCTTCGTCTATTACGATCTTATTTCCTTTGATCGTAACGCTCTCAACGGAACTGGATAATACAAAATCTTTCTCAAAGGATGCATACTTACCGCTTTGGTCGCTTACATTTAAAGTATAGCTTCCTGCTGCTATGCCGTCTGTCCAGGTGATCGTATCATTATCTACCTTAAATTCAGAGACCTCTTCACCATTAGCATCTGTTACAACATATTCCGGAACATAACCCTCAGGAAGAGTTTCCAGTCCATTGATCTTTGCTTCCTTGCTGCTTGCCTTAACCTCCGGCACTTCAATAACCGGTTCAAATTTTACCGGTACATATACCTTTTCTTCAAATGAAATCTCTATCATACCTTCGTTGGTATAATAAGTAGCACCCGTAAGATGCTTGCCCATCATGGACTTATAATGATCCGGTGCTAACGGGCAGCCGTGAACGGTTTCTGTAAATCCACTTGCCCAGGCAATATTTGTCTTGCGCCAGATATTTTCCAGATGACGCATACCATAGTCACTGCCTTCTTCTGTATGCAGTACTACTCCATATACGGTTGTACTATCCTCAGATAAAGAATCCGGAAGTCCTGACATAGATAACTGATAATCACCATATGAGCTGTCTGTTAATAAGCGGGTAGTTACATTATCCGCATCTTCTTTTGCACCCTTTACTTCGCTGAAAGTCAGTTCACCATCGGAAACTGTCAGTTCTTTATAATAGGAAGGAGTTTCACTTAATTCATAATAAGCAAAGTTTTCATTCTCAAATAAAGCATCTTTTCCTGTATAAGTTGTAGTATTGGTCTGTCCACGATTTGTTACAGTGATCGTTACAGAGTCCTCATCTGTTACTTTCTTAAGACCTGCAAGTTCTGCAGCATCTGATACTTTTACAGGGAATGTAATACCGCTTATATCACTTCCATCTGAATTTACATGATAAGAACCGCCAACCAGGCTTCCCGTTCTAGGTTTAGCATGAGTTGCAGAAGAAACGGCATCTACATCTTCATCATTTCCATTTATCTCACTATCATAAAAGTCTGCATAAGGAATGTTCATCAGTACATATACAGTGCTGAACTTAACGGTAAACGGAACAGAGATAGACGCATATTTTCCACTTGGATCTGTAAATACCAGCTTATAAGTTCCTGCTGCCAGATCTTCTGTCCAACTGATCTTTTTATTAACTGTATCTACTGTAATTCCTTCTACTTCCTGATCATCAGCATCCGTTACTGTAATCTGTGCATTTGCAAACGGCTCTGTTCCTGCATATGTGGTTTCTGTTGCATTCACTTCCGGAGCAGTTACTGTAATATCGTAATTCTGTTTAATCGGTACATATTTCTCATTCTGAAGAGTGATCTCAATAATTCCCTGATCGGTATATACAGTAAGACCGGTTAAGCTGCGTCCCATCATATCTGCATAAGGCTCATAAGAAAGTTCTGCCCCTTTAACAGTTGTCTGGAAACCATCACCGCTTCCTGTTGCCCAAGCGATCTCAAAATTATTTTTCTTATGATGGAAAATATTCTCCTGATAACGCAGGCCATAATCTTTACTTATACCATTTAAAGAAGTATGGAGAACAGCACCATATACAACTGTATTGGTATCTCTTAAAATGCAGTCATCTGGCAGATCACTGAAACGCATTTCGTAATCTCCATGCATATTGTGATTACCTTCTAACAGTGTCATGCTTACATTTGCATCAGAAGTATATTCTTTTACTTCTTTTTCATTTACATTCTTTCCAAAGGAAACATTACCATTTTCAACTGTTGCTTCTTTATAATAAGATGGCTCCTGGTCCAGTACATAATATGCATGATCTGCATTTCCATACAAGTCATCTTCGTTGTTAGCCTTTGTAAAGGACTCAAGTGCTTTCTCATTGATCTTTACAGGATAGGTAACGCCGCTTATAACGCTTCCATCCAGTTCTGTATGGTAGGTTCCTGCTGTCATACTCTTATTTAAAGGCTTTTTCTTTGTTGCAGAAGATACTGCATCTGCCTCAATAGTATTGTTCTCTGACTCATTTGCATAGAACTCAGCATATGGAATGTTCATCAGTACATACTGATAACGGATCGGCGCTGTTACCGTTCCGTCAACCTGTGGATAACCTGTTGCTGTAATGGAAATGTTGGTATTTTTTTCACTTTCAAAGATATATTTACCATTTGCTTTTGCAGACAGATCAATGGTACCGTCATCTTTGATGATCTTAACAGCTCCTCTTCCGGTCGCTGCATAGGTAGTATCTCCTACCTTCACGGCTGTAATCGATTTTACATATGCTTTAACCTGATTTTCACTTACATTTTCTGTTGCAGCCAGCTGATAGCTTCCATCTTCATTTGCCTGAACCTGAACCGGAACATTGCTTGTGCTTAAAACAAAAGAAACTTCTACAGATGCATATTTTCCGGACTGATCTTCAATCTTCAAAGTATACTTTCCTGCAACCGGGCTGCCGGTCCATGTCATCTTTCCATTTACTACTGTAAACATGACACTGTCATCATTGTCCTGTCCGGAAACAGTATATCTTGCGTCATAGTCCACAGGAAGGGCATCCAGTCCATTTACAGCTACATCAATATCATCTGTTTTTGCGCCTTCTGCTACAGAGATTTCCTGTTCAAATTTTACAGGTACATACACAGCATTTGTAAATGTGATCTCCATTGTTCCTTCACTGGTATAATATGTAACACCTGTAATGTTCTGTCCCATCATAGACTCATAGTGATATGGTGACAGTTCATTGCCATGAGTTGTCTCTGTAAAACCGCTTGCCCAGGCAATATTGGTCTTACGCCAGATATTTTCCAGATGACGCATACCATAATCAGTACCTTCTTTTGTATGGATCACTACGCCATATACAGTTGTGCTGTCATTAGACAGAGACTCCGGAAGTCCGGTCATATACAGCTGATAATCGCCATAAGAGCTGCTGGCTGATACAGTTGCACTTACACCGCTTACATTTTTAGCCGTACCCTTTACTTCGCTGAATGTCAGTACAGCACCGGAAACTGTCAGTTCTTTGTAATAGGAAGGAACCTCATTTAATTCATAGTAAGCAAAATCCTCGTTTTCAAATAAAGCATCTTTTCCTTTGTAAGTTGTAGTGTTTGTCTGTCCACGGTTTGTAACAGTAATATCTACAGAGTCTTCATCCGTTACTTTCTTAAAACTTGAAAGATCGGTTCCTTTCTTTACTCTTACAGGGAATGTAACGCCGCGAATCTCGCTTCCTTCTGGGTCTTCATGATAGGAACCACCAACCAGGCTTCCTGTTCTTGTTTTATTTAAAGTTGCAGAAGAAACGGCATCTACATCCTCATCGTTTCCTTTTACTTCACTGTCATAAAAGTCTGCATAAGGAATGTTCATCAACAGATACTGATATTCTTCTGTTACATCTGGAGTATCCGGGGTTGATGGGGTGTCTGGAGTAGATGGGGTATCCGGAGTGGACGGTGTAGCAGGCGTAGTAGAACCGGAGTCACTGTCGGAACCTGAACTGGAGCCGGAACCTGATCCGGAACTCTTGGAAGTAACCGTGGTTGTACTGTTTGCTTTCGTGCGGTATCCGCCAGACTGACGGTACTGTGCAACGCCGTCTTCATTTACCCACTGACCATCTGCATTTACTTTGTAGCCGTCTGGTGTAGTAGTGTTGGTTGCCATTTTCTGTACGGGCAAAATAATAGCAATAGCCGTCGATCCAATTCCATCCTGTGACAGCGCTTCCTTCTTCATGAGTATCTGTGGTATTATCGAAGAAATACCAGTCTCCCTGTGGTGACTGATACCAGCCTACCTTCATCTGGCCTTCGATCCCCTCATTTGCCGGAGTAAAATAATAATCCAGACCATTGATATTCTTCCAGCCTGTTACCAGACTTCCGTCTTCCATATTCAGATAATACCAGCCTGACGCTGTGTGGATCCAGCCTGTATATGGCTGACGGTCACGATTTAAAAA
>ERZ779740.365-NODE-365-length-15248-cov-3.01488_pt1 | contig 15248 bp, 10 predicted proteins | sample MGYA00511099_ERZ779740 | MGnify/ENA primary metagenome ERZ779740 (study PRJEB29588, sample SAMEA2161216) | human gut metagenome | biome: human gut; feature: human-associated habitat; material: faeces | place: Denmark | collected 2008/2010 ...
ACGTAAACAGCCGTCGGAACTGATTGCAACGGGTATTGCCGGTATCGACTTGAACAATACACTGGTATCGGGTCAGAAGATTCCGTTCTTTGCCGACCCCGACCAGCCTTTTAATCAGGTAATGGCAAATGTAGCCTTACGTGCTGAAACGGATAAGATTATCCTCGGAGGCATGGGTATGACGAATGACGACTACCTGTACTTTAAGAATGTGTTCTCTAATGCAGGTGCGCTGGACCGTATCGTGAGTTTCATGAATACGACCGAAAATCCTCCGGTAGAACGTTTGTTGATTCCGGACATGGCATTGACTGCTGCAGAGTATTTTGCAGTAAATAATAATGAGAAAGTGCTGGTGCTATTGACGGATATGACGAGCTATGCGGATGCGTTGGCAATCGTATCTAACCGTATGGACCAGATTCCTTCGAAAGACTCTATGCCGGGATCGCTTTATTCGGATTTGGCAAAGATTTACGAAAAGGCGGTGCAGTTCCCTTCCGGTGGTTCAATCACTATTATTGCGGTGACTACTTTGTCTGGTGGAGATATTACGCATGCTGTACCTGATAATACGGGTTACATCACTGAAGGTCAGTTGTTCCTGCGTCGTGATAGTGATATCGGTAAGGTAATTGTTGACCCGTTCCGTTCATTGTCCCGTTTGAAACAGCTGGTAACCGGTAAGAAGACACGTAAGGACCATCCGCAAGTGATGAATGCCGCTGTACGTCTGTATGCCGATGCCGCTAACGCTAAGACGAAGATGGAAAATGGTTTCGACCTGACCAACTACGACGAACGTACGTTGGCTTTTGCGAAGGACTATTCCAATCAGTTATTGGCTATTGATGTCAATCTTGATACTACTGAAATGCTGGACGTTGCCTGGGGCTTGTTCGGTAAATATTTCCGTCCGGAAGAAGTGAATATCAAGAAAGACTTGGTGGATCAATACTGGCCGAAATAAAATAATTAGACAATTAGACGATTTGCTATTAGGATGATAGTGGACGGATTATATATGTTTATAAGAAGTAATTTCAATCGTCTGATCGTAAATTGTTAAATTAGTAAATCAACGAGATGGCTATAAAGTTTCAATATAACAAAACCTCTCTTCAGCAGCTCGAAAAGCAACTGAAAGTGCGGGTGCGTACGCTTCCTATTATTAAGAATAAGGAAAGCGCCCTCCGCATGGAAGTGAAACGCTGTAAAACGGAAGCTGCCGATCTGGAGGATAGGCTCGAACAACAAATTCAAGCCTATGAAGCCATGTTCGCCCTTTGGAATGAGTTTGACGCTTCATTAATAAAGGTGAATGATGTTCATCTTGGCGTGAAAAAGATTGCAGGTGTGCGCGTACCGTTGCTCGAAAATGTAGAATTCGAGATACGTCCGTACAGTATGTTTAATGCTCCCAAATGGTATGCCGACGGTATCCATCTATTGGAAGAGCTGGCTCATACGGCAATTGAACGTGAATTTATGCTCGCCAAGCTGAACTTGTTAGAACATGCAAGGAAAAAGACCACTCAAAAGGTGAACCTTTTTGAGAAGGTGCAGATACCGGGTTATCAGGATGCATTGCGAAAGATCAAACGATTCATGGAAGATGAAGAAAACTTGTCGAAATCTTCGCAAAAGATCATGAAGTCCCATCAAGAAAAAAGGAAGGAGGTAGAGGCATGATTACAAAAATGAAGAAACTCACATTCCTGGTTTATCACAAAGAGTATGAAGAATTCCTGAACAGTCTGCGTGAACTTGGGGTAGTCCATATTGTGGAGAAACAACAGGGGGCTGCTGATAACACGGAGTTGCAGGAGAATATTCGTCTTTCCAATCGCTTGGCGGCTACCTTGAAGTTGCTTCAGAATCAGAAGCATGAAAAGAATGCTGTAATTGCTACGGAAGGTGGAACGGCTGCCCGTGGTATGCAAGTGCTGGACGAAGTGGATGCCCTGCAAACAGAGCATGGAAAGCTGTCGCAGCAGTTGCAAAGCTATGCCAAAGAGAAAGAAGCGCTGGAAGCCTGGGGTAACTTTGAACCGGATAATGTTCAGAAGCTGAAAAATGCCGGTTATGTAATCGGTTTTTATAGCTGTTCGGAAGGAAATTACAAGGAAGAGTGGGAAACGGAATACAATGCAATGATTGTGAACCGTATCTCTTCTAAAGTATTCTTCGTGACTCTGACGAAAGGCGGGCAGGAAGTGGATTTGGATGTAGAACAGGCGAAATTACCTGCATACTCTTTGGCACACCTTGAAACGCTTTACAATACGACCGAACAGGCCGTTGAAGAGAATGAAAAGAAGCTGGTTACGTTTTCCGAAACAGAAATTCCTTCCTTGAAGGCTGCTCTGAAAGAGTTGCAAAGCCAGATTGAGTTCTCTAAGGTGGTGTTAAGTTCCGAACAGACTGCCGGTGACAAACTGATGTTAATTGAAGGATGGGCACCTGCATTCAGTCAAGTGGAAATAGAGGCTTACTTGAATGACGCACATGTATATTATGAGATTACCGATCCGATGCCGGGCGATAATGTTCCTATTCGATTGAATAATAAGGGATTCTTTGCCTGGTTCGAACCGATCTGTAAGTTGTATATGCTTCCGAAGTATAATGAATTGGACTTGACTCCGTTCTTTGCCCCGTTCTTTATGGTCTTTTTCGGACTTTGTCTGGGAGATTCCGGATATGGGGTGTTCCTGTTTCTGGGAGCTACGGCCTATCGGTTGATGGCGAAGAAAGTGACTCCGTCAATGAAGTCGATCATTTCATTGATACAGGTATTGGCTGCTTCAACATTCTTCTGCGGTTTGCTGACAGGTACGTTCTTCGGAGCGAATATCTACGATTTGAACTGGCCGATTGTTCAACGTCTGAAACATGCCGTCTTGATGGATAACAATGATATGTTCCAATTATCGTTGATATTGGGAGCTATTCAGATACTATTCGGTATAGTGTTGAAGGCGGTGAATCAGACTATTCAGTTTGGTTTCAAATATGCAGTGGCAACTATCGGATGGATCATCCTGCTGGTTTCCATGGCAGTTTCGGCTTTGTTGCCGGAGGTAATGCCGATGGGAAGTACAGTGCATTTGGTTATTCTGGGTGTTTCGGCTGCTATGATCTTCCTTTATAACAGTCCGGGAAAGAATGTTTTCCTGAATATCGGACTGGGATTATGGGATTCATATAATATGGTCACCGGTTTGCTTGGCGATGTATTGTCTTACGTTCGTCTGTTTGCCCTCGGACTTTCCGGAGGTATTTTGGCGGGAGTATTCAACAGCCTGGCAGTAGGTATGAGTCCGGATAATGTAATAGCAGGCCCGATTGTTATGGTACTGATTTTCGTTATCGGTCATGCCATCAATATCTTTATGAATGTGCTGGGTGCAATGGTTCACCCGATGCGTCTGACGTTCGTTGAGTTCTTTAAGAACTCCGGATATGAAGGAGGCGGTAAAGAGTACAAACCGTTCAGAAATTGAAAATTTGAAGATTAAGAATTAGAAATTGAGAATTAATATTTTAAGAATTAAACAATAAAAAATAGAATAAGATTATGGAAATGAATTTGTTTATCGCCTACATTGGCATCGCGATTATGGTTGGTTTGTCGGGCATCGGTAGTGCTTACGGAGTAACTATTGCAGGTAATGCTGCTATCGGAGCATTGAAGAAGAATGATAGTGCATTCGGTAACTTCCTGGTATTGACAGCTCTTCCGGGTACACAGGGTCTTTATGGTTTTGCAGGTTATTTCATGTTTCAGACAATCTTCGGTATTTTGACTCCTGAAATTACACCTATCCAGGCATCAGCAGTGCTTGGTGCAGGTATTGCTCTGGGATTGGTTGCTTTATTCTCCGCTATCCGTCAGGGACAAGTTTGTGCAAACGGTATCGCAGCAATCGGACAGGGACACAATGTATTTAGCAATACGTTGATTCTTGCCGTATTCCCCGAACTCTATGCAATCGTTGCTTTGGCTGCAACCTTCTTGATTGGTAGCGCACTCGTTGCATAATTTTTAGCAAGAATATTTCCTATAAAGGACTTTCAATCCCCTTGTACATGCTGCTTTGCATGTGCAAGGGGATATTCTTTTTTCATTGTTAGACAACGTTTCTTTCCTCTTCTTAACTCATATTTTTTGTATAAAGTATTATTTTTCAAAGAATAATGTGTACTTTTGCACTCGCATACTAAAAAGAGTTTTAATATATTATATGGTAAAAGATTTATTAACCCCCGATTATATCTTCGAGTCCAGCTGGGAAGTATGTAATAAAGTGGGAGGGATATATACCGTCTTGTCGACACGGGCAAATACATTACAGGAAAAATTCCGCGACAGAATTTTCTTCATAGGTCCTGATGTGTGGCAAGGAAAGGAGAACCCTCTATTCATCGAGTCGGATAACCTATGTGCTGCCTGGAAAGAGCATGCGCTTGAGAAAGACGAACTTTCTGTCCGTGTGGGACGATGGAATATCCCCGGTGAACCCATAGTCATTCTTGTTGATTTCCAACCTTTTTTTGAAAAGAAAGACGATATATACACAGAAATGTGGAATCGTTATCAAGTAGATTCGTTGCACGCCTATGGCGATTACGACGAGGCTTCTATGTTTTCCTATGCCGCAGGAAGAGTGGTGGAGAGTTTCTATCGCTACAACCTGACGGAAACGGATAAGGTGGTATATCAGGCACATGAATGGATGACTGGAATGGGAGCACTTTATGTACAGGAAGCTGTGCCGGAGGTTGCTACTATTTTTACGACCCATGCTACGTCTATCGGTCGTTCCATTGCCGGCAATAATAAGCCGTTGTATGACTATCTGTTTGCTTATAATGGCGACCAGATGGCACAGGAACTGAACATGCAATCGAAACACTCGATTGAGAAACAGACTGCACATTATGTAGACTGTTTTACTACGGTGAGTGAAATAACCAATAATGAATGCAAGGAATTACTGGATAAACCGGCAGATGTTGTTCTGATGAACGGTTTTGAAGATGATTTTGTGCCGAAAGGAAGCACGTTTACCGGCAAGCGTAAGCGCGCACGTACCTTGATGCTTAGTGTTGCCAATAAATTATTGGGAACAAATCTGGGTGATGATACGTTAATTGTCGGAACCAGTGGGCGATATGAGTTTAAGAATAAAGGTATTGATGTTTTTTTGGAATCATTAAACCGCTTGAACAGGGATAAGAAACTACATAAGAATGTGTTGGCATTCATCAATGTACCCGGTTGGGTGGGAGAGCCTCGCGAGGATTTGCAGGCACGTTTGAAGAGCAAAGATAAGTTCGACACTCCCCTCGAAGTACCGTTTATCACTCATTGGCTGCATAATATGACTCATGACCAGGTGTTGGACATGTTGAAATATCTGGGAATGGGCAATCGTCCGGAAGATAAGGTAAAGGTGATTTTTGTTCCTTGTTATCTGGATGGTCGTGATGGTATCATGAATAAAGAATATTATGATATATTGCTGGGGCAGGATTTGAGTGTCTATGCTTCTTATTACGAACCGTGGGGATATACTCCGCTGGAAAGTGTAGCTTTCCATGTGCCGACAATCACTACGGATCTGGCAGGATTCGGACTTTGGGTAAACAGCCTGAAGAACCAGCATGGCATTAATGATGGAGTGGAAGTGCTGCATCGTTCGGACTATAATTATTCGGAAGTGGCGGATGGTATCAAAGATACGATTACGTTGTTTGCGGATAAGACTGATAAAGAGGTGAAGGAAATCCGTAAGCGTGCTGCTGAAGTTGCAGAGCAGGCTTTATGGAAGCACTTTATACAATATTATTATGAAGCTTATGATATCGCTTTGCGTAAGGCAAGGATACGTCAGTTGAGTTAAGAAAGAAATTATTTATCAATAAGTAAACGAAAACATTATGAAAATCAAAGTTAGTAATGTGAATACTCCCAACTGGAAAGAGGTTACTGTGAAATCACGTATACCGGAAGAGTTGGAGAAGTTGTCTGAAATCGCACGCAACATTTGGTGGGCATGGAATTTTGAAGCGACTGAACTGTTTAGAGATCTAGATCCGGAACTTTGGAAAGAATGTGGACAGAATCCAGTACTGTTGTTGGAACGTATGAGCTATGAGAAGCTGGAAGCGCTGGCAAAAGACAAGGTGATTCTAAGAAGAATGAATGAAGTTTATACGAAATTCAGAGATTACATGGATGTGAAGCCGGATGAGCAACGCCCATCTATAGCTTATTTCAGCATGGAATATGGCTTGAGCAGCGTCCTGAAAATATATTCCGGTGGTCTGGGCGTATTGGCTGGTGACTATCTGAAAGAGGCTTCCGACAGCAATGTTGATTTGTGTGCGGTAGGTTTCTTGTATCGTTACGGCTACTTTACTCAAACGTTGTCTATGGATGGACAGCAGATTGCCAACTACGAGGCACAGAACTTCGGTCAACTTCCTATTGAACGCGTAATGGATGCCAATGGTCAGCCGTTGATAGTTGACGTTCCTTATCTTGATTATTTTGTTCATGCAAACGTATGGCGTGTGAATGTTGGACGTATTTCTTTGTATCTGCTTGATACGGATAATGAAATGAACAGCGAATTCGACCGTCCTATCACTCACCAGCTTTATGGTGGTGACTGGGAAAACCGTTTGAAACAGGAAATCTTGTTGGGTATCGGTGGTATCCTGACTCTGAAAGCTCTGGGTATCAAGAAAGATGTTTATCACTGTAATGAAGGACATGCTGCATTGATTAATGTTCAGCGTATCTGCGACTATGTAGCTACTGGATTGACTTTCGACCAGGCTATTGAGTTGGTTCGCGCTTCTTCTCTTTATACTGTTCATACTCCGGTGCCTGCAGGTCACGACTATTTTGACGAAGGTTTGTTCGGCAAATATATGGGTGGTTATCCTTCCAGAATGGGTATCTCATGGGATGACTTGATGGATCTAGGACGTAACAATCCGGGCGACAAGGGCGAACGTTTCTGTATGTCTGTTTTTGCTTGTAACACTTCACAGGAAGTGAACGGTGTAAGCTGGCTGCACGGAAAAGTTTCTCAAGAAATGTTCTCTTCTATCTGGAAAGGTTATTTCCCGGAAGAAAGCCACGTAGGATATGTAACGAATGGTGTTCACTTCCCAACTTGGAGTGCAACAGAATGGAAAGAATTATACTTTAAATATTTCAACGAAAACTTCTGGTTCGATCAGTCTAATCCTAAGATTTGGGAAGCTATCTACAATGTGCCCGATGAAGAGATTTGGAAGACTCGTATGACTATGAAGAATAAGTTGGTTGACTATATCCGTAAGTCATTCCGCGATACATGGTTGAAGAACCAGGGAGATCCTTCTCGTATCGTTTCACTGATGGATAAGATCAATCCGAACGCATTGCTGATTGGTTTCGGCCGTCGTTTTGCTACTTACAAACGTGCACACTTGCTGTTCACCGACTTGGATCGTCTTTCTAAGATCGTGAACAATCCTGATTATCCGGTACAATTCCTGTTTACAGGTAAAGCTCACCCGCACGATGGAGCAGGCCAGGGCTTGATTAAGCGTATCATTGAAATCTCTCGTCGTCCGGAATTCCTGGGTAAGATTATCTTCCTCGAGAATTACGATATGCAACTGGCTCGTCGTCTGGTTTCCGGCGTTATCTGGTTGAATACTCCGACTCGTCCGTTGGAAGCATCCGGTACATCTGGTGAAAAAGCTTTGATGAACGGTGTTGTCAATTTCTCCGTATTAGACGGATGGTGGCTGGAAGGTTACCGTGAAGGTGCAGGTTGGGCGTTGACTGAAAAACGTACTTACCAGAATCAGGAACATCAGGATCAGCTGGATGCTGCTACTATTTACAGTATTCTTGAAACTGAAATCCTTCCGTTGTATTATGCACGTAATAAGAAGGGATATTCTGAAGGCTGGATCAAAGTGGTGAAGAATTCTATCGCACAGATTGCTCCTCATTATACCATGAAGCGTCAGTTGGATGATTACTATAGCAAGTTCTATTGCAAACTGGCAAAACGTTTCCAGACTTTGGCTGCTAACGATAATGCAAAAGCAAAAGAAATCGCAGCTTGGAAAGAAGATGTGGTTGCTAAATGGGATTCTATTGAAATCGTATCTTGTGACAAGGTAGAAGAGCTGAAGAATGGTGATATCGAAAGCGGAAAAGAATATACTATTACTTACGTTATCGATGAAAAAGGCTTGAATGATGCAGTGGGACTTGAATTGGTTACTACTTACACAACTGCAGACGGAAAACAACATGTTTATTCTGTAGAACCGTTCAGTGTAGTCAAGAAAGAAGGCGACTTGTATACATTCCAGGTTAAACACAGCTTGTCAAATGCAGGTAGTTTCAAGGTGTCTTACCGTATGTTCCCGAAGAATCCGGAACTTCCACACCGTCAGGACTTCTGCTACGTACGTTGGTTTATCTAATTGCTTGAGTAAAAGTAGGGGAGTATATTTCCCTCACTTTCATACATACATTCAGCCCCTGTATTCTTTGAGAATGACAGGGGCTGAATTTTTTATCTGTTTGGAGAGTGAGGCGTAAAGTCTCGCAAATAAAAAAGACTGTCTCATTTTCTATTTGAGACAGTCTTGTATAAATTTCAAGGCCTTTGGAAAAGCCTTTCTTTGGATTTGTTATTTTACAGCTTCTGCAATTTTAGCTTGAAGTTCTTCTCCGTGCAGACCGCGAGCAATAATCTTACCGCTACCGTCGATCAATACAGTGTGAGGAATGCTGTTTACAGCATAAAGCTGTGCACCTTCACTTTGCCAGAATTTCAGGTCGGACATTTGCGGCCAAGTCATGTCTAGCTTCTTGATTGCTTCTTTCCATGCAGCACCATCCTGATCGAGAGATACACCTACGATTTCGAAGTTTTTGCCTTTGTACTTAGCGTATGTTTCTACCAGGTTAGGCATTTCGCGACGGCAAGGACCGCACCAGCTAGCCCAGAAGTCAACCAATACTACTTTTCCTTTGCCTACATAATCAGACAATTTCACTGTCTTTCCTTCCGGAGTCTGCATTTCGAAATCAACAAATTGAGTACCTACAGCAGTCTTTTTCTGCTTGTCAGTCATCTCTTTGATTCTTACGATTGTTTCGTCATTCTGGAAATTAGCAGGAATTTGTTGCAACAAAGCCTCATTTTCGTCCGTAGAGTTATTGTAGAAAGTTTGTTTAAACAAGAATACTCCAACCGGGTTGGTGATATTCTTTTGTACGCCTTCTTTGATTGCTTTGTCATATTGTTCTTCCAGCTGAGCACCTTCTTTTTGTTTGGCCTCTTTCTGCTCATCACTTAAAGATGTATTACCCATTGCCTCATAAATGGCATTCATTTTTTTGCTGATGTCATTGATTTGAGCTCTGATTTCCTGGTATGCATCGTTGTTGGGAGTACCGGTAACAGCGTCATTATCCTTGGTCAGGGCAACGTTGATTTTTCCGTTTTCCAGGAAGAAGTCGATCATCAACGGTTCTCCGTTCACTTCACAAGTGACATAACGGCTAACCACAGAATCTTGTGTGCCTTCAAAGGTAAAAGTACCTTTGGTGATAACGGCTGTATCTAGTTTGGTCAGATTTCTACCATTGGCTTCCTGAAGATAAACGGTGTCACCATCGCTTGCACCTTCTACTGTACCTGTAATAGTGTATCCGGCTTTGTTTCCGCCAGTACAAGCTACCATGCTTAACGCTGCCGTTGCAATAACTAAATAAGTAAACTTTTTCATGCTTTTGTAAAATTGGTGAATAAATATTTATGCAAAGATAGATTTTTTTTCTGTCGGGCATCGAAAAACACTGTTATATTAGATTAACACGTAGGTGGAAACCGCAGAAATGTGTACCTTTGCAGCCCAAACTTTAGTATGAATATGCAAGAAGATAAATCCATCATTGAGGTGAGCCATGTATCGAAGTACTTTGGCGATAAAACAGCATTGGATGATGTGACTCTGAACGTGAAAAAGGGCGAGTTTGTGACTATCCTTGGTCCTTCCGGTTGCGGTAAAACCACGTTGTTGCGTCTCATTGCTGGTTTTCAGACAGCTTCGGAAGGCGAAATCCGAATTTCGGGGATGGAAATAACACAAACTCCTCCCCATAAGCGTCCGGTGAATACGGTATTCCAGAAATATGCCTTGTTCCCGCACTTGAATGTGTATGATAATATCGCTTTCGGCCTGAAACTGAAAAAAACACCGAAACAGACCATTGAGAAGAAGGTGAAAGCTGCTTTGAAAATGGTAGGCATGACGGATTATGAATACCGCGATGTGGATTCTCTTTCCGGTGGTCAGCAACAACGTGTAGCTATTGCCCGCGCCATCGTGAATGAGCCGGAAGTGTTGTTGTTGGATGAACCGCTGGCAGCGCTCGATCTGAAAATGCGTAAGGATATGCAAATGGAGCTCAAAGAAATGCATAAATCTTTGGGAATCACGTTTGTGTACGTCACTCACGATCAGGAGGAGGCACTTACGTTAAGTGACACGATTGTCGTGATGAGTGAAGGAAAGATTCAGCAGATCGGTACGCCGATTGATATTTATAATGAACCTATCAATGCTTTTGTTGCGGACTTTATCGGAGAAAGCAATATCCTCAACGGTACCATGATTCATGATAAACTCGTACGTTTTTGCGGTACGGAGTTTGAATGTGTGGATGAAGGATTTGGCGAGAATGTTCCGGTGGACGTAGTCATTCGTCCGGAGGATCTTTATATTTTCCCCGTTTCGGAAATGGCACAGTTAGTAGGAGTGGTAGAGACTTCTATTTTTAAAGGAGTGCATTATGAAATGACGGTGTTGTGCGGCGGATATGAATTCTTGGTGCAGGATTACCATCATTTTGAAGTAGGGGCTGAAGTCGGTCTGTTGGTGAAGCCTTTCGATATTCATATTATGAAGAAAGAGCGTGTTTGCAATACATTCGAAGGAAAATTGCTGGATGCTACTCATGTGGAATTCCTGGGCTGTAACTTTGAATGTGTTCCGGTGGAAGGAATCGCTTTCGATACGAATGTCAAAGTGGAAGTAGACTTTGAAAAAGTGATTCTTCAGGATAATGAAGAAGACGGAACGCTGACGGGCGAGGTGAAATTCATCCTTTACAAGGGTGACCATTATCATCTGACTGTATTGTCAGATTGGGACGAGAATGTATTTGTAGATACGAACGATGTATGGGATGACGGTGACCGTGTAGGTATTACCATCCCTCCAGATGCTATTCGTATAGTTAAAATAACCGATTAACAGGAAAGGAAGTGAATAAGAGGTTTATAGTCTTTTTGTCATCACGTAAGAGTTGGACTCTCCCTTACATTATTTTTTCGGCGATCTTTGTGATTATACCGTTGTTCTTAATTGTCGTATATGCCTTTACCGATGATAGCGGCCATTTGACACTCGCCAATTTTCAGAAGTTCTTCGAACATCCCGAAGCAATCAATACCTTTGTCTATTCGATTGGTATTGCCATTATTACCACCCTTGTTTGTATTTTATTGGGTTATCCTGCTGCCTGGATATTGAGTAACAGCAAGCTGAACCGTTCCAAGACGATGGTCGTACTGTTTATTTTGCCGATGTGGGTAAATATTCTGGTGCGTACCCTTGCCACTGTTGCCTTATTCGACTTTTTCAGTGTGCCGTTGGGCGAGGGAGCGTTGATATTCGGTATGGTATACAACTTTATCCCTTTCATGATTTATCCTATCTACAATACTTTGCAGAAGATGGATCATAGCTATATCGAGGCGGCGCAAGACTTGGGAGCCAATCCTGTGCAAGTCTTTCTGAAAGCAGTCCTTCCGCTTTCCATGCCGGGGGTGATGAGTGGTATCATGATGGTGTTCATGCCGACTATATCGACATTTGCCATTGCCGAGTTGCTGACGATGAATAACATCAAACTCTTTGGTACGACGATTCAGGAAAATATCAATAACAGTATGTGGAACTATGGAGCGGCACTTTCGCTCATTATGTTGCTATTGATAGCTGCTACTTCCCTGTTCAGCACCGATGATAAGGAAAACTCAAATGAAGGAGGCGGGCTATGGTAAAGAAGATATTTGCACAGACTTATTTGTGGATATTGCTGCTCTTGCTTTATTCTCCGATCGTGATTATTGTGATCTACTCATTTACAGAGGCGAAAGTGTTGGGTAACTGGACGGGATTTTCTACCAAACTTTATTCTTCGTTATTCACTACCGGTGCTCATCATTCTTTGATGAATGCATTGATTAATACGATCACTATCGCTCTACTGGCTGCAACAGCATCTACGTTATTAGGAAGCATCGCTGCTATCGGTATATTCAATCTGAAAGCCCGTTCACGCAAAGCGATCGGATTTGTGAACAGCATTCCTATTCTGAATGGTGATATTATCACCGGTATATCCTTGTTCCTTTTGTTTGTATCTCTGGGGATCACACAAGGCTACACAACCGTAGTGCTTGCTCATATTACTTTTTGTACCCCGTACGTTGTTTTAAGTGTATTGCCCCGTTTGAAGCAGATGAATCCGAATATTTATGAAGCTGCCCTCGATTTAGGAGCTACTCCTATGCAGGCCTTGTGGAAAGTCATAATTCCGGAGATTCGTCCGGGAATGATTAGCGGCTTTATGCTTGCACTGACACTATCCATTGATGATTTTGCCGTAACTGTATTCACTATCGGTAATCAAGGTTTGGAAACGCTTTCTACTTATATCTACGCCGATGCCCGCAAGGGAGGTTTGACCCCGGAACTTCGCCCGCTTTCGGCTATCATTTTTGTCGTGGTACTGGCGTTATTGGTTGTAATCAATTACCGGGCAGGAAAAACGAAGAAAAAAGATTAATAGACTATCAAATGTGCTACTACGTAAATAATATGAAAAGAATAATTCCTGCTATCCTGCTCTTATTGGCTTTGACCGGGTGTTATAATTCCGGTGAACCTCGTGAGCGGGTTCTTAAAATCTACAACTGGGCGGATTACATCGGCGAAGGTGTGCTTGAGGATTTCCAGGCATATTATAAAGAACAGACCGGTGAGAATATCCGTATCGTTTACCAGACATTCGATATCAACGAAATCATGTTGACGAAAATTGAAAAGGGGCATGAAGATTTTGATGTTGTTTGTCCTTCGGAATACATCATCGAGCGTATGCTGAAGAAGCATTTGTTGCTACCTATCGACACGAATTTCGCACATTCTCCCAATTACATGAATAATGTGGCTCCATTTATTCGTAAGCAGATTAATAAATTGAGTCAGCCGGGTGAAAAAGCCAGCCGCTATGCTGTATGTTATATGTGGGGGACGGCAGGTATTCTGTATAACCGGGCTTATGTGCCCGATTCGGTAGCCCTGTCCTGGGATTGCCTTTGGAATAAAAAGTATGCCGGAAAGATCCTGATGAAGGATAGTTATCGTGATGCTTATGGAACAGCCGTGATTTATGCGCATGCAAAGGAACTGAAGGAGGGAACGGTAACAGTGGAAGAGTTGATGAACGACTATTCTCCACGTGCGATGGAGTTGGCTGAAAAATACTTAAAAGCCTTGAAACCGAACATTGCTGGCTGGGAAGCGGACTTTGGCAAGGAAATGATGACGAAAAATAAAGCTTGGCTGAATATGACTTGGAGCGGTGATGCAATCTGGGCGATTGAAGAGGCCAATGCGGTAGGAGTGGATTTGGATTATGAAGTTCCCGAAGAAGGAAGTAATATTTGGTATGATGGTTGGGTGATCCCGAAATATGCCAGGAATCCGGAAGCGGCCAGTTATTTTATCAACTTTATGTGTCGTCCGGATATAGCCTTGCGGAATATGGATTTCTGCGGATATGTAAGTTCCATAGCTACTCCCGAAATACTGGAAGAGAAGATAGACACCACTCTTCATTATTATTCCGATTTAAGTTACTTTTTCGGACCGGGTGCAGACAGCGTGCAGATTGATAAAATACAATATCCGGATCGTAAGGTGGTGGAACGATGTGCCATGATTCGTGATTTTGGCGATAAGACAAAAGAAGTTCTTGATATTTGGTCGCGTATTAAAGGAGATAATTTGGGAGTGGGTATCACTATTCTTATTTTCGTCGTTGTTGCATTGATGAGTGGTTGGATGATTTATAAGAAGTGGCAGCGTTATAATCGTCAGAAACAACAAAGACGTAGAAGCAGAAGGAAAAAGGTCAGGAGGAATTAGTGTTTCTCCGGATTGCAAACAAAAAATAAATTAGGTGGAAAATAAAAGCGGTATCTACGGTAAGAAATAAGAAGCACGGTGAACAGAATGCTGATGGCAGGATGTTCGCCGTGCTTGGTATTTATCGTCTTTTCATTTCTCGGAGAATGTCCTTGGTGTCCTTATCTACCCGGAATGACTCAATTGTTTTTTGCAGTGCCTTGTTGTAAGTCCAGTTATCCAGTGTGCTATGTTTCAGATACTCCATTGTCTTTTGGGGAAATTTGATAAAACACAATGATATCATCCATGCCATAGCCATGCGTGCATAATATGCATCATGATTGAATGAGTCGGCATATTTCAGTAACGAATCGATATGCGCGTCATCTACATAATGGAAAAGCATCACAATTCCGAAACGTATTTCAAATTCTTTAGAGGATTTCAGATAGGGTTGGATAAATTGCCATACGTTTTCTTTTCCTTTTTTCACAGAAGTTTTCAGTTCACTGCAGAATATGTCGCATACAGCCCAATTATCTATACGGGGAATGAACATCGTTACGTATTTCATTTGTTCTTCAAGTTCCATTTTTGCCAGTCCGATAATCATTCCCTGAAGCATTGTTTCTTCATAATAAATCGTATCGGTTGATTCGACAAATGTACGCCAGTCTTCTTTCTTAATAATTTCTTTGGCCATTGTCCGCAGTTGGGGGATGCGTACGCCGAGAATGTTGTTTGCTCCCGGGAGGAGGGAAGAATGAAATTCCTGATATTTGGAATCTGCTAATGTTTGTAATTCTTTCCGGATATTTTCAGTTGTAGTCATTTTCATATCGTTGGTTATTTCACAAAGGTATAAAAAAAGAGTATGCGCGCTGTGTGCAGGCATACTCTTTTTGGAGGTAATTCCCATCATAATGAAAATACGTTGGGAAAGTTTATCC
>ERZ779740.366-NODE-366-length-15140-cov-2.77899_pt1 | contig 15140 bp, 10 predicted proteins | sample MGYA00511099_ERZ779740 | MGnify/ENA primary metagenome ERZ779740 (study PRJEB29588, sample SAMEA2161216) | human gut metagenome | biome: human gut; feature: human-associated habitat; material: faeces | place: Denmark | collected 2008/2010 ...
AAATCTAATACTATGAAAAACACATTGCAAAGATACGGACTATTGCGAAATTAGCAAATATTCCAAGAAAAAAAGTATGTTTCATAACATAGATTAAGAATTTGATATTCCAATTCAAATTTTATTAAGACTTTTTGATTGCTTTATCTTCCTCTAATCCCTTTGACATATACTTTCAATTAGGTATCCTGAAATCATTCGGAGAACAACCTGTGATTTTCTTAAATAACCGGCTGAAATACTGTGGATTCTGAAAACCCAGCTCTTGCGTTATCTGATTGATTGTTTTATCAGTATTCACCAACCAATCTTTGGCAATCTCGAAGCGTTTGAACTCGATATACTCTTTAAATGATTTCCCCGTTTCATACTTCAGTAAGTCGTTGAAATATTCAGGAGACAAATGAAGCAGGTTCGCGCAATACTTATGTGAAAGTATATCGACAGTCGGTACCTGTTTCGTCTCGAAATGGTTATTTATGATTTTATCGAATTGTTTGATAATCGTTTTATTCGCTTCATTACGTGTAATGAATTGGCGTTCGTAGAAACGGATACAGTAATCCAGCAATAATTCTATATACTTGGAAACTATCTTCTTGCTATGTCGGTCAATGCAACGTTCGAGTTCCTGGTTTATTTTATCCATAAACCCCAGAATGATTTGCTTCTCGCGCAAAGATATATGTAATGCTTCTTCAGGCAGATAAGAGAAGAAAGTATAGTTATGTATATTAAGTCCGAGCGGAGTGCCACAAATCAGATCGGGATGAAAAGCCAATATCCATCCTTTGGAAGGAAAATTCTTACTGTTTTCCTTCATATTGATAGACTCTCCGGGACTAAGGAAGAGCAAAGTACCATCCGAAAAATCATAATACTGGTGACCATACATATACGCTTCACATTTACACTCACTCAATAGAATCGTATAAAAGTCGAACTTGATGCCCGTATGAGCTGACAAGTCAGCCTTTGAGAGATCGATGACACTTACCAGCGGGTGTAGTGTCTTACTCCCCAAGCAACAATTGCATTGATGCACGGTTCCTATTTTGAGTACTTTATCTCCCATGATGTTGAGACTCCTGTATCTAAAATACGTCTAGTTTTTTTGTTTATATTCGTTCGGGGTGCAGCCGACATGCTTTTTAAATAACCGACTGAAGTGCTGTGGATATTGAAATCCCAGTTCATAAGCTACCTGGCTGACAGTTTGAACACCTTCCAGTATTCTTTCTTTGGCCAGTTCGATAATCCGGCACTGGATATATTCCTGTGCAGTTTTTCCGGTTTCCTTCTTTATCAGGTCCCCGAAATAATTAGGAGAGAGGCATGCCTTGTCTGCAAAGTATTTCACGGATGGCAGTCCTTCGGTCATTGCCACCTGATTTTGGAAATATTCGTCCAGTAATTGCTCGAATTTAACGACTATATCTTTATTCGCCTGATTGCGTGTAATGAACTGCCGTTCGTAGAAACGCATACAGTAATCCAATAGCAGTTCGATATTCCGTACGATAAGTTGCTTGCTATGCTTGTCGATAGTATGCTCCAGTTCGAGCCGGATTTTATGTATGCAATCGGTTACGATTTCTCTTTCCTGATCTGAAAGATGCAATGCCTCATTTACCTCGTAAGAGAAAAAAGTATAGTTTTTGATATTCTGTCCTAATGAAGTTCCACGGATTAAATCGGGGTGGAATAAAACCCCAATCGACTTGGTACGGGGAGCCGTTCGGTTACGGTTGTCTATTCCGCTCACTTGTCCCGGTGCCATACAGACAACCGTTCCTTCCTGATAATCGTAATTCTTACGTCCGTATGTGAGATCCCCGCATTTGGCATCTTTCAGGAACAGACAATAGAATCCGATGTTCATACGGATATACTCAACCGACTTGGTAGCTTTTGAGAAGTCGATTACATTAACTAAAGGGTGCAATGTCTCCAGTCCAAACAACTGGTCATACTGATCGACGGTTTCAATTTTTGTTATTTCATCCATATGCTTTGTTATTAATCTGATACAAAGATAAAACATTTGGAGGTATCTTTTTTATTTCATACCTCAAATCAGTAATAAGGGTACAAGAATCAGTAATCTGTATACTACATAAACTTGCGGGCGGAAAAATAAATGGCAATGATTGCTGGAAGTAAGTCATGGAATTGATATATTTGCTCCGGAGAATATAAAAAAACAGGTTTTATGAAAGCATTATTCATTGGAGGAACGGGTACTATCAGTACAGATGTAGTTGCATTGGCGCAACAGAGAGGGTGGGAGATTACTCTCCTTAACCGCGGCTCAAAAAAAATGCCGGAAGGAATTCACAGTATCATTGCGGATATTAATGATGAAGAAGCTGTGGCAAAAGCCATCGCACTTGAACATTACGATGTGGTTGCGCAATTCATCGGTTATACGGCAGAAGACGTAAAGCGTGATATCCGCCTGTTTCAGAATAAAACGCGGCAATACATCTTTATCAGCAGTGCCTCTGCCTATCAAAAGCCATTAACCGATTATCGCATTACCGAAAGCACCCCTCTGGTCAATCCCTACTGGCAGTATTCCAGAAACAAGATAGAAGCGGAAGAAGTATTGATGTCAGCCTACCGGACAAGTGGCTTTCCGGTGACCATCGTTCGTCCCAGCCATACCTATAACGGAACCAAACCTCCCGTAGCCGTACATGGAGATAAGGGAAACTGGCAGATTCTCAAACGGATTCTTGACGGAAAACCTGTCATTATTCCCGGTGATGGCTCCTCTTTGTGGACACTGACTCACTCCAAAGATTTTGCCAAAGGCTATGTCGGACTGATGGCGAATCCACATGCCATTGGGAACGCTTTTCATATCACTACCGATGAAAGTATGACTTGGAATCAGATTTACCAGACAATCGCCGATGCGTTAGGCAAACCTCTGAACGCATTGCACGTAGCATCCGATTTCCTTGCCAAACATAGCGATCATTATGATTTCAGGGGGGAACTCTTAGGAGATAAAGCGGCTACGGTTGTTTTCGATAATTCGAAGATAAAGCGGCTCGTCCCAGATTTTATATGCCATATCTCTATGGCGGACGGATTGCGGCAAGCTGTACATTATATGCTTTCTCATCCGGAAACTCAAACACCCGATCCGGAATTTGATTCGTGGTGTGACCGTATAGCCAATGCAATCAGTGCGGCAGACAAAGCCTTCTGATTTTCCTGATTTTAATAAGTACCTGCCACTAATTAATTGCTATTTTTTAGGCACGGATTACACGGATTAACGCGGTTATTTTTCAGCAATGATAACCCTAAAGACCGTGACATACGTGTAATCCGTGCCTAATTATTATTTAATAAGGAACATTTCTTCCTTGCTGCACCTCAATTCGTATTCCGAAATTACCATTGGCAGATTTCAGTTCGAACGCTCCCCGGAAATTATTCCTTTCCCAAGGCATAGCGCTACGGTTAGGCACCCGCCAGCCATCCTTGTTGTAATCTCCGTAAGTATTGATTCTCATTCCGTTTTTCAGTTTGAAAGATCCCATCTGCATAAACTGTGGAGAAGAAGACAATCCCCAACCATATCCGTATCCAAAACCGGCAAACCCGGAGTAAGAAGACGAAGAAAAAGAGTCGGTGAATCCTTGAGAATAGGTAATATCCGTGTTTAAACGAAAGAGCTGATTATAATCTTTCGTCATATTAGGCATATCTAAATTAAACTTGGGAAGTTCGGGAGTTGCTACGTTCATTAACCCCATATCCAGCAGAAAACCACCAAACTCTTTGATATTGGTAGATGGAGCACGACGAATACTATCGGAAGGAATTTCCGACTGTGCGGATGCAAAACCGACCGATAATATCAGCGAAAGAAATAGAATCAGTTTTTTCATCTTCGTAAAGGTTGATTTACCACAAAGATAGATAATTTCCACCTGACTATCCGCTTCCGTTATGTTTTCTTAGAAAAAAACTTATCTTTTCAATTTAATCACCGGATAAACGACAGGAGCCGTCTCCCATTTCCTTTTCATCGGGTTGTATGAGCGTTCCATACCTCCATGGAGTTCGATATAATCGTTGAACTTGATTTCAAGCATCATGCCATAACCGCTTTGCGGATAGATAGGAGTGAGATATCCCTGCGAAGCATTTCGTTCGCCATTCACAGAATATTCGCCGAAAGCCCGTATACGCAGAAATTTATTAATCCGGTAAGCGGCCGAACCGCTAAAACCAAAATCATTTCTGGCACCATGTTGGAAAGAAGGCATTGTGTACTTGGCACTGAACAGCCCACCTGAAAGCTCCCATCGTTCATTAGGGGCATACGTATAAATGGCACCTACCTGAATATGCGTCCCCATGGTAGGATACGTATTATGCAAACTATACGTACTTAAATAGCTGTTAGCATTGATCCCGAAAATATCCGACCGATTATAGTCACGGCTGAAGGGATCGAAAGAAGTACCCAGTCTGGGAGTAGGCCAGGGAGTATCCATAAATTCGGGAGGAGATATATGAAGCGTCATGCTATCCGTTTGAATGGTTGGCTTCCTGTCGTTCGGCGTTATATTCATATCGGGTAAGATGAAGCCCTCCTTATCCATATTTAATGGCTGCTTTTGCTCCGGTGGCAGAAGAACCGCACGGCCGATGCTATCCTTTTTTACTTCCACCTGTTGCGCAAATGCGGTACAGGTACAAAGTAAAAACATAAATCCTGTGAACTGTCTTTTATTCATGGCACTTTGCGGTGTTAAAGAGTTTAGTTGACAATCAGTTTATAACCGATTCCCCGTACATTGACAATACGTATCTGTTCATCTTGCGAGAGTTTATGCCGCAATTTGGTAATGAACACATGCAAGCTTCGGGAATTGAAAAAACTGTCGTCTCCCCAAAGTTCGAGCAAGACATCCTGCGTGTTGACCACCTGATTCCGGTTTTCGCAAAGCCGTTTCAAGATTTCCGATTCACGATGAGAGAGTTCCTGTCTCGTTCCTGCGTGTAATAAAGTTTGTGCAACAGGATCAAACAGATAACTTCCTATCTCAAAATGATTGGCAACCTTATTCTCTGTGAAGAGAAAAGCCTTTCCCATCAGTGCTTTGATTCGGATAATCAGCTCTTGTATACCGAAAGGTTTTTTCAGGTAATCATTCGCTCCGAGTTCAAACCCCTCCACCACATCATTGATGGCCGAACGGGCAGTCAGGAATAAGACAGGAGTCTGTTTATCCGTCTGGCGGATGCGACGTACCATTTCAAAGCCATCCATTTTCGGCATCATCACATCGGCTACAAGTACATCCGGATGAAGTTCGAAGAAAAGGCTTAGTCCTTCCTCACCGTCATTCGCCGTATGAATGATAAAATCATTTTCTTCAAGTGTATCCTTGATAATCATGGCGAGCGTCTGTTCGTCTTCTACCAGTAATACGGTAATTTTGTTTTTACTCATGATTTTATGGGTTTATAAAGTAATGGTAAAAGTGCTTCCTTTGTCCGGTTCACTTTTTACGGTGATAGTTCCTCCATGTTTTTCGACCATACTCTTGACATAGAACAGTCCTAGTCCGTAACCTTTTATATTATGAAGATTACCCGTCGGGACCCGGTAGAATTTATCAAATATGTGCTTTTGTTTATCAAGTGGAATCCCGATTCCCCGGTCGGTAACGCTGACGGTTACTGTCCCCCCAGTCTGTCGGCAGGAAATAGACAATTCGGCTTCCTCTTTCGAGTATTTCACTGCATTATCTATCAGGTTACTGATGATGTTGCTGAAATGCGTACGGTCGGCTACAATGACAAGCGTTTCCGGTTGAATATCCAATTCGATATGTACAGGCTTGTCCGCTTTTAGCTGGTGCTGCTCCATGAGCGGAGTAATCAACTCCTTCAGGTTGATTTCCTCCGGATGCAAACGAAACGTTTTGCGACGCTCCATTCCCATGGATAAAATCTGTTCCACCAGCCCGCTAAGCCTTTGCAACTGCTCCTGACTGATGCGTAGATACTGGTCGCGCTTGCTTTTCTCTTCCGCCTGGTTAAAGTTCAGTAATGCGTCATTAGCCGCATAGGCTACGGCAATGGGAGTCTTTAATTCGTGCGTGATATTATTGGTAAAATCACTTTTCATTTCATCCAGCGTTTTCTGTTTCAGAAGCGTCCGGATAAGGAACCAGAAAGAGAATCCGAGAATCAGAAGAATTACAAATGAAGTGACCAGAATACCTGTCATCTGCTTTAACACCAATGAATTGATCGGCTCGAACACCAGTTGGTAGCGTTGGCTGTGATGCATATTAAATTCATAGTCATAGCGGATTGCCTTGGGACTGGGAATATAACTGCTATCTCCCGCAATACCTAATGTATCGGTATATACAATGGAAGAATCGGCACTGATTCCGGTATAAATCAAAAGAGTGTGATGAGGAATAGAGAGATTATGCTCTTTCATCACATGGGTGAGCAAACTGTCATATCGCTGCAGGTTGACATCTATATAAGTGTCCACACCCGAATGAATACCCTGCTGAATACTCATTAACAGCTCCTTTAGCGAATCTTGCTTTTTCAATAACACATCCAGCCCGTTCTCGCTACTTGCAACAGGTGTAGAATCTTCCGGAGCGTTACCAACGGCCTTTACCGTATCCGTAGTAGTTTCTGTCCGGGAGTGTATCGTATCCTGACGGCTACTATCCGTATAAGAAATCGTTTGTTTAGTCACTAATGAATTGCCGTCCGCATCATATCCGGCTGATACCGTCAGCGAACCGTGTTCCACATTATCTTTTTGCAAATCATTTACCCGGAGCACGACCTCGTTAAAGTCACTCGTCCGCATCGCATCTCTGATATTGCTCTCCATTTCCATCTTCATAGACCGGTAAAGCCCTGTCAACCAATAAGCTTGATAAACAAAGATTCCGATTAATGAGCAGATAACCAGTATGACAATATGTTTTAGTGGTAATTTCATACTGACAAAGATAATAGGAAACTATTCTTATTCTTCTCTTTGATAAGACTAAATAACACTAGATAAGCCAGTGATAACGCAAATTTCCATTTTTTCTACCGTATTTTGTCGTATTCCAAAAATAAAGACGAAATGAAACGGATTAATTTACTATTTATGTCTCTTCTATGTGTGTGGATATCCGCTACAGCACAAGTCGGACAACAGTCACAGGAACCTGTCGACAGTATCAAGAATATAGGTTATATGGATAGTTTGTTTCAGGAACTGCCCGAAGTGATGATTATAGGTGAACGCCCTATCGTGAAAGCCGAACAAGGCAAACTCGTGTATGACGTGCCGAGACTGGTGGGCAACCTGCCTGTGGATAATGCCTATGATGTTGTGAAAAATCTTCCGGGTATAGTAAATATGAATAATAGTCTGATGTTGGGAGGACAGGAGGTAACTGTTGTCATCAACGGAAAAGTGACCACTCTGTCTGCCGAACAATTGGATGCTTTATTAAAATCGATTCCTGTCAGCCGGATTGAAAAGGCGGAAGTGATGTATTCCGCTCCGGCACGCTATCAGGTACGCGGACCGATGATTAACCTGATATTAGCACCCGGCACAGGACAAGCATCTTCCCTTCAAGGAGAACTCTATACAGCTTTTAACCAACATCACTACGAATCTTTGGCAGAACGTGGAAGTCTTCTGTACTCCGGACGTAAATTCTCTGCAGATCTTCTTTACTCTTACTCTTATGATCGTGACCGAAGGATTACGGAGAAAGAAGCACTTCACACATTAGCCGATGGTTCAGCGCATCAGATGGATATGGATGAAATAATGACTTCCCGTACCAACAGTCATCAGATACGTCTCGGAATGGATTACTCTCTAGCAGAAGATCATCTGTTAAGCCTGGTCTACACAACAGCTTTTACCGATTCCAAACATTATTCCATAGCTACCGGTGCGCAAAACTCTGTTACCGATTCACAGGGAGACAGCCAGCTCCATAACGCAAAGTTAGATTATCAAACCCCTTTCGGGCTGAAAGCTGGAGTGGCATTTACATCCTATCATTCTCCCGGCAGCCAATTATTATATAGCACGATGGGAACAGAGACAATGAATTTCTTAAGCCGCGATAAACAACAAATCAATCAATGGCGTTTTTATGCCGGGCAAGAACATACCTTAGGCAAAGGGTGGGGATTGAATTATGGTATGGCTTACACGACCGCCTTAGACCATAGTTACCAGAAATATTACGATCCTGAAACAGACCACTTACTGCCGGATAATAATATGGCCTCCCGCCGTCGCGAACAAACCCTGAATGTTTATGCAGGACTGAATAAGAGCTTTGGCGATAAACTCTCTGCAGATGTTTCCCTGGCAGCAGAGCAATATCATACAGATATCTGGAATGGATGGAGCCTCTATCCGGTAGCTAATCTGACTTATATGCCTGCCGCCGGACATGTCCTGCAACTCTCATTGAGTAGTGATAAGGAATATCCTGAATACTGGAGCGTGCAGAACTCTATTTCTTACATGGGAGCCTATTCTGAAATTCAAGGTAATCCCTATCTTAAACCTGCAACGAACTATGAAACGAGTTTCACTTATATATTGAAAAGCAAGTACGTCTTTTCTGCCTTTTATAGCTATACAAAAAACAACGAAATGCAAACCCTTTACCAGTCACCTGAACGTTTGGTGGAGATTTACAAGCTCTTCAACTTTGATTTTTCATCGCAGGCCGGATTAATGATGACAGTTCCCTTCAAGGTAAAAAAATGGCTGGACTCCCGTATTACAGCCATCGGCTTTCGCTATCGCCAAAAAGACAGTGATTTTTGGGATATCCCGTTTGACCGTAAACTATATACATTTGTGTTGACGATGAACAACACCTTTACCCTTTCCACAAAACCCGACTTAAAATTCACTTTGACCGGATTCTATCAAAATAGAGCCATCCAGGGTATTTTCGATCTTCCCCGTTCGGGAAACCTGGATGCGGCACTTCGTTACACCTTTGCAAAAGGAAAAGCACAACTAACCTTGAAGTGTGATGATATATTCAACACTTCTACCGTTTCGACACAAGTTCGCTACGGATTGCAGAATGTAAAGAACCATTATATGCGGACCACCCGTACATTCGGCGTTTCGTTTAACTATAAGTTTGGGGGATACAAAGAGAAGAAAAGGGAAGAAGTAGATACCTCCCGTTTTAAATAAACGCTAATTAATTTTTAGACATAAGAGCGAGAAAAATTTCAGACATAAGAACAAAAGAACATAAATGCTGCGCTTTGAAAATTATTTCTGTTGCTTATTGAACTGCTATTTTATTTTTTGTTCTTATGTTCTTCTGTCTGAATTAAATTCCCGTTTAACCAAAAACTGCCTGGTTTGGAATCAATTGGCACTAATGGTTTTATTAGTTATTTTTAAGCAATCGTTTATCTATTAATAGGTATTTCATTTCCTAAGGAGTTTTCGTTTGACAATTGTCAAGCGATAGTTCAACATATGTCAAGCGTTCGTTCAACAACTGTCAAACGAAAACTTCTTAGGCAATTGAAAAAATAATATAAGCAAGAGAAAGAAATAAAAGCTGCATATTGACGAGTTATTGTCAGCGATAGTATTGGGGGCTATTTCCATACTGAAATGAATTAGTTCAAATCCGTGCGGGAAAGAAGAAAAGCGCTACTTTATATATTGGTGTATGTGCAAAACTTCACCTTGTACTTACAATAGGAATTCTTCTATATTATCAGGAGTAATCACTGTGAAAGTAGCTTCCGGATTTATCAAAAGAACAAAATTCAAGCTTTTTTCTTCAAATCCAAAAATATCATGGTTTTTGTGGATTGTATTCCGTAAAAAACATGATATTTTTGGATTTGCTTTGCTGGTTACTTATCCTTTTGCTTTCTTAATATACTCCGTAGGCAAACATCCGAAATACTTCTTGAAACTCGTAGCAAAATAAGACGGCGTATTGAAACCTACCATTGTGCTGACCTCTGCTATTGTATAGCGGCCATCCTTCAGTAATTTTGCTGCTTCGTTGAAACGAATCTTGCGTATAAAGTCAATAGTCGATTCGCCTGTGATGGCTTTCAATTTAAGATGCAGATTAGAACGACTCATATTCATTTCTCTGGCAAATTCGTCAGTAGAGAATTCAATATTATCCATATTCTTTTCTACAATCGCTACAGCACGTTTTAGTAAAGCTTCATCCATGGCGTTAAACGTAATCTTTTCCGGTTCCACTTCCAGGGATTTGGAATACCGTTCAAGCATACGTCTACGGGTACGCATCATATTCTGTATCTTCGTAGTCAGGATAGCAAGTGAGAATGGTTTCGGGATATAATCATCCGCACCCATTTGCAGACCTTCCATCTGGTCTTTGACTTCGCTTTTAGCAGACAGGATAATCACGGGAATATGACAGGTACGGATATTTTGCTTCACATTCTTGCATAATTTGATACCATCCATCACAGGCATCATGACATCAGTTACAATGATGTCAACTTCATTGTCTTTCAGTTTTTCCAAAGCTTCTTCACCATTTCCGGCTTCCAGCGTATTGAAGAGTTCGGCTAGTCCGCTGCTAAGATAATGGCGGATTTCATTATTGTCTTCTACAATAAGAATAGTGCCACGCTTCTTGTCACCGCCTTCGATCGTTTCGTTTTCGACCTTTTCCGTATCAATGAAATACATTTCTTTCGAGTTGGTGGAATATACCTGTCCTTCCTCATTCAGAGTGTCATTAGAAGCTAGTTCGGAGGGTTTGTAGGTATTTATGTCTTGTGGCAGATAAACAGAGAAAGTACTGCCTTTACCCTCTTCACTATCCAGTTCGATACGACCATGGTGCAATTCTACCAGGCGTTGTACCAGTGAAAGACCGATACCACTTCCTACGTGCTCGCTCTCTATCTGATAAAAACGTTCGAATATTTTTCCCTGTTTGTTGATGGGAATACCAATACCGGTATCACTAACTTGCAGTACCAACCAATTATTTTCCTCTTTCAATGTCACAGTAATGCTTTGACCGCTTTCCGTATATTTGAAAGCATTTGAAAGTAGGTTATTAACAATCAGTTCCAGATAATTAGGATCAAAAAGTTCCTCTTTATCTTCCAATTCGGAGTGGAGAGTATAGGTAATCTTTTTGTGGCGTGCCAGTTTATCATAAAACAAGAAATTATCTTGTATTAGTTGATGCGCATTCTCTCTCTTTGCTTTCAGCTCGAAAACTCCCAATTCGGCGCGGCGATAATCCATCAATTGATTGACAAGATGTAGCAGGCGATTAGCGTTGCGTTGGATATATTCCAGCTGATTACGAGTCCAGCGGTCACTGATCTTATTGATTATTTCTTGTAGAGGAGCTAAGATAAGAGTCAACGGCGTGCGAAGCTCATGGGAAATATTGATGAAGAAACGCATCTTCATCTGGTTGATTTCTTCTTGATGTTCCTTGTCCCTACGTTCAATCTCCAGCTCTGCTTCCATGCTTTTACGCATCCAGAAGAAGCGGAAGACGAAAGTGATAAAGCCGATAAAAATAGCGAGGAAAAGCACGATTGCCCACCAGGTCTTGTACCATATAGGGAGAACAACGATTTCCAACATCGTAGGAACGGTATTCCATTTCCCGTCACTATTAGCAGCTTTTACCAGAAAATGATAAGTACCTTGTGGCAAGTTGGAATAGGAGACAGTACGTTTGTCTGTCAGATAATACCACTCTTTATCATATCCTTCCAATTTATAAGCGAAAGTATTGTGTTGACCTGAAATATAGTTGGATACCACAAATTCAAGCGTAAAAGCCGTTTGCCATGATTTTAGCGTGATACTTTCTGTTTCATTGATATTCTTAGTCAAGATACCGGTTTCATCATCCGGACGGACTGTTTTGTTAAACAGTTGAAGTTTAGTAATGACTACCGGAGGAGTGTAAGGGTTGTCCAGTAGGAGTTCCGGGCGGAAAGTTGTGATACCGTTGATACCCCCGAAGTACATTTGCCCGTTAGAGGTGCGGCAGAATGAAGAAGTATTAAACTGATTACTTTGCAACCCGTCGGATTCCGTAAAATTGCGGAACTTCTCTGTCTCCGGATTGAAACAGGAGATACCACGGTTGGTGCTTACCCAGAGACGCCCAAAGGTATCTTCCAGAATACCGTAAACCACATTATTGGGTAAACCGTTAGCAGTCGTATATCGTTTGATTTTCTTCTCTTTTTCATTAAAACAGTAGAAACCTTCACGCGTACCTACCCAAATGATGCCATTGGCAGCTTCATAAATGCAATTGGTAAACATCTTTGTTACAGATGATTCCGGAAGGATAGGGGCTTTTTCTATTTCGATCCCTTCCTGCTGAAAGCCTGATATCCCTTCTTCACCACCAATCCAAAGACGTTTACGAGAATCTCTGAACAGGATTGTGATTCGTTGTGAAGTAAATGGCGTACCGTCTTTTTCTTTATCTATGGTGGTGAAGCTCCGTTTCTCCGGATTAAAACTAACCAGTGCACTTAAAGTTCCTAATAAGATACTACCCTCCTTGTCAGGAAGAATGGCATAGACATTTTCATTGACCAACTGGCTATTCAGCTGATTGAAACTTTCCATTTGTCCACTGTTGCGGTGGAGAACAGTCAGACCACCGGCATGTGTTCCTATATATACAAGTGATTTTTGTTCGTCTACATATACGGCTTTGATATTGTTGGAACCAATACCGATTTCCCGTTCGTTTTCCTGTAAGATATAGTGCGTAAACTGTTGTGTCTTGGGATTATATAGATTCAATCCCCCATCATTCGTTCCTATCCATAAGTTCTTATCCTTATCTTCGGTAATGCAACTGACTACGTTGTCACTTAAAGAATTCTTATATGGAATACGCTGAATATTCTTGAATCTGTTGCGGATCGGATGATAATAGTTTAGTCCTCCGAAATAGGTTCCAAGCCACATTCCACCCTGCGAATCCATAAAGATACTGCGGACCGAACGCTGTGACAGACTGCCGCTTTCTACCGGACTGCTGCTGTAAGAAACGAAAGAATCGTTTCCTTCATGATAAATGTTCAGATCATTGAATGTTCCTATCCATAGGCGATTTTGCGAATCCAATGCCAGAGAACGGATATAATTGGAACTGATACTTTTAGGATTGGAAGAAGAATGATGATAGGTCTTGACTTCTTGTGTTTTCGGGTTAAATAGAAGTAGACCGGCTCCTTCGGTAGCTATCCAGATGCGGGTAGGAGATTGTTGCAAAATGGCTTGAATCTGCTTAGTGCCTGTTATCGGAGTAATTCTTTCCAGTTTCTTTTGAGGAATGGAGTAGCTGTAAAGCCCGTCAACCGGGGTGCCGATATAGATAATATCGCCTTGCCTGTAAAGAGCAGAAGCCACTATCTTATGCATAGCCGTACTAAAAGAATCATCAACGAATCGTGATTCTTTAATATCGAACATAGTCAGACCTTCCTGTGTACTTATGAGCAGTTGTTCCGGTGAGATCTCCGCAATTCCGTTGATTTGCAGCTTCTTCCCCTTCTTTTCGTAGAAGAAATTTCTGAATTTATCCTTCTCTTCATCATAATATGACAAACCATCCCGCGTGCCGATCCAAACCCGTCCCTGACTGTCAGCCTTTACGATTCGCGAAATGTCATTAGCGATGCTGTTCGGATCATCTTCATTATGCTGATAAACTGTAAATGAATACCCATCGTACTTGTTTACTCCGTCATAAGTTGCGAACCACATATTGCCTCGTTGGTCCTGATCGATAGAGAATACAGTACTTTGTGACAATCCTTCATTAATAGAGATATAGGAGAAGTTGATTTGCTCCGGAATATCAGAAAAAGCATAATTAACCCCTGCGCATAGAAAAAGTAGACAGATTGCTATTTTGTTAAAGCTGCTCATTATTAGTTCATAAGATTAATAATGGCATCAAAGATAGTGAAATCTTTGATATACCCCATGAATTGACCGGAAAACTATACAATCTTTCCAGTCTATACAGTGGGTGTATGGAGGTGTTCAACAGAGAGAAAGAAAATGTAGGAGGATGGAAAAAATGCCACCGATTTCACAGATTAACATGGACTTAAATGTAATTCGAAGATTTTCGATACAAAAGTCCATGTTAATCTGTGAAATCGGTGGTGAAACTTGAAACTGGCAGGCAATTTATTATTTAGCTAAATCTCCTATTTCGTCTAAATTCTTCTGAATATCATCATCAGTCAATGAATAGTTTACCAAGTCACCGGCCAAATACTTATCATAAGAAGTCATATCGATCAGGCCATGTCCGGAAAGGTTGAACAGAATCACTTTTTCTTCTCCTGTCTCTTTGCATTTGTTAGCTTCGCGGATAGCTGCTGCAATAGCGTGGCTGGACTCTGGAGCCGGAATAATACCTTCAGACTGTGCAAACAGACAACCTGCTTCGAAAGATTCCAATTGCTGTATATCTACTGCTTCCATCAGATTATCCTTGAGCAACTGTGAAACGATGACACCTGCACCATGATAGCGAAGACCGCCGGCATGGATATGGGCCGGAGCAAAATTGTGTCCTAAAGTAAACATCGGTAGCAACGGAGTATATCCGGCTTCATCACCGAAGTCATACTGGAACTTACCACGTGTCAGTTTCGGGCAAGATGCAGGTTCGGCAGCAACGAAACGAGTCTTTTTTCCTTCCTGTATCGTGTGACGCATGAATGGGAAAGAGATACCTCCGAAGTTGGAACCACCTCCGAAACAACCGATTACGATATCCGGATATTCGCCTGCCATTTCCATCTGTTTTTCGGCTTCCAGTCCGATAATAGTCTGATGAAGAGTAACATGGCTAAGTACAGAACCAAGCGTATATTTACAGTTGGGAGTCATTTGTGCCAGTTCAATAGCTTCAGAAATGGCTGTTCCCAATGAACCCTGATAAGTAGGGTGTTTAGTCAGAATATCCTTACCGGCACGGGTAGACATGGATGGAGAAGGGGTTACCTGTGCTCCGAAAGTCTGCATGATGCTGCGGCGGGGTGGGGTTTTT
>ERZ779740.372-NODE-372-length-14948-cov-2.51575_pt1 | contig 14948 bp, 11 predicted proteins | sample MGYA00511099_ERZ779740 | MGnify/ENA primary metagenome ERZ779740 (study PRJEB29588, sample SAMEA2161216) | human gut metagenome | biome: human gut; feature: human-associated habitat; material: faeces | place: Denmark | collected 2008/2010 ...
CACACAGCCGATGGCATTTTCACTGGCTCTTTTGCTAAATTGCCTTCTTTATGTAACATATCTGATAAGCACTTTATGAATTCAGGAGTTGTTCCACAACAACCACCGAATATTTTAATGCCATACTTTCTTAAATCCTTCATAAATTCAGCAAACTGCTCTGCTGTCACATTATATTCATTAGTAACAGGGTCGGGAAGTCCTGCATTAGGCTTTACTATAACCGGAAGATTAGTCCAGCCTGTAAGTTCCTTAATAACCGGCTCAAGTTCCTTAGGTCCAAGTGAACAGTTGACACCTAAGGCATCAACTCCAAGTCCTGATATTGTAAGTGCAAATGAAGATATCTGACATCCTGTAAATGTACGCATATTTTCTTCAAATGTCATAGTCGTCATTATTGGAAGCTGGCTATTCTCCTTTGCTGCAAGCACTGCCGCTTTCACATCTAACAGATCTGTCATTGTCTCAAATACAACAAGATCTGCACCTGCCGCCTCACCAGCCTTGACTATCTCAGCATACATCTCATAAGCTTCCTCAAAGCTTAATGTACCTGTTGGCTCTAGAAGCTGTCCTATAGGTCCTACATCAAGTGCTACAAGTGCTCGTGGATTCACATTGGCACACGCCTTCTTTGCATTTTTAATTCCCGCTGTTACAAGTTCATCAACTGAATGCCCACATTCTTCAAGCTTATATCTGTTGCCACCAAATGTATTGGCATATATTATGTCTGCACCTGCCTTTAGATACTGCTCGTGTATGGAAATGAGAAGTTCCGGTTCTGTAATATTAAGCATCTCTGGTGTTTCACCCATCTTCATTCCTGCCGCCTGAAGCATAGTACCCATTCCACCATCAAGAATCACATAATCCTTTTGTAAAAGTTCTTTTAATTTATTCATTACAATGTCCTCCTGCTTCCCTGAATCTACATGTACCTTTAAGGTTACACGACATACAGCCTTTTTTCTTTGAACTGACCTCTCCGGTTGTAAGCCCAATAACTGCTGTTACAGACTTGGTTGGTGTCATCATATCAGTCTTTCCTATATTAAGCCCTATAAGCTTAGGTGCATTTAGTATTTTTAAGAATTCGCCCTGCTGTGACAAAGGCAGATCACCATATCCTATTCCAAACCTGAATGTCTGGTTATACTCTGGAAGTTCCTCTTTAATAACAGCCTCAACCTTATCACATACCTGTTCAATTGCTGCACTTGCCATACTGTCTGATATTACAGCCTTGGCAAGGTCTGAGGCCTGCATCACCCTTAACATCCTGTCTATTCCATCAGAGATTGTCACTGCTATAAGTGCCGCTTTATTACAGCCTTTAAGATGTTCTTTAATTGAGTTTCCTTTTAATGTAACAGAAGTCCCTTCAAGCCTTACGCCCTCATCGACCTGTGTCACATCCACTACCCTGTATACATATCTTGGAACTGCCGCTTTTAAGACCTCTGCCTCACATTCATCTATAAGGCTGTTTATTGTCTCATCTGCCCCTATTCCCTTGTATCCTAAGTACCTTAATACTTCTGCCCTGTTTATACTGCTTAATGTCACCTGTTTTTTCATTTATTTATTCTTTCTTGCTTTGTCCTTATGCTTGCCTTTTCCTCTGCCCTTGCCTCTTGACTGGTTAGCCTTCTCAACATTAACACGGCGTCCCTTAATCTGCACGTTATCATTCATTACCTTAAGAATTTTCTCTGCGTGTATAGCTGGTACATCAACAAATGTATAGTTGTCCATCATATCTATCGCGCCTACAAGCTTGCCAGGCATACCAGATTCACCTGCAATAGCTCCAAGAATATTAGCTGGCTTTATTTTATCCTTTTTTCCAATATTAATAAAGAGTCTTACCATTCTTGAATCATCTTTATCTGTATCAAAATGGAATTCTTCTACTTCATCTTCTCTGTCAAGGGTATCACCTATAAGCATTTTTAAAAGTGCTGCTGCCATATCCATAGATGTATATTCTTCCTGATTAACGTGTTCTTCAACAAGATTAACCATATCTGTAAGTCCACCCTCTTCGATTGTCTGTCTGATTTTATCAAACATATTATCAAGCTTGGTGTTCTTAACATCATCCAATGATGGAACAGGCTTTGCAAGTATCTTAGTCTTACAGTAACGCTCGATATCCTTTAACTTATACACTTCCTTGCCACTTATAAATGAAAGTGCCATTCCAGATCTTCCTGCACGCCCTGTTCTTCCAATTCTATGAACATAATATTCCTCATCCTGAGGAATGTCATAGTTAAATACCATATCTACATCATCAACATCAATTCCTCTTGCTGCTACATCAGTTGCTATAAGTATGTCTACCTTGCCGCTTCTAAAGTCATCCATTACTCTGTCACGCTGCTGCTGTTTCATATCACCATGTATTCCGTCAGCAAAATAACCTCTGCCCTTAAGCTCTGATATAAGCTCATCAACCTGTCTTTTAGTGTTACAGAACACTACTGAAAGTCTTGGATTGTATATATCAATAAGCCTGCACAATACTTCTGTCTTATTCTTAGGTCTTACCTCATAATAGAACTGTTCTATATTAGATACTGTAAGTTCTTTTCTTACTACCTTTATAATCCTGGCATCTTTCTGGAAGTTTCTTGCAATATCCATAATAGCCTTTGGCATAGTAGCTGAGAACATTACTGTCTGTCTGTCTTCTGGCGTTTCTGTAAGAATTGTTTCCATATCTTCCCTGAATCCCATATCAAGCATTTCATCAGCTTCATCAAGAATAACCATATTAATATTATCAAACTTAACAGTCTTTCTTCTCATATGGTCCATAACTCTTCCAGGAGTTCCAACAATAATCTGTACGCCCGTCTTTAATGACTTTATCTGTCTTACTATCTCCTGTCCTCCATATACTGGAAGAACTTTAATATCACTCATATATTTGGCAAGTTTTCTTATCTCCTCAGCCACCTGTACAGCAAGCTCTCTTGTAGGGCAGAGTACGATTGCCTGAGGCTTTTTTATCTGTGGGTCTATCTTCATAAGCATAGGAATTGTGTATGCTGCTGTCTTACCAGTACCTGTCTGTGCCTGTCCGACAACATCAATACCTTCACATACAGCTGGAATTGCCTGTGTCTGTATAGGTGAAGTTTCCTCAAATCCCATATCCTCAATAGCTCTTAATATTCTTTCATCAATGTTTAACTCGTCAAATTTCATTCATTTCCTCATTTCTTAAATTTAATACACTTATCTTAGTCTAACTTTTTAATAATACATTATAGGAAGAAATAAGTCAAAAAAATTGCAATTTATTCTTAAAGCAAGTATAATTCAACTAATTAATTTAAAGAAAGGAACACTGTTATTATGATTCTTTCCTGTAATAATATAAGTAAATCTTTTGGAACAGATGTTATTATCAAATCCTGTTCTTTTAATATTGAAGACCACGAAAAAGCAGCTATCGTTGGTATCAACGGTGCTGGAAAGTCTACTCTTTTAAAGATTATAACCGGAATTGAACCTGCTGACACAGGACTTGTAACGTTAGCTAAGGACAAGACTTTAGGTTATCTTTCACAGCAGCAAAATCTTAATTCAGACAACACCATTTATGATGAACTTTTATCTGTGAAGCAATATATCCTTGATATGGAAGCACAGCTAAGAAGTATTGAGAACCAGATGAAATCAGCAGATGATACAGCTCTTGAAACACTTATGAAGAAATATTCAGACCTTAACCACGAGTTTGAATTAAACAACGGTTACGCTTACAAAAGCGAGATAACTGGTGTTCTTAAAGGCCTTGGCTTTGCAGAAGAAGATTTCACACTTAATGTTAATACTTTATCAGGCGGACAAAAGACACGGGTTGCACTTGGCAGGCTTTTATTATCAAAGCCTGATATTATACTTCTTGACGAGCCTACCAACCACCTTGATATGGAGTCTATAAGCTGGCTGGAGAACTATCTGCTTAACTACAGTGGTGCTGTACTTATAGTTGCCCACGACAGATATTTCCTTGACAAGATAGTAAGCAAGATTATCGAGTTAGACAATGGCAATGCAACTGTATTCTCAGGCAACTATACTGATTACGCTTCAAAGAAAGCTATCCTGCGCAATATGCAGCTAAAGGAATATCTTAACCAGCAGCGTGAAATCAAACATCAGGAGGAGGTTATAACAAAGCTTAAGCAGTTCAACCGTGAGAAATCTATTAAAAGAGCTGAAAGCCGTGAAAAAATGCTTAACAAGATGGAATTTGTCGATAAGCCTGAAATTTTAAACGACAAAATGGATATTAAGCTTGAACCTAATGTAATAAGCGGTAATGATGTCCTTACTGTAGACAACCTTACTAAAGGTTTTGACGGAACTGTTCTTTTTGATAACATATGCTTCCAGATTAAACGTGGTGAACGCGTAGCACTTATCGGAAGTAACGGAACAGGCAAGACAACAATATTAAAATTAATTAAGGAAATTATACCTGCCGATTCAGGCTCGATATATCTTGGTGCTAAAGTAAATATTGGTTATTATGATCAGGAACACCACGTTCTTGACCCTGACAAGACTATTTTTGATGAAATCAGGGATGCTTACCCAGACCTTAATAATACACAGATAAGAAATACACTTGCAGCATTTTTATTCACCAATGAAGATGTATTTAAGTATATAAAAGACTTAAGCGGTGGCGAGCGCGGACGTGTATCATTAGCCAAACTTATGCTCTCTAATGCCAACTTCCTTATATTAGATGAGCCTACTAACCACCTTGATATCACTTCAAAGGAAATTCTTGAAAATGCACTTAATAGTTACACAGGTACTGTCCTGTTCGTATCACACGACAGATACTTTATTAATTCTACTGCAACAAGAATTATTGAGCTTGCCAATAAAACAGTTGTTAATTATATTGGTAATTATGACTATTATCTTGAAAAAAAGGATATACTAGGAGCAAAACCAATAACCAATAACACTTCTAAATCCAGCAGTTCAGCCATTTCAAAGCTTAACTGGCAGGAAGAAAAGGTAAAGCAGGCACAGCAAAAGAAGATTAAAAACGAAATCAAGCGTACTGAAGAACGTATGGCTTTAATTGAGGCTGAGATTGAGGAACTTGATAATATGTACGCCGACCCTGCCATAAGCAGTGATACTGCCAAACTTATGGAAATACACACCAGGAAGGAAGCTCTTAGCAAAGAGCTTGATGAGCTATATGATAAATGGGGAGAATTAACATTATAATTCCAATACCAAAAACAGCGAAAAATGCCGAAATAAGGCAATTCTTAAGCGTTTTTTATTGACAAAATTACCTATATGGAGTATAAATAACCTATACTTATTATTACTTATTTCATTTAAGGAGGATGTAGTTTATTATGAATAAGACAGAGTTAGTTGCTGCAATCGCAGAGAAGGCTGAACTTTCAAAGAAGGATGCTGAGAAGGCTTTAAAGGCTTTCACAGAAACTGTTGCTGAACAGTTAAAGAATGGTGACAAGATTCAGTTAGTTGGTTTCGGTACTTTCGAAGTTGCTGAAAGAGCTGCTAGAACAGGTCAGAATCCTCAGACAGGTAAGGCTATTGAAATTCCTGCTTCTAAGGCACCTAAGTTTAAGGCTGGTAAGGCTTTAAAGGATACTGTTAACTCAGCTAAATAATTAATATTCGATAGTGGATATTGCGACTGTCACTTAGGTGACAGTCTTTTTTATATGTATTTATAGATACATATAAATATTATCAATGAAATTCAGAAAACGGAGACACACTATGGAAATAGAACGTAAATTCTTAGTTGCACAATTGCCAGATAATCTGGACAATTATAATTGCAGATATATTGAACAGGGTTATCTTTCAACTAAACCTGACGTGATAATGATGATTATTATCTTACTTACAAAGGCAGTGGTATGATGGCACGTGAAGAATACAATCTTCCACTCACCAAAGACTCGTATGAACATTTGATTAAAAAAGCTGACGGTAATATAATAACCAAAAAGCGTTATGAAATTCCAGATGGTAACGGATACACTATTGAACTTGACATATTTGAAGGAGCATTCAACGGCACTGTTATTGCAGAAGTTGAATTTAACACTATAGAAGAAGCTGACAATTACATTATGCCAGAGTTTTTTACAGAAGATGTAACTAATAACCCTGAATATCACAACAGCAATATGAGTAAAAAGAAGTTCGACTAACGTGAACACTCTAAGAAAAGAGGATAACCTGATGAAAAAACTCTCTGATATATTAGATATAAGTCCTGATATTACTCTTGAAACACTTCAAAGAGCAAGAATGGCAGCCTTAACACTTATCAAATGGCTTCTCTGCTCTTTATTTACAGGAAGCTTTATAGGACTTATCGGAGCATTATTTTATAAAGCTTTACAATATGTAACAAGCTTTCGGATCCAACACCCTTACACTTTATTCTTTCTTCCTGCTGCCGGTATAATAATCGTTCTTATGTACCATTTTACGCACGAAGACAAGAATACAGGAACTAATCTTGTAATAACAGCAATCCAGTCCAATGCAGAAGTTCCTGTCCGTGTTGCTCCTCTTATTATAATATCAACACTGCTTACACATCTTTGCGGTGGTTCAGCAGGACGAGAAGGTGCAGCCCTGCAGGTTGGCGGCTCCTTAGGCAATTTTATCGCCAAAACATTACATTTTGACGACAAAGATACAAGAATTATGATTATGTGCGGAATGAGTGCCTGTTTCTCTGCTCTTTTCGGAACTCCTATAGCCGCAGCCATATTTTCTATGGAGGTTATAAGTGTGGGGGTTATGTATTACGCCGCACTTGTTCCCTGTATTATATCCGCACTTATTGCTTCCGGCGTAGCTGGGTTATTCAATATAACACCAACTATGTTTATAATAAGCGAAATATGTGAACTAAGCATATCTACCGGAATAAGATTTATGATAATGTCAGTAATATTTGCCCTCGCAAGCATTGTATTCTGTTATATGCTTCATTCATCAGCCAAAATATATTCTGAATACTTAAGCAACCCATATATCCGTATTATAATAGCTGGTGTGCTTGTTATTATTTTAAGATATATAACCGGTACTACTGATTATCTTGGTGCTGGTGCTCCTATGATTGCGGCAAGCTTTATAACAAGCTGTTCGTGGTATGTCTTTATTTTAAAAATGCTGTTTACAGCCATTACATTAGGTGGTGGATTTAAAGGCGGGGGGGTTGTCCCTACACTTTTTGTCGGTGCAACTCTTGGAAGCTTTTTGGCTCCTGTATTCGGACTTCCAATCGGCTTATGTGCCGCGTGCGGTATGGTAAGCGTATTCTGTGGCGTAACTAACTGCCCACTCACTTCTTTCATATTATCAATTGAAATGTTTGGTGCTGGTTCAATGAAATTCGTAATTATATGCGTAGCAATAAGTTATATGCTCTCTGGCTACTACAGTCTTTATAACAGCCAGAAGATTGTTTACTCTAAATACAAGACAGAATATATTAACAGACATTCACATTAATTATAATAAAAAAGGCAATTCATACAGAATTATCATATCTACCGATTTTTCTGCTAATGAATTGCCTTTTTACTGCTTTTACCGCTTTTACTGCTTTAACTATGCATCATTCTTATATATTTTATTTGTAGAAATTGTCCTCTGGAAGCTTTCCACCAACTGAAGCTGGATTTGCTTCGTAAAGAACATTTAAATATTTGCTTATTTTGTCTTTGGCATCACTGCCTGTTATTATTGTTATGTTGCATTTAGGTATTGCCTGCTTTGCAACTGCAGCTTTTGTTATACCATATTTTTCTACAAGTGTTGAAACCTCATCTACATTTGCATTAACATAATCTGCTGAAAGCTTATATTCCTCAAGGAACTTGTCAACCACAGCCTTATGGTTATTGTAATATTCTGTATTGACAACTATTACACCTGTTACTACTGTACTTCCGTCCTTTGATACATTTTCCCATTCCTTAGTAACATCAAGAGCTATTCTTGCTTCCTTATTATTCATAAGAACTGTTGTAGCAAATGGCTGTGGAAGCATAGCTACAGTTTCTTCCTTCGCTGATGCCATAATAGCCGCAACCTCGGAAGCCTCTGACTTAAATTCAATGTGTACATCCTTATCAGGGTCAATTCCGTTGGTATTTAAAAGGTATCTTAATGTATATTCAGGTGTAGTTCCTTTACCTGTTGTGTATATTGTACGTCCTTTAAGGTCGCTTACATTAGTTACCTCGCCCTTATTATCAAGTATATATAACACGCCAAGTGTATTAATTCCTACAACAGATACCTTGCCATTACTCTTATTATAAAGTGTTGCCGCCGCATTACAAGGCATAGCTGCAATCTGGACATCGCCCTTTATAAGGTCTGCTGTAAATGCATCTGCCGCCGCCTCTATCTGAAATGTGTAATTATTGGCTGTTTTATTATCCTCATTATCGCTCATAAGCTTAACCATTCCGATAGCTGTAGGTCCTTTAAGTGCAGCTACTTTTATGTCTTCGCTTACATACTCACTTGTACTTTCCTGTGTTGCATTGTCTGACTTATCACTGCTGTTACTGCCACAGGCTGTAAACATTACGCTGACCATTACAAGCATAAGAATAGCAGCTGTCAGTTTCCTCATTCTCTCTCTCATATTGTTTCCTTCCATTCCTTTATAATTATCTGTAATGACATTATTCCGTTAAATGTATTGATATCCGGATAATATATTATAGAAATTCTCATTCCTGCCCTTGGAATATCATCTATATTATTAATTCCAAACTGTACAGCAGGTACATAAGTTCCGTCCTCTGTTTCTAACTGGCATCTAAGAACATTTTTATTCTTTCCAATAACTGAAGCTGTCTTTACATATAAGTTCCTATCTGCAAATACCGGCTTTTCATTACCCTTTCCGAATGGTTCAAGCAGCTTTAACTGGTTAACCAGCCGGATATTGGCATACGATACAGGCATTGGAACATCAATCCACATTTTAGGAATTAAATCCTCATCTGTAAGTATCGCATTATCATTCAGCATTTTTCTGAATATGTCAATATCAGATATTGCTAATGATAAACCAGCCGCCATAGGATGTCCACCATATTTAGTGAGAACATTTTTACATTTATTAATCTCTTCGTACATATTATAGCCTTCGATTGAACGTCCTGAGCCTTTTGCCCCGTCCTCAGCATTAGTAATAACAAATGTAGGCCTGTAATATCTTTCTTTAATTCTGCCTGCTATTATTCCAGCTATGCTCTCGTGGCAGTCCTTTAAATATATAACAAGCACTCTATCCTTAAGAAGACCAGTATTCTCTACTAATTCTATTGCCTTATGCGTCTCCTGCTCTGTCATTGACTTTCTTTCATTATTAAGGGCTATAAGCTCTTTTGCCATATTATGTGCCTTTTCATTATCCTTGCAAAGCATAAGTTCAATTGCCTGTCTTGCTGTATCAAGACGTCCACTGGCGTTAAGACATGGTCCTATTACAAAGCCTATATGATATGAGCTTATATTATTAATATCAAGCTGGCACTCCTCTATAAGTGCCCTAAGCCCTGTATTTTTTGTATGTGCAATATGCTTAAGGCCATATTTAACTACTATTCTGTTCTCGTCAATAAGGTCGACTATATCACCTACAGTGGCCATTGCCATAAATTCAATATAATCTTCAAGCTCTTTCTTATCAAGCCCTAATCTGTCATATAACAGGCTTATAAGCTTATATGCAACGCCTGCTCCACATAACAGCTTAAATGGATAATCACAATCTGCCTGTTTGGGGTTAATAACTGCATCTGCCGGAGGTACAATGTATACCTTTTTATCGTCCTTTATCTCAAATGGAACATCGTGGTGGTCGGTCACTATCATTGTAATTCCATTATCCTTTGCATACCTGACCTGATTATATGCAGCTATTCCATTATCACAGGTAACAATTGTATCAATCCCTTCATTGATTGCATTGTCTATTAAATGCTCATTAATTCCATAACCATCATTTATCCTATGCGGTACAACATAATCCACATCTGCTCCTGCCGCCTTTAAGCCGCAGAATAATATATAAATAGAACATATTCCGTCAATATCATAATCTCCGATTATTCTTACAGGCTTATGTTCCTCTATTTTCTTAGTAATAATATCAACAAATTTATCGGCATCTTTCATACTATGAGGATTATGTATATCGTTAAGATTCCCATTAAGATACATATCTATATCTTTACTGCCGCATATATCCCTGTTTCTTATTATACGGGCAAGAACCTGATCTATTCCGTATTCAGAGGCTATCTGCTTAAAATCTGCTTTTTTGGCGTATACCATCCATTTGCTGTTCACGTTTGTTCTCCATTCTTATGGCAATATTGCTTGTATTAAAAATGGTGCATCGTTTGATGATGCACCATTTTACTGCTTTACAAAGCCATTATATTAATTATTTATTATACCTGAGCTCCGTCTTTACCTATGCTTTCTGCTTTTTTTCTTTTATTAACTGCTTCATCAATAACTCCTCTGTTCTTTCCACCAAGCATATACCAGAATGAACTTGTAAGGAATACTGATGAGTAGAAACCTACGATAATACCAACAATAAGTGGAAGTGAGAATTCCTTAACTGATGTTACACCGAGTATGTATAACATAACCAGCATAATAAGAGTTGTTATTGTTGTATTAATATTTCTTGTTAATGTACTTGTTATAGCTGAGTTAACAAGCTCTGTAATATTAGTCTTAGAGTTAGCACTCTTTAACATTTCCCTGATACGGTCAAATATAATGATTGTACCATTAATTGAGTAACCTACTATTGTAAGCATACAGGCAATAAATGTGTTACCTACTGGCACTCTGAATACTGCATAGAATGTAATAACTACTAATACATCCTGTAAAAGAGCCATAACAGCTGCAAGCGCGAATTTGATATCCCTGAATCTTGCAAAGATATATATAAGCATTGCTATTGTAGCAAGAATTACTGAAAGAATAGCATTCTTCTTCATAGTACTGCTGACAGATGAGCTGATTGTGTCTGTCTCAACTATTGAACCATCTTCAATAGGGAACTTAGCTGTTACAGCTTCCTCAACAGCTTCTCTTTGCTCAAGTGAAAGGTCTGTTGTCTTAAATGAAACCTTAGTTGAGTTCTGAACCTTCTGCTGTTGTACTTCTGTTATACCTGCAGCATCCCTGATTACAGGAATAATATCATTCTCTATCTCTGACTGTGAATATTCTTTGTCAAATGTAAAGCTTGTTGTTGAACCGCCAACAAATTCAAGGCTGAAATTAAGTGCTCTGTTACCAAGTGCACTCTGTACTCCCATTGTTATAAAACCAATAACAATAAGAACAATTGAAACCGTAATAGTCCATTTCTTAATTGAAAGAATATCATAAGTTCTTCTATGTGTTGTCTTTCCATACATCGATGGCTTAGTAAGACCAAAGTTATAAAGAAGCTTCATAATAACTTTAGTAATTACAAGTGCTGTAAATATTGAAACTATGTTACCTACTGCAAGAGTTGTTGCAAATCCCTTAACAGGACCAGTACCGAATATATAAAGTACAATAGCTGCAATAAGTGTTGTTACGTTACCATCAACGATAGCTGATGTAGCTTTGTTATAACCTGCAAGAATAGAATTCTCAACACTCTTTCCTGCGGCTATCTCTTCCCTGATACGTGTATAGATAATAACATTGGCATCAACCGCCATACCAATACCAAGTATGATACCGGCAATACCCGGAAGTGTTAATGTAAGATCATATACACTTACAAGGAATAATACTAATGTTGTGTATATAATAAGCGAAAGTGTTGCAACAACACCTGGTACTCTGTATATAGCAATCATAAATACACATAACAATGCAAAACCAATAGCTGCTGCTATAAGACTTGTATGAATTGCATCGTGTCCTAACTGTGCACCTACGATATTAGAGCTTACTTCATTAAGTGTAAGAGGAATAGATCCAATTCTTATGTATGTAGCAAGATTATCTGCCGCATCAAATGTTTCCATACCTGTAATAGAAGCATTACCACCTGTTATAGCCTGATTAACTGTTGGATAACTTACAACCGAACCATCATATACTATGTATATTCTGCTTCCTATATTGTTAGCTGTTGCCTCAGCGAACTTATCTCCACCTTCATCTGTAAATGTAAGCGATACACCATATGGTGTGCTGTCTTTAGATGATGTATCTGTGTAAGCCTGTGCTGTCTTTACGTCAGAACCTGTAAGAAGTGGTGTATAATCCTCTCCCTGTGACCACGCTGTATAACCTGTGTAATCAAGGAATTCAAGTGAACCTGGTGTTCCTAATTCTGTAAGAATTTCATTAGCATCTGTAACACCTGGAATTTCTACTGTAATTCTGTTCTCGCCTTCTTTGTAGACCTGAGATTCTGTACTTCTTCCCTCGATACGTTTCTCAAGCTTATATATAGTATCTTCTATATCCTGGGAACTTGGGTTATCTTCTTTAATCTCATAAGTAATACTGACACCACCTGCAAGGTCAAGACCTAAGTTGATGTCCTTAGCACTGCCATAGCCTTTGCCGTTCATTCCGAATATAGCTGTAAGCGAAAGTCCTACAAGCAATACAAGAATAATAATGCTATAGCTTATCTTCTTAGTTAAATTGTACTTCATTTTACTATTAATACTCCCTTCAACATTCCTTTTAATCTTCTGCCATCGCAGCTCTTATCATAATTGCACATTCAATTCTCTTCTTCTGCATCTCACAGCCAACATCATATGCATCATTGATGTTACCATGGAAGTTGTAAGAATTAGCGGCACACCCACCACTACAGTAGAACTTGGCAAAACAGTTCTTACACTTTTCTTTTGAATATACATTACAACTCTTGAATTCATCTCTTATATCATTACGGGTTATGCCTTCATCAACATTACCCATAAGGAACTCTTCATTACCTACGAACTGATGACATGGATAGAAATCACCCCAAGGAGTAACAGCAAGGTACTCACATCCTGAGCCACAGCCTGATAATCTCTTAGCCACGCAAGGACCACCGTTAAGATCAATCATAAAGTGGAAGAAATTAAACCCATTGCCTGCTTTCTTTCTCTTAATAATTTCCTTGGCAAGCTTATCATACTGCTCAAATATAATTGGAAGGTCTTCTTCTCTTATCGCATAAGAGTCTGTAGGCTGTGCAACAACCGGCTCTACCGAAATCTGCTCAAAACCTTCGTCTGCTAAGTGAAGAACATCTTCTGAAAAATCAAGATTGTTATGTGTAAATGTACCTCTGACATAATAATTCATCTGGTTACGGCTTTCAGCAACCTTTTTAAACTTAGGCATTATAATGTCATATGAACTTCCGTGGTTATTTCTTGTTGGTCGCATAAGATCATTAATCTCTTTACGTCCATCTATGCTTAATACGATATTGCTCATCTCTTTATTGGCAAAATCAAGTATCTCATCATTAAGAAGTATACCATTAGTTGTAAGTGTAAAACGGAATTTCTTATTGTGCTCTTCTTCAAGGCTTCTTCCATATTCTACAAGCTGCTTTACAACTTCAAAATTCATTGTTGGCTCACCACCAAAGAAGTCAACCTCAAGATTTCTTCTTGAGCCTGAATTAGCAACAAGGAAATCCAATGCCTTCTTACCAACTTCAAAGCTCATAAGAGCTCTTCTTCCGTGATACTCACCTTCTTCTGCAAAACAATATCTGCAGGCAAGGTTACAGTCGTGTGCAATATGAAGGCATAGAGCTTTAACAACTGTAGGTCTGTCCTTAAATGAATCTATATATGGCTCATATATATCTTCTGTGAAAAGCTGTCCTTCTTCTTTTAATTCTTCTATCTCCTGACAGGCTTCCCTGATATCTTCTTCCTTATATTTATCTTTAAGCTTATCTGCTATCTCATCAACACTTGAATTCTCATAAAGTGCGATTATATCATATACTATATCATCAACAACGTGTACAGAACCACTATTTACGTCTAACACGATGTTATATCCATTATTCTTATACTGATGTATCATAATTATCCTCAATTTCTATTGGCTGGATACAGCCATTTATTCTTAATCACAGTTAACTAATATACCTGTAGCTATCAGACATACACTAACTATGAACTGTCTTAACAGAAATAAGAGAGTGTCTAAAATGCTTTAGCACTCTCTTACCCTTCACTAACCAATTAACTAATTATTAGTTATTCTTATTCTCACAGCTCTGGTTACCAACTGTGCAAGATGTCTTACAAGCTGACTGACATGATGTCTGGCATTCGCCACATCCACCGTGCTTCATTGTATCCTTTAATACGCGATTGCTGATTGTCTTAATATGCTTCACAACAATACCTCCTTTTTGTTCATAACTATTAGAAGTATAACATATAGCTATTACATTTTCAACAACTTTATATCAAGCCTAATGCTCTTAAAATAAATATCCAGCCTGTTAATGTTATGCTTGATAATACTGTCGTCAAAACAATTATGCTTGATGATAATACCTCATCATTATCCATACTCTTTGCCATAACATAGCTTGTAACTGTAGTAGGAGATGCAAGCATTATAAGAGCCGCCACAAGCTCCTGATTTCTAAAGCCAAGAAATACTGCAACCGGAATAAACACTGCCGCAAGTCCTATAAGTTTAATAAATGTTGCTATAATAGTAGGCTTTATCTTCTTTAATGCTTTTCTCCCCTCAAAACCTGCACCAATGCATATTAAAGCTATAGGTGTTGCTGTCTGTGCAAGGCTTTCTATAGTCTTATTAATAATTGCAGGATAATTTATATTAAG
>ERZ779740.373-NODE-373-length-14944-cov-3.17261_pt1 | contig 14944 bp, 9 predicted proteins | sample MGYA00511099_ERZ779740 | MGnify/ENA primary metagenome ERZ779740 (study PRJEB29588, sample SAMEA2161216) | human gut metagenome | biome: human gut; feature: human-associated habitat; material: faeces | place: Denmark | collected 2008/2010 ...
GGCTGTAATATGTGTGTAATAAATGATAACCATTGGCGGAACAAAACCACCGTTTCTCCGTTATATATTCAGTATCTTTACTTATGCAAAGGATATGACGGACATCTGGAAGAGCTCACCCGAATCTTTTCTTTCTCTTACGTCATATTGGACGCATCTCTCTCGGAATACCGCAGACACCTCCTTGAAAGCGAATGCAAGCAATCCGGTCTGCGGTTTATCTCGCTATCCGACGAAGGTTCTGTCCGCTTTTTGCTCTAAGTACAAAGATTTATCGTACATTTGCACCTTGATAAAGTATAAGAGTATGTTGACGAAAGTAATTGAACAAGCCAAAATAGACCATTTTACCAAATGGTTTGAACGAGCTGACAAAATAGTAATTGTATCTCATGTTTCTCCTGACGGCGATGCTATCGGTTCTTCATTGGGATTATATCATTTTTTAGATTCACAAGAGAAAACAGTAAACGTAATTGTGCCGAATGCTTTTCCCGATTTTCTGCGGTGGATGCCGGGCAGTAAGGATATCCTGTTGTATGACCGTTACAAAGACTTTGCAGATAAATTGATCGCCGAAGCAGACGTCATCTGTTGCCTCGATTTCAATGCACTGAAGCGTATCGACGATATGGCAGATGCTGTGGCCGCTTCTCCGGCACGTAAAATAATGATCGATCATCATTTATATCCCGAAGATTTCTGTAAGATAGTAATGTCCTATCCCAAAATATCTTCTACTTCCGAACTGATATTCCGTCTCATCTGCCGTATGGGATATTTCAGTGATATCTCTAAGGAAGGCGCAGAATGTATCTACACAGGGATGATGACAGATACCGGTGGGTTCACCTATAACTCGAACAACCGGGAGATTTATTTTATCATTAGCGAACTCCTTTCTAAAGGAATCGATAAAGATGATATTTATCGTAAGGTGTACAACACCTATTCGGAGAGCCGTTTACGTTTGATGGGATATGTATTATCGAACATGACTGTGTATTCGGATTATAATTCGGCTTTAATCACCCTGACAAAAGCAGAGCAAAGTAAATTCAACTATATAAAAGGCGATAGCGAAGGCTTTGTTAATATTCCTCTTTCCATTAAAAATGTCTGTTTCTCTTGCTTTTTGAGGGAAGATACCGAGAAACCGATGATTAAAATATCCCTTCGTTCAGTAGGAACCTTCCCATGCAATCAGTTAGCTGCCGAATTCTTCCATGGAGGAGGTCACTTGAATGCTTCAGGCGGTGAATTTTTCGGAACGATGGAAGAGGCAAAAGCGGTCTTTGAAAAGGCGCTTGAGAAATATAAACCTTTACTAACAGCGAAAAGCTAAAGATGGAAGGTTAAAAGTGAATATGGAAAGGTTAAAAGATACGAACTTTCAACTTCCCCCTTTCAACTTTTAATGATTTTGAGATACATTTGTGCGGAATATAGCTAAATAACAGATAATGAAAAAACTTGTATTTTTATTTCTCTCTTTGTTAACCGCCGGAAGTCTGTTCCAGGCATGCGACAATTCGAAGACTTATGCAGAAATGCTGGAAGACGAGAAAAATGCGGTGAATAAGTTCATCAAAGATAATGATATTCGTGTCATTTCATTGGAAGAGTTTGAACGGGATACGATTACAGCTTCTAAAGAAGCGGGGAATGGATATGACGAATACGTTGCTTTCTCCAATGGCGTATATATGCAGATCGTAGATCGTGGAGGAAAAGAGGATAAGAATGGAGTTGAAGTTATTAATGAGGTAGATACTTTTGCTAACAATAATGTCATTTGTACCCGCTATGTAGAACAGGATATGATGACAGGAGATACTACATGTTTCAATGTTCCTTTGGAAAGATGGATGGATGTTCCTGATTATTATAAGTTTCCATTAACATTCCGTTATGTGCAAAACACGTCTACTGTTTATGGAATCGTTTTATCCGGTAGTTTGGATTACGATTTATTATGGAATAGTAAAGGTTATGGAACTGCAATTCCATCCGGATGGCTGATTGCCTTACCTTATTTGCGTAATAATGCGCATGTACGCCTGATTGTGCCTTCTAAGATGGGACATACAACTGCACAACAATATGTCAATCCTTATTTCTATGATATCCGGAAGTTCGAGAAAGCAAAAAGCTAAAGCACTAACATTAGATAAATCAAATCTTTAACTAAAGAACCTATGACTCTAATCAAATCTATCTCTGGAATCCGCGGAACTATCGGCGGAGGAGCGGGAGAAGGACTGAACCCGCTTGACATTGTAAAATTCACCTCGGCTTATGCTACTTTGATTCGTAGAACCTGCAAGGCAAAGAGTAATAAGATTGTTGTGGGACGTGATGCCCGCATTTCCGGTGAAATGGTAAAAAACGTAGTAGTCGGCACATTGATGGGAATGGGCTGGGATGTAGTAGACATTGATCTTGCTTCTACCCCGACCACAGAACTTGCTGTAACAATGGAAGGCGCCTGTGGCGGTATTATCCTGACAGCTTCTCATAACCCGAAACAGTGGAACGCACTGAAATTGCTGAATGAACATGGTGAATTTCTGAATGCAGCCGAAGGCAACGAAGTACTTCGTATTGCTGAAGCTGAAGAATTTGACTATGCCGATGTCGACCATCTGGGATCTTACCGCAAAGACCTGACTTATAATCAGAAACATATCGACAGTGTATTGGCTCTCGACCTGGTAGATGTAGAAGCTATCAAGAAAGCCAATTTCCGTGTAGCGATTGACTGTGTGAACTCTGTAGGCGGTATCATTCTCCCTGAACTTCTTGAACGTTTGGGTGTGAAACATGTAGAAAAACTCTACTGTGAACCTACCGGCAATTTCCAACACAACCCCGAACCGCTTGAAAAGAACCTCGGTGACATCATGAACTTAATGAAAGGTGGAAAGGCCGATGTAGCTTTTGTTGTAGACCCCGATGTTGACCGTCTGGCAATGATCTGCGAGAATGGCGTAATGTACGGTGAAGAATATACACTGGTTACTGTTGCCGACTATGTACTGAAACATACCCCCGGTAACACTGTTTCTAATTTGAGCTCTACTCGTGCTTTGCGTGATGTAACTCGCAAGTATGGAATGGAATACAGCGCTTCTGCCGTAGGCGAAGTAAATGTTGTAACGAAGATGAAAGCAACCAATGCCGTTATCGGCGGTGAGGGAAATGGTGGAGTAATTTATCCTGCTAGTCACTACGGACGTGATGCATTGGTAGGCATCGCATTATTCCTTAGCCATCTGGCTCACGAAGGAAAAAAGGTTAGCGAGCTCCGTGCTACTTATCCTCCTTACTTCATTGCTAAAAACCGTGTAGACTTGACTCCGGAAATCGATGTAGATGCTATCCTTGCCAAAGTGAAGGAAATCTATAAGAACGAAGAAATCAACGATATCGACGGTGTGAAAATAGACTTTGCCGACAAATGGGTGCATTTGCGCAAGAGTAATACAGAACCGATCATCCGTGTGTATAGTGAAGCTTCTACTATGGAAGCTGCCGAGGAAATCGGTCAGAAGATAATGGATGTGATTAATGAATTAGCAAAATAATATCCTGTAAAATAGGATTTTATTTATAACATTTGAGTCTCGTATATCATAAAGATAACTGAATAAGTTGTCTCATTGATATACGAGACTTTTTATTAGGATGATATCCACTGAATAATGATAGTTACTCTTCTCCTTGAGTATTAACAATAAAGTTTCTTTTGATTAAGTCTAAACTTCCTTTCGTCCAATAGTAAACTTCTCTTTTGTTATTTACAAACTTAAAATGCAAGCTTCATTTTTATAAATGCAAGTTTTGTTTTTAAAAACGGAACCTTTGTTTTTATAAATGAAGCTTGCATTTATAGATTGGAAGGGATGAAAAGCAACTTTACTGTTAATAAAAAGAAAGTTTGGACTTAATCAAGAGCAACTTTTCTATTAATAGATTACATGAGAAGTAAGCAGTATTGAGAGGAAACTAATCTATATAGCTTACTTCTCTACTTCGTTAGAATAGATACGCCACAAGAATATCAATTGATATACAAAACTTTATAGGTCTTATATCAATGATAAACACATGGCTTAATTATACAGAATTGATATATGAAAAGCACAATTGAGGGAAAATTGTAGTATATTTGTACTGTTCTTTGAGGCGTCTTTATTATTAAGGAAGCGTTTAGTGCTTTTTCTCAAGTGCGAATCTGGACAATTCGAGCTGTGTTGAGGAAATAAACAAAACGTTCTTCCTTTGGTTTGTATGTTGCATCTAGGTACTGATATACAGTCAAGGGCGTGAGCTGTTTTTGCTTGTATCCAACACAGAGGTAGTTCAGAACCTGCACTTGGATATAAGTTTAGCGGTCTCGCGCTTCTTTTGTGTATACACTTCTGTTGAGACTAGGAAGGAACTAATAAATTGAAAAACATACAAACAGTACAAGTGTTGCCAGTAATGTTGCTAATGTCCGTAACAGTATCAGCAAGAGACCTAACAGGTTTTGAACAGCTTATTGATAAACGTACGACATGAAAATAAAACTGATTGCATTATTTATAATGATGGGATCGTTGGCTGCCGTAGCTGATAATGATACTTATTTCTTTTCAAAAGTAGATTATGGTTCAGTGTTCGTTGTTCAAACAGCCGATGGATTCTTGTATCAGATAATTTTAATTGGCAGGATTTTTTTCCGGTGTGGGGTGGTGAGACGGAGGCAAAGATTGGCTGTTTCGCGGATGGGAATTGGCAAGAATGAAAGAGGCGGAATCCTTGGATTGTGCGAATTAGTAGTGAAGTAGTTGCTGAAAAATAGAGGTACTTGATAAAATAGAGTTGCATTTTCCGTATAAAAACGTATCTTTGTGTAAAGAGAATTAAAGACATCGATTATTAATGGCTATTTTCTTTCGCACTACGAAACAGAACATATAAGCGATTGCCTGATATTTAATAGATGATATTAATGATTAACACAATGAAAATACGCTTGATTTTGTCTTTTGTTTTATTGATTTATTCATTGGTCTGTCAAGCAGATGGCGGTAAAGATTCATATATCTTCCGGAAAGTAGATTATCAGCAAGGATTATCCAATAGCGCTGTGCTTTGTCTTTTTCAAGACAATACAGGGTTGATGTGGTTCGGTACTTACGATGGCGTCAATTGTTATGACGGCAGAAGCATGGAAGTTTTCCGTTCCGATTTTTCAGCTCCCAAGGCTTTGAGTAACAACGTAATCCATTCTATTCAGCAGGCGGATAATAATTGTTTGTGGATTTCTACTCATTTGGGGATTAATCGTCTTTCACAGGATTCACGGCAAGTTGTCGGATATTATGACTTTACAGATGATTATTATCTACATTCCAATTCTAAAGGAAACACATGGGTGGTGAGTCATGGTGGAATTTTCTACTATAATACATCTTATAAACGATTTGTACAGATTAAGAATCTGAAAGTACCCGTAGAGGATATGGATAAACGGGCGTTCGTAACGGATGATGGTGTTTTGTGGATTTTCACCCAACAAACAGGGGAGCTGTTACAGGTTTCGCAGGATGCTTTTGATTGTGACACATTATCAATTCATTCAACTGTTTCATCTACTAATTTTCATGCGAAACCTATTGAAGATGTCTTTTATCAGAATGGCGTTCTTTGTTTTATCGATAGTGAGCATGATCTTTATGTTTATGATATTTCCCGACAATCTAAAATTTATATTCGTAACCTTTCTTCATTAGTGCAGAAGAATGGAACTATTGCAGGAATAGCCCTTTTCTATGAAGATATTATTATTGGTTTTCGAACGAATGGGTTAGTCCGTCTCCGTACTTCACAAAAATATAAAGAAGAAGTGGTCGACCGGAATGTACGTATATATAGTATTTATCGAGATCCTCATCAGAATGTCTTATGGGTTGCTTCGGACGGACAAGGAACGATTATGTATGCTAAGAAATATTCTATTGCCACCAATTTGATGCTCAATCAACTGTCATCTAACTTAAGCAGGCAGGTACGTTCTGTTATGACAGACGATAGTGGTGGACTATGGTTCGGGACGAAAGGTGATGGACTGCTGCATATACCGGATTATCGTGAGAATGAGGAGGTTTCTGCCGTTACAGTTTACTCTCCTGAAGGTAAGCAAAATGTTGTGTCTTATATACGATGGAATAAAGAATTTCCTGTTTATAAATTGGTTCAAAGCCGTTATATGGATGGCTTTTGGATAGGATCTGGAGATCCGGGACTATTTTACTATTCTTTTGAAGACAAAGCTTTGCATTCTGTGGAGAATCTGCCGGCACAACCCACCGAGATACATGGCATTTATGAGGAAAATGATAGTGTACTTTATGTGGTGACAGCCGGTTCCGGTTTTCATAAATTAATACTTGAGAAGCAGGCAGGTACCATTCGTTTCAAGTCGCAGAAAAGTTATCATTTTTTTCACGGTCAGCGAGAAATTACGATGTTCTATCCAATGTTGCCCGAAGGGGATTCTATTTTGTGGCTTGGTAGGCGGGGGGAAGGACTCGTACGGTTTGATAAGCGGACTGAAGAATATAAAGTGATTTCTTTGAAAGAAATGCTTCATAAGTCGGTAGACGATGTGCTCAGCCTGTATCGGACCAAAGAAGGGTTGTTATATGTAGGGACAACATCAGGATTGGTATGTTTGAATTCTAATGGCAAACAGATGAAAGCTACCTATATCGGACGGGAGCAAGGTTTGCTCAATGATATGATTCATGGTGTACTTGAAGATGAGAACGGACTCTTATGGCTTGGTACGAATCGGGGGCTGATTAAATATAATCCGATAAATGGCTCATCACATGCCTACTTTTACAGTGCAGGTGTTCAAATCGGTGAGTTTAGTGATGATGCTTATTACATGTGTCCATATACACAGGAGCTTTTTTTCGGTGGGATTGACGGGTTGCTTTATTTGGATAAAGAGGTGCAGGCTGCTCCGGAATTTTATCCGGATATTTTGTTACGTAAGTTGACTGTTGGACATACGCAAGTGGTTCAGGGGGATGGAGATTACTATACAGACGATGGTAAGGCATTACAGTTGAAGGGGACGGAGGTTTCATTTGCACTTTCTTTTGTTGTTCCGGATTTTTTATCAGGAGAAGATATAGAATATTCTTACCAGTTGGAAGGATATGATAAGGATTGGACCTCTTTTAGTAGTATTAATGAAGCCTCATATACAGGAGTGCCGGCAGGTGATTATATCTTTAAGGTACGCTATAAGAGGGATGTATTTGATACAGAATATCGGCATTTTTCTATTCCGGTATATATCCTTTCTCCCTGGTATCGATCGGTGGCGGCTTATTTTGTTTATTTGATCATTTTTTTGTTGTTGTTAGGGTACGTGATATATTTGCTACGTAAAAACTACCTTCAGGAACGGATGATGAAAACACTGATGGGGACAGAAAGTTGCCGGAAATCCGAGACTGTATATACAAACCGTAGGATGCTTGAAGATTTTACTCTTATTTATAATTATTGTGACCAATTGCGTGCAGAGAATCTTTCTTATGAGCAATGTCTTGAGAAAGTGTCACTGATACGCGAAACTGTGATGAGCGCACTTCTTAATCCTGACGCTCTGTTTTTGGAAGAACTTAAACAATTCTTTCCGGATCGGTTTATTGTTTCTGCGCGTATGAGTATACAGGGAGTTTCTCAAGAGGTGTTGCGTACGTTGGAAGAACAAGGGATTGATCATTCTTCTATATCGTCAATGATTCCGGAACACTTAACATTTCCAGTTTACAAGAATGCGTTATACAGTATTCTTTATTGCTGCTATCTCCGGATTACTGAAATGAAGGGTACTCATGGCGTAATAGTAGAAATGTCAGAACAGGATGGTAAGATGCAGCTACATTTTTCTTCTAAAGATGCTACTGCGAAAGCGTTGTATGAATATCTTTCAGATAAAGCTTCTTCAGTGACGGAGAAAGATTCCGATCATGTGTTTGTTGTGCATTTACTTTTAGGTTTTGTACGGTCAGCTTTGGAACGTATTCATGCCGTTCTTCGTTATGATGATGATGAGAGTGGTAGTCGGTTGACGATTATCTTTGAACCGGCGGTCTTGACAGTAGCAGGTGAACAAGGGAAAAAAACTGTGCTTTTGTTGGAAGACAGAGATGAAATGACTTGGTTGATTAGTAATTTCCTGGCTGATGAATACGTGGTTCATCAAGTAAAGAGTGTGCAGCTTGCTTTTGACGAAATTCGTCGGTCGGCTCCGGCTCTATTATTAGTGGATATGACAATGTATGCCAATGCTGAAAGTACTTTTATGGAGTATGTTAGCCGGAATCGTACTCTGCTTTCAAAGACAGCTTTTATTCCATTGTTAACCTGGAAAGTTGGTTCGGCCATTCAGCGGGAACTGATCTTGTGGTCTGATTCTTATATTGTACTTCCTTATGATATATTATTCTTGCGGGAAGTTGTCCATAATGCTATTTATGGAAAGCGGGAAGCGAAGCAGATATATATGGAGGAACTGGGAGATTTGGCGGGACAGATTGTCTGTACAACTACCGAACAAGCTGATTTTATTCGTAAATTGTTAAAGGTGATTGAAGAAAACCTGGACAAGGAAGAACTGGGCTCAACGTTGATCGCTGATCGTATGGCAATGAGTTCCCGTCAGTTCTATCGTAAATTCAAGGAAATTTCCAATACTGCTCCCGGTGATTTAATAAAGAGTTACCGTATGGAAAAGGCAGCCCGCCTGTTACTTGATGAAGAACTTTCTATTCAAGATGTTATTATGGAGGTCGGTATTTCCAGCCGGTCTTATTTTTATAAAGAGTTTACCCGTCGGTTCGGGATGACACCGAAAGATTATCGGGAACAGCGAAAGGTATGCTGATTGTCAGGTTAAATTCTTTCGTATAGGTGATTAGTTGGGAAACATTATTATTTATTTGTTTGTCACAACCTTGTGCTCTAAATTCCTTTTGTCGATTTTATTGTATTGATTATTAGTGTGTTAATCTGTGCTCTAATTTACCATTCTGTGCTTTAGATATGTGTCTTTATTTTGCCGTTTTTTTGGCAAGGTAGAGCATTGGACTTTTATTCGAATAGCCTTTATTTGCAACAATCTTTTTAAAGGGAATTAACCTTATTACTAATCAAATTTAAAGGAATTATGAATGAAAAACTAAAGTATCTTACCTTATTTGTAATAGGTATGATGTTGAGTTTGGGCATGAATGCTCAATCTGTAAAATCAATCTCCGGTACGGTAACCGATGATCAGGGAGAGGCGGTTATCAGTGGTACGGTGAAAGTTAAAAACGGTAGTACAGGAACAATCACTGACATTAACGGTAAATACACTCTCTCTGTTCCTTCCAATGCCACCTTGGTGTTTTCGTATATTGGTTATATCACACAAGAATTTAAAGTCTCGGAATTAAAGAGTAATGTTCTGAACGTAGTTCTGCAATCGGATACGAAAGCACTGGACGAAGTAGTCGTTGTAGGTTATGGTACCATGCGCAAATCAGACTTGACGGGTTCCATTTCCACAGCCAAAGGTAAAGACATGCTGAAAGCACAATCATTCAATGCGCTTGACGGATTGAAGGGTAAAGTGGCCGGTGTGAATATCTTCTCTAATACCGGTCAGCCGGGTGGAGAATCACGTGTCATCATTCGTGGTATTTCTACTATCAACGCATCGGCATCACCGCTGTACGTAGTCGATGGAGTGGTGATGTCAAACTTCGAATTGCTTAATCCGAATGATATCGAATCTATCGAAGTATTGAAAGATGCTTCCTCTGCTGCCATCTATGGTGCCCGTGGTGCGAATGGTGTTATCATGGTGACTACCAAGCGCGGTAATGCAGGAAAAGGAGTCCATGTTTCCTATGATGGTTCATTGTCTATCGGTAAGATGGCTAGAAAAATAGACGTAATGGATGCTAACGAATGGATGTCTACCTTCAAGCAGGGATTGGAAAATGCCAACGAATTTCAAGGCAAGAACTTCACAACTGATCTGTCACAGATATTCACAGACGAACGTTTGTTCAATGCAGACGGTTCTCCGAAATATAATACCAACTGGCAGGATGAAGCATCCCGCACTGCCATCTCTCATAACCATCAGATCAGTATCCAACGTACAGGAGAAGGATCTTCTATCGGAGCATTCATCAATTATACCGATCAACAGGGTATTTTGTTGAATTCTTACTTCAAACGTATCAATGCAAAATTGGCGTATGATGACAAACCGACTGATTGGCTGTCTACTTCCGCTAATTTATTAGTAAATCATACTTGGGGTAATAGAACTTCTGATAACCCTTACGGACAAGGCGCATTGCGTACGATGATCGAACAGTTGCCTTTCTTACCGGTTAAGCTGGATGGTGAATATACGCAGACGAACATTATTAATACAAGCTCTATTCTCAATAATCAGACTGATCCTAATAGCGGAAAACAAGGATTCAGCCCGGAAGGTGTAGGTAATCCCGTTGAGTTGCTCGAACGGATGCAGGCTATGCAATATCGTACGCAGATTTTTGGTAATGCTGCTTTGACTTTCCATCTCATGAAAGGATTGGATTTGAAGACCCAGTTCGGTATCGACTACCACAATAATCGTGATGCTAACTATACGCCGTTCACTCCGCGTCCGATGATTAATCAAAGTTCCGAGGGAGCAGCTTCTGCAAATAACTCCAACTCTTTGTATTGGCAGGAAGAAACCTATTTGACTTATGTGAAAGATATAAACAAACATCACATTAATGCAATGGCGGGTATGTCTTGGCAAGAGTATAATTATACCAAATTCGAAGCTTCCGACAGTAAGTATATTGATGACTTCTACGGATATTATAATTTAGGTTCCGGAACGAACCGTCCTTCTGTAGGCAATGATTACGACAAGTGGGCGATGAACTCTTATTTCTTGCGTCTGGCATATTCTTATGACAACAAGTATATGGCTACCGTAACCGGTCGTTATGATGGCTCTTCCAAATTCGGACAGAACAATAAATATGCATTTTTCCCGTCAGTCGGCTTGGGTTGGATGATTTCTAATGAAGACTTTTTGAAAGATAACTCATTGATCAGCAAGCTGAAATTACATACTTCTTACGGTCTGACAGGTAATTCGGAAATTGGTACATATAAATCATTGGCTACGGTGAGCCAGTCGAATACGATCATTGGTGATGCTCTGCATGTAGTGTCTTATCTGGACAATATGCCTAATCCGGACCTGAAATGGGAAAAGACAGGACAGTGGGACTTAGGATTCGAGTTGGGTTTATTCAATAACAGACTGAATTTCGATATTTCCTATTATTATAAGTATACTTCGGATTTGTTGCTCGACCGTCCGGTTCCTGAATCAACAGGTTACTCTTCCATTATGGATAATATTGGAGCCGTTTCCAATCGTGGTGTAGATATTCTGGTTACAGCATATCCTATTCAGACACATGATTTCCAGTGGACTTCCACTCTTAATTTAGGTTTCAACAAAAACCGTGTAGAGAAGTTGGATGAAAGTGCATCTGTTGATCCTGTCACCGGTAAGCGTCAGATTACGACCGACGGTTTTGTGGGTTACGATATGTTGATTCGTGAAGGTGAAGAGCTTTCCTCTTTCTATGGTTATAAGCGTGCCGGTATTTACGATGGTATTCCGTCTAACTGGGATCCGGAGACAATGAACATACCTTCCACTATTGGTGAAAAGGTAACTTATAAGAAACGCGAAATTATCGGTAACGGATTACCTGACTGGATGGGCTCATTCATCAATACCTTCAATTATAAAGGATTTGATTTGACTTTAGACTTCCAGTTTACATGGGGGGTGGACGTGATGCAAGAATATTATCACTCTACTGTAGCCCGTTTCCTAACTAACGGTATAGACCGTCTTTATAAGGAAGCATGGCATCCAACTCTCAATCCGTCGGGTAAAGAACAGGCAATTCGTCTGAATAACTTTGGTCAGGGAGCTAATAACCAGGCAGATGATGACTGGGTTTGCAATGGTTCTTATTTGCGTTGTAACATGATTCAGCTCGGATATACCTTCAATCCGACACTGATTAAGAAGATCGGTCTGTCTTCATTGCGTTTGTATGCGAATGTGAATAACGCATTCCTGATTACTTCTAAGGACTATAACGGATATGATCCGGATAACTCATCTCGTTTAGGTGACAACAAATGGGGGGCTAACCGCCAATTCTTCACCTATCCGCGTCCGAGAACGTTTACGTTCGGTCTTAATGTAGCATTTTAATTCACCGTTATAAAAACTATAAGAATTATGAAACTATTAAAAGTATATATATCTGCATTTTGTATGTGTTCACTTTCTGTGTTGCTGAATTCATGCGACGATTTCCTGAAAGAAGAACCATTGGATATGAAGTCATCTGACCAATTCTGGAAGACGAAAGCTGATGCGGAGTCGCATTGTATTTCGGTGGTGTACCTTATTTACACAACACTGATGTAGGCGGTGGCTGGACTCCTAAAGCGACAATGTGGGGTGGTATTGTGTCCGGATTATACGTTGATAAGCGTAAGGATAGAACATTTACTACGGCATCCGAAGGGTGTAATTTCAATATTGAATCTTTTGATGATATTGCAATGAAATACTGGCATGAGTTTTATAAAGGTATTTCACGTGCCAACTTTGTTATTGCCAATATTCCGACAATGACCGGTGTGCTGGATGAAGCTACTATTAATAATTATGTGGCTCAAGGTAAATTCTTCCGTGCATATGGATATTTCTGGCTGGTCAAAGAATTTGGTGGTGTTCCTTATATTTCAGAACCTTACACATCTACAGAAGGTATGTACAAAGAACGTCTTTCTGCTGAAGAGGTTTATAAGAAAATTGAAGCCGACTTGCTGGATATTGTCAACGGGGATGCATTGCCGAATAAAACGTTTTATGATAATGGCTGTTATGTCACTAGGGCAATGGCGCATACTTTGCTGGCACAAGTTTATTTGCAATGGGCTGGTGCACCGTTAAACGGTGGAACAGACTATTATGGAAAAGCAGCGCAGATGGCTTTGAAAGTGATCAATGATAGTCCTCACGAACTTATTCATCCAAATGGAACGACTGATGATTTGAGCTCGGCATATAATGTAATCAAGACTACGAAAAGTTCTGCAGAAATCATTTATGCTAAAGAATATAATTATAGTGATTATAGTGTAGGTAACTCTTATGCTTGTCGTTCTATTGGTACAGATGCTTTCCAATGGGGAGTGTTCCATCCGGGAGGAGACGTGCTGTATAATGCATACCTTCCCTGTGATATGTTGCTTAACAGCTATGCCTCTAATGATATTCGAGGACATGAGAAACAGTTCTTCTTTAAGAAATATACCGATGCTGCAGGAAAGACTTATACTTTGAACAATGCAGGCAACTGGGCGTGGTTTGATGAAAATGCTTTGATTAGCGGTCACGACGGTGATTATAATATGCCGGTATTCCGTTTTGCGGAAGTCTTGCTGATTGCGGCCGAAGGTCTGGCACGTACAAATCATGAAGATAATGCTGTCGGTGGAGCTAAATATTATCTCAATCAAGTGCGTAAACGTGCTGGATTGGCAGATGAGACGGCTACAGGAAATGATTTAATACAATCGATTTTGACTGAACGTTTACATGAGTTACCGTTGGAATTTAAGATTTGGGACGACATTCGCCGTACTCGTTTGTATCCGGAAGCATCTACAGAATCAGGAAAATTGAAATGGACTGCTCTTGCATCGGCTCAAATCCAAAACAAGCCAGATGGAAGCACAAGAGCCGGTGCCATTCCTGAATATGCTTTGTTATGGCCTATCCCGTTAGATGAAATTCAGGCTAATCCTGCGTTGGAAGGACATCAGAACCCGGGATGGAATTAATTAGGTAATAATAAATATTTGTTTCTGATAGAATTGGAGAGAGGGTAAAGGCTAATTATCCTCTCTCTATTGCTTAAACGGTTAGTCTTTCGGTTGTACTCTCATTGTATACACATAAATATTATGTTTTGATTCTCAGTTGTTTAACTTGTACTCTCGTTGACACTCGTTTCCTTTGGTTGACTATACTGCTATTTTTTCTTATTTTGGCGTATCAGAGGACTGATAATTGCTGAAAGATGCTTTAATTTGTAACATAAATAAAAAAGACTTGATAATCTAGTATTAATAGTTTAATTCGTAGACCATGAACAAAAAGAAACTACTATCTTTCGCAATAGCCCTGCTATTGGGAGTTTCCTCTACCTTTGCACAAAAGCAACCGGTAGACTATGTGAATCCTTTAATGGGGACTGATTCGAAAATATCACTATCCAATGGAAATACATATCCCGCCATTGCGTTGCCTTGGGGAATGAATTTTTGGATGCCACAAACCGGAAAGATGGGTGACGGTTGGGCTTACACTTATGCATCCGACAAAATCAGAGGTTTCAAGCAAACCCATCAGCCCAGTCCGTGGATCAATGACTACGGTCAGTTTTCAATCATGCCGATGACTAAACAGTTGAAGATTGATCAGGATAGTCGTGCTTCCTGGTTCTCTCACAAAGCAGAGAAAGCCACTCCTTATTATTATAGTGTTTATTTGTCAGAGTATGACATGACAACTGAAATAGCTCCGACAGAACGTTGTGCACATTTTCGTTTCACTTTCCCTGAAACCTCCGATGCCTATGTGGTAATAGATGCTTTCGATCGTGGTTCGTATGTGAAGGTGATTCCCGAAGAAAATAAAATAGTTGGTTATACGACACGCAATAGTGGCGGGGGGGGTGTGGAGTTTATATAAAAAAATTAT
>ERZ779740.374-NODE-374-length-14803-cov-3.10076_pt1 | contig 14803 bp, 9 predicted proteins | sample MGYA00511099_ERZ779740 | MGnify/ENA primary metagenome ERZ779740 (study PRJEB29588, sample SAMEA2161216) | human gut metagenome | biome: human gut; feature: human-associated habitat; material: faeces | place: Denmark | collected 2008/2010 ...
AACAAAAGTTAGATTCTCTTTTTAAACATAACTACCTGCGCATCAAACGACTACATACAGCTAGCAATCAATTGAGGATAAGATTTGAACAATTAGTACCATTAATATCTTTTTTACCTATTATGAGTTATCCGGTATGCGAATCTTTCTTCGTTCCACTATAGTTATCTTTGCGTTTGACTATAGTTATCCGCAAGGGTAACTATAGTGTACTTTGCGGATAACTATAGTGGAACGAAAAAAGGATAGCGATCGGAATGAAATCGATTAGCAAAAGAAGGAACTAAAAATAGCAGTGAAAAACTATCTATACTATAGCAATTGGTCAAGTACGGCACGGAACACCTTATCGGCATGTTCTTGCATAATCTTAATATAATTAAAGATAGGACGGTTATTTTTCATACTGTGTCCGATACAGTATTCTATTTTTTCAATTTGAATGCCTAAATCATATCCGTGTTGTGCAAATGTCTTTCGGGCGGAATAGTAAGTAACCTTTTTCTTTACCCCCGAAAGTTCTGTTACCTTATTTATATGTCGGAAGACTAAACTATATATTTGTTTATAAGATGAATATTTACCAAACTGCAAATGCCCATTTCTCGACATATATTTATCTATGAGCACTTTTGCTTCAGGCTGCAAAGTAAATACAATTTCATTTTCTCCCTTCTTGCTATTACGTGTTTTGTGACGCACATAACGCATATCGTTCTTATTTTTAAAATCATATACTAATAAATCTCTCAGGTTGATACCGCCTAAATAATAGGTAAGCATAAAAATATCTCTCACCATGGATAAAGAAGGCTTTAAAAGCCGGACATCACGTATTCTCTTCAGTTCATCTATTGACAAATCAAGTTCCCGCACATTACTTGCCGGCATCTTAAAGAGGACAAAAGGATGAATGGAGTAAGATACATAATTCATCTTACCGGCATAATTTAATATCACCTTTATCAAAGTCAGATATATTCTGATAGTTGTATCTGCCAGATTCTCCTCGTGAAGAACTTTGGCAAATTCTTGGATATGTATAGGTGTCAATTGAATTAAAGGAAAATCCCCTTTCATATATTTGACTAATCTTTCGGAAGCTATCTTATAAAGTTTATAAGATTTCTCCCGCTCTTCTCCTTTCATGAAATTCATGTATTCTTTTGCAACAGCTTGAAAGGTTATACCTTTTTTCTTTTGTTCATAAGTAATTATACGTATAAGCTCGGTACATGAAATTGCTGGTAAATAGCTGATCGATGTAATAATTTCTTCATACTCATTGATTAGTTTCCGAAGACAAGCATTCATATTCGCTGCATTCTCATGCCTTACTACTCGACCATTTTTTAGTTGACTGGCAGAATCCAAAGTAAATTGGGTAGATATATATCTGGTTTGAGAATGATGTGCTACGGCTATCCTTATTCGATGTCTGCCATTTGATAATTTTTTAGTTGGAACAACTACAATTGAAAAATTCGCCATATCATTTTTAGGTTTATAAATTACTATTTTCCATACAATAAAATAGAAACAAAAAGGTTCATAGTCATTAGGGACTAATCGAAAATCGCTCCCACAGCATGGAATATCGTGCAAAAGACGGTATTTTCCATGCATTTGTACGATTCTGCATTGCTATATCTTGATTAAGTCGTTATGTTTGCAACACTTTTTCACAGGTAGAGTGTGAAAAGTTATGTTTAAAAAGAGAATCTAACTTTTGTTTAACTTAACAGATATAACTAATGAATATGGAAAACAACAAAAAAAAGGCTTCATTTATTTCAATTGCTGGTTGGAAAAGAATGCAGCCATTGTCTTTTTTACTTTACGACGATTTTACTAATCAACAAAAATATGTTTAACTTTAAAAAACATGGTATGAAAAAAAACTATGTCACAACTGCTGTTGCCTTACTACTTTTAGCAGGATGTAGCAACGATATTAAAGAAACTGATATTCAGTTTACCGGTGATACGGGAGCGAAAGTTTCTTTTAGTGCAGTAATAAACAATCATGAGGCTAGCAATCTTGTTACAAGAGCTACGGAAACAAACTGGGAGGCAGAAGACTCGGTAGGAATCACTTGTGGTACGGAACAAGTGAATATTCATTACAAATACAAAGGCAATGGTCTTTTTGCAGCAAAAGGAGGAAATGCAGAAGAAATTTGGGTATTAGGTTCCGGAGAGTATGATGTAGTGGCATACGCTCCATTTTCTGGTACATCAGGTGAAGAACAACCTGCATTAGAAGTGACTACAGCTAGTGAAAATCAAGCTACAGCAGAAGAACGTGCGAAGATAGATTTTCTTTTTGCCAAAGGGAAGGCTACATCACAAACCCCGAACGTGACATTAGCATTCAATCATGTGATGAGTCGTATTAGATTGGAGTTTCAAGCTGGCGAAGGTGTGGACTTGGCAGATATAACTTGTTATCTTATTGGGCTTAAGAATAATGGTACATTTAATCCTAAAACAGGGGAGACAACAGTCAGTGAAGACCCTGTTACGGATAAAGATGATATTTATTGGGATAAAATAGGAGAGCAGGATAATTATACAGTACAAGCTATTTTACTGCCACAGAAGGTGCAAGGCAAAGTAACTATCCAAGCTAGAATGAACGGTTATCTTTATGAAGCCGAGTTTGCTAACTTGACAGAATTGAAATCAGGATTTTCTTATAATTACATCATCAAGACAAATAAATACGAGGACAATAATTATGTGTTGACAATTACAGAACAAACGCAAATAATAGGATGGGAGGATGAAAACCACGATCCTATAACATCCGACCCGAGTATAGCTGAAACTGGAACAGAGATAACTAATCCTAGTTGGAATATTACAGAAGAAACCGTAACTCCACAGCCTGTTGTGAAGTGATCTGTTTACCAATCTAATATAGATAAAAATGCTAAAAATATAAACATGAGATTTATGAAAATATATAATTATATATCAATGCTTTTTCTGGCTGGCGCAGCCATAGTTGCGTCTTGCTCGCAAAATGAAGAACTCACCGGAGAAACACCGGATGGATTTCAGATTAGTGTGTCTGATGAAGGATTTATGGACGAAAGTGGTAAGACACGTGCTACAGAGAATGGATATACTACCCGATTTTCTAACGGAGATGCTATCGGTATATTTGCGGTAAGAGGAGAAACGGTGGTAGAGGATATCAAGAATCGGAAATTCACACTGACAGATGGCTATTGGGAATTGACTGATGGAGGGGATCCTATTGAATACAAAGGTTCACAATTTCAGCGGATGACTTTTTATGCATACTATCCGTATAATGCGAATGTGACTTTTGATCCGACGAAGGTGGATCCTTTTGAAACATACGTCAACAATTGGAAAATAGGCAGTGAACAAAATGAAGGAAATTATACACAATATGATTTGATGACGAGTACGGGTAGTGTTCAGGGGGATCGTTTGAAAGGACAGATCGCTTTTACTATGCAACATCGGATGGCTCTTGCGGTAGTGAAGATGCCTAATTTGACCTATAGCTTTACAAATGGCGGTATAGATGATTATTTGTTACCATTAACAGCCGGTTCGTTTACAGTGAACAATACTCAAGCAACTCCTTATTATCAGGAAAGTACGGATACATACCGTTTCTTGGTTAATCCGAAGAAGGAATTCTCAATTAAGGGTACTTATTCTGGAGTAAGTGAGATGGAATATGAAGCTAAAGGTACGCTGGAAGGAGGAACGGCGAAAATGTATACCATCGAAGATAAAAGTAAAATCAACCATACTTTGCAGGTAGGAGACTATTTTTGTGCAGATGGAAAAATAGTTTCAGTAGATGCGGAAACGGTGCCGGAGAATGTGATTGGTATTGTATGTTATGTAGGAAATTCACAACCCAGTGTAACACATACTGAACTCTATTCAGCAGAAGTTGATGCTTTGCGTCGCGATTTCCCTGCATGTACGCACGGTATAGTGCTATCTATTAAGAATTCTGTGGTAAAAGATAGTGAACAAAATGATGTTGCTTTGAAAATGTTCCATTCAAGTAAGTCCGGTTATTATTCAGACTGGTTTACTTCAGATGAGAATTGGGCAAACAAGTTTGTAGGTTGTAACACAGAGAAGGATGTTAACAAGAATGATGCTTCATTGGTTTTCCCAGCACTAATGGGATACAATAATACACAGTTACTTACTATGTGTTACGAAGGTATGGGTAGTCCTTCTACTTGCGACCATGCTTATGCGTATATCAAGGCTTATCGTGAAGCGGAAGCTATTCCGGCAAATGTGACTCCTTGGTATTTGCCCTCTATAATGTGTTGGGATACAGTCGCTAAGAATTTGAGTGTTATTAACCGTTGTCTCAAGAATGTAAATGGTGATGAGATGACCTCTGTCGAGTCAGGAACTAACAGTGGACACTATTGGAGTAGCACACAGCGTTCTCCAGCCAACCAATGGACACACGGTATGGCTGGTGGAAGATATCATATAATTTGTGAACGTGATTCGCGTGCCGGTTATTTCCGTATGATGCTTGCATTCTAAAATAATGACGGTATATAAAGTCCGTTAAAATTATACTTATATCATGAACATATACATATATGAATAAGAAAAACTTTATAAAGGGGACAACCTTACCTGTCGCTCTGTTTTTCACTATAGCAACTTTTGCACCTGCATGGGGATTGCAAACAGCTTCGGCAGCCATCGAAGTTGTACAGCAGCAAAGTACTATAAAAGGAACAGTAGTAGATAGCCAAGCCGATAATTGGAGCAAGTGTACTTGCGGAAGGAACATCTAATGGTACAATTACCGATATTGACGGTGTATTTAGAATAAATGTACGTCCCGGTGCGAAATTGAAAGTATCTTTTATAGGTTATACCGATAAAAAAGTAGTAGCGAAAAATGACATGAAAGTCATTCTGGTAGAGGATGTGACAGCACTTGAAGAGGTGGAAATCGTAGCTTATGGTACGCAGAAGAAAGTGACCATGACAGGAGCTATCGCTAGTGTGAAGGGAGAAGAATTGACCCGTGTATCTGTAGGTTCGGTTTCCAATGTATTAGGAGGGCAGATGACAGGTTTGACTACCGTACAATATTCCGGTGAGCCGGGAGCGGATGCCGCTGAAATTTTTATTCGTGGTAAAGCTACTTGGGAAAATTCTTCACCGTTAATTCAGGTAGACGGTGTGGATCGTGAAAGTATGAGTGATATCGACCCGAATGAAATTGAATCCATTTCTATCTTGAAAGATGCTTCGGCAACAGCCGTATTTGGTATTCGTGGAGCAAATGGGGTCATTTTGATTACAACTAAACGAGGAAAGGAAGGAAAGGCGAAAATTTCGTTTACTACTTCTGCTTCTGTATTGATGCCTACAAAAATGGTAGAACAGGCAAGTTCCTATGACTATGCCCGTTTTCATAATCAAATGATGTCCGGTGATGGCAAATCTGCCTTATTTAGTGATGGCGTGATTCAAAAATTTGCAGATGGTTCCGATCCTATTCGTTTCCCAAATATACAATGGGCTGACTATATTATGAAAAGCTCTACGCTTCAGAGCCAGCATAATCTGAACATCTCGGGAGGAACAGATAAAGTACGTTATTTCATCTCTGCAGGTGCTTATACGCAAGGAGGACTTTTTAGTGAGTTTGATCTTCCTTATAATTTAAGCTATCAGTACCGTCGGTTTAACTATCGTACAAACTTGGATATGGATGTCACTAAAACGACTACTTTGTCATTCAATATTAGTGGTAATGTGAATAATTCAGATCAACCGCGTACGAGTCAGGGATCTTCCGGATTGATTAAAAATATGTATTATGCTACTCCTTTCTCCAGTCCGGGAATCATAGATGGAAAATTGGTAAATTCGAGCGATGAGACTTATTCAGACGGACTGAAATTACCATTTACAGGAGGTACAGGTATGGGATATTATGGAAATGGGTTCAGCCAGACCAGCAACAATTCGCTGAATGTGGATGTGATTCTGGATCAAAAAATGGACTTCTTGACTAAAGGACTTTCTTTTAAAGTGAAGGGATCTTATAACAGCTCGTTTACAGTTAATAAAGTCGGTTCTGGTGGGTCTATTGCTACATACACTCCTGTATTGATGGATGACGGTAGTATTGCTTATCGTAAGTTTGGAGAGAATACAGATGTGAAGTATTCGTATACTACAGGCAAAGCACGTAATTGGTATATGGAAGCCAGCTTTAATTATAATCGTACTTTTGGTGATCATACGGTGACAGCCTTAGTTTTGTATAATCAACAGAAAGAGTATTATCCGAAATTATATTCGGACATTCCTCATGGATATGTCGGATTAGTCGGACGTGTCACTTATGATTGGAAGAGCCGCTATATGGCAGAGTTTAATGTGGGTTATAACGGTTCGGAAAACTTTGCGTCCGATTTGCGCTTTTCTTATTTCCCGGCTGGTTCTATAGGTTGGGTGATGAGTGAAGAGAAGTTTTTCCGTCCTTTGAAGTCGGTGGTTAGCTTCTTGAAATTACGTGCCAGTGTCGGTTTGGTAGGTAACGATAATATTGGAGGATCGCGGTTTATGTATATGGCTGATCCATATAATGTCGGTTTAGGTGACTTGGCAAATCGTGTAACGGCAAGTGGAGGAGCAACTAACGCCTGGGGATATGGATTCGGAACAGATAATGGTACTGTTAGTCTGGGTGCGCGTGAGGTAGCTAAGAATAACCCTGCTGTGACATGGGAAAAAGCTCTGAAACGGAACTATGGTGTTGATATTAACTTCCTTGATGACCGTCTGAAAACAACCTTTGAATATTATAAAGAACGTCGTAATGACATCCTTTTGCGTGACGGTACAGCTCCGGGAATGTTAGGGTTCATTACTCCCTATTCAAATTTAGGAAGTGTAGACAGTTGGGGCTGGGAACTTTCTTTAAAATGGAACGATAAGATTGGCGATAATTTCCGTTATTGGGCGGGTATTAACCTTTCTTATAATCAGAATGAGATTCTTGAAAAGAAGGAAGCACCGCAGAATAATTTATATCAATATCAGAAGGGACACCGTATCGGTTCGCGTAGTCAATATGTTTTCTGGCGCTTCTATGATGAGGATACACCTGCGCTATATGAGCAGACATTTAATCGTCCGTTCCCCACTCACGAGAGTATTCTTCAAAATGGAGATGCAGTATATGTTGACTTGAATGGTGACCGTAAGATTGATGCAAATGATGCAAGTTATGACTATGGCTTTACAGACGATCCTGAATATATGCTAGGTATTAATTTAGGATTCAGTTGGAAGAATTTGGAAATAAGTACTCAATGGACAGGGGCCTGGAATGTAAGTCGTATGATTTCGGATGTATTTCGTCAACCGTTTTATTCATCTTCCAATAGCGAGCAGGGAGGATTGTTGGCATACCATTTAGATCATACATGGACACCGGAAAATCCGTCACAATCTTCGGAGTATCCGAGAGCTACCATTGATAATGCAAAGAATAATTATGCTACTTCCACTTTATATGAGAAAGATGCCAAATACTTGCGTTTGAAAACTCTTCAGGTGGCATACAATTTTCACTTCCCATTAATGAAGAAACTTGGACTGAATACATGTCAGTTGGCTTTTGCAGGATATAATTTGTGGACTATTACACCTTATTTGTGGGGTGATCCGGAGGCAAGAGCTACTAATGCACCTTCTTATCCATTGTCCAAGACTTATACGTTGAGCTTGAAATTAGGATTCTAAAATAGATAAAGGAAAGATACAATGAAATTACAAAATAAATGGTTCATCGGTGCAATGTTGGGAGCGGCGGTTTGTTTGGTTTCCACTTCATGTGTGGACGAAATTAAATTCGGAAACTCTTTTTTGGATAAGGCACCGGGCGGAAATGCTACTATTGACACAGTGTTCAATAGTGCGGAATATACGCGCCAATTTTTGAATACCTGTTACAGTAGACAGTATTACGGATTACCTTATAATACGGATAGTAACGGTAATATTCCTGATTCTTCCAGTCCTTATTTAGGAAAGAAGGATGCGCTAACAGACTGCTGGTCACTTTATTTTAGTGATGCGACTGTATATCAGCAGTATTATTTGGGCTCTCTCAATGCCAACTATGGCACGCGTGGTAATATTTTCCCATATACACGGGAAATGGTATGGGAAGTAGTGCGTTGGTGCTGGTTGCTAATGGAAAATATAGATAGAGTGCCGGGTATGGATAATGCTGAAAAAACTCAGTTGGTGGCAGAAGCTAAATGCTTGATTGCAGCACGCTATTTTGATATGTTCCGTCATTATGGAGGTCTTCCATTGTTATATGCTTCATTCACTGGTACGGAGTCAGGTTATGAAATACCCCGTGCTACGGTAGAGGAGACTGTTAACTACATGATAAAGATGTTGGATGATGCTATCAATTCCGGCGGATTGGTGTGGGCTTATGCTGATGCCGATCTTGCTAGCAAGGCCGGACACTGGACAAAGGCCGGTGCGATGGCATTGAAATGCAAAATCTGGCAATTTGCCGCTTCTCCGTTGTTTAACGATGTCAACGGATATGCAGGAGGAAACTCAGAGGCTGAACAGCAACGTCTGGTATGGTACGGCGGCTATCATGCGGAACTTTGGGATAACTGTTTGAAGGCTTGTGAAGCATTCTTTAAAGAGCTGGAGAGTCAAGGCGGGTATAGCCTGAATAAGGCTTCGGAAGAAACACCGGAACAGTATCGTCAGGCATATCGTATGGGGTATATTCGTCAGAACAGCAAGGAAGTCTTACATTCTGTTCGCACGAATATGTCGGACGCTTTCAACTCAAGTTCTTATATGTGGCATTCTTGGGCTGTTCCGTCACTTTGCCGTACTGAATATCCGCCTACACAGGAATATGTGGAGATGTTCCCATGGGCCGACGGCACTCCGTTTGACTGGAAAAAGGCGGAAACAGAAGGTAAGTTGGATGAAATGTTCTTGACCGGAACATTTAAAAATGGAGAACAACTATTGTCGGAAATCGTATTAACTCGTGACCCTCGTCTGTATGAGCATTGCATGGTGAATGGACTACCGAAGATGTTAGACTGGAGTGCCGGAACGATGTCCGGTTTACCTTATGAATTGTGGGTCGGAGGATACGATGAAGGACAAAATGCGGCACTTGAATCTGGTAACTATGCGACCGGTTATAAAAATATGAAATATTATTTGGGAACTGAGTACCAACGTCAGTATACGCACTGGGTTTATCTTCGCTTGTCTGATATTTATTTGACTTATGCGGAGGCTTTGCTTCAAGCTAAGAACGATCACCGGGGGGCTATTAACCAAATGAATATAGTACGTGCCCGCGTGGGATTGAAGAAAGATTTGGCGGAGTGTGTTACAGATAAGAATTTACTTTCTGACAAAGCTGCCTTATTGGAAGAATTGCTGTGTGAACGTGTTCGGGAATTGGGGCTTGAAGATAGCCGTTACTTTGATCTTGTCCGTTACAAACGTGCCGATCGTTTCGAGAAACGTCTGCATGGATTACTTGCCTATCGTTTGGATGATACCGGTAATCGCATGACAGGTAATACAAAATGGAATGAAGGAGATAAGAACAAAGGAGCATTGCAACCTACTCGATTTGAATATGAAAGGTTTGAATTATCTAAACCGGTTCGTCGTTGGTGGACATACGGATTTGATTCCAAATGGTATCTTTCTCCATTCCCGCAAACGGAAATTAACAAAGGGTATGGATTGATTCAGAATCCGGGTTGGTAATGTGAGACAACGAAACAGATTAAAACAATACTTGAATATTGATTTATATGAGAAAAAATAAGATTCTGATACTGGCTTTACTAGTTTGTTTGAGCATTCCGGTCAGAGCGCAGAATACAGACAACAACATTATAGGTATTGTTGTTGATAAATCGGGAAACCCAGTCTATGGAGCGTCCGTTAATGTGGAAGGTGGCGCAGTGGAGACCCGGGTTGAAACTGATAAAGATGGTAAATTTGAGATTGCGGTCGAGAAGGGACAACGCTTGAGTGTCTTTTCTGTCGACAAAGGCTCTACCACAGTTGTGGTAAAGGCTGATGGTCCGATGACTATTGTGATGGGATATGCAGCTCAGACTATTGATGTGGGAGCTAACCGGACATTTAATCGTCATGAATCAACAGCAGCTGTTTCTACCACCTATAATGAAGAGTTTAATAAGCGGTCTTCCCGGAATATATCCAATTCTTTATATGGATATGGATTGGGCCTTACTACTTTGCAGAATGCAGCTAGTACAGGTTTAATGGCAGATCCTACCTTTTATGTACGTGGTTTGCAGAGCTTGTCAAGTAGTACACCGCTTGTGCTGGTTGACGGTTTGGAACGAGACATGAGCTTGGTGAGTCCGGAAGAAGTAGAATCCGTTTCCATCCTGAAAGATGCTGCGGCTGTGGCATTGTACGGATACAAAGGAGTGAACGGTGCGATCTTGATTACGACGAAGCGTGGTAAGTACAAAACAAAAGAGATAACGTTTACGTATGATCACATCATTAACACTCAGTCTCGACGTCCGGAATTTGTAGATGCGGCTACGTATGCTTCTGCAGTGAATGAAGCGCGTGGATATGAAGGTTTGGGAGCTCGATATACTCCGGAAGAAGTCGACGCTTTCCGTAATGGAGTAGGCAGTGGAGGAGCTTCCCGTATGTACCCTTATCTCTATCCTAATGTGAACTGGATTGATGAAACCTTTAAAGACAGAGGAGTTTCTAATAAATACACGATTGAATTCCGTGGAGGAGGAACAAAGTTCCGCTACTATACTATGGCGAATTTATTAACAGACAAAGGGTTTATCAAGACCCCGAATGCAAATGACGGATATTCTACACAGAATATGTATTCACGTGCTAATTTGCGTACAAATCTGGATATTGATTTAACGGGCACTACCAAATTGAAGTTAAATCTTCTCGGAACATTATCCGAATCTCGGATTCCGGGGGCTTCGGTTAACTTATGGGATATGATTTATTCGATTCCTTCTGCAGCTTTTCCGGTTCGTACGGAAGATGGCAGTTGGGGAGGAAGTACCACTTGGGCGGGCACGTCGAATCCTGTCGCACAATCGCAGGGAGCTGCTTATTCTAAAGGACACTCTCGCAGTTTGTTTGCCGACCTTACCTTATCACAAGATTTGTCTGGTTTGCTGAAAGGATTGGGAGCTAACTTTCGTTTAGCTTATGATAACTATTCCAATATTTTAGAAGACCATAGCAAAACTTATACGTATGCCGGTTATGCAACAAGCTGGACAACTAACGGGCCGTTTTATACTGCCATTTCAGGTGGCGAATCCAGTGAAATGGGTTCGGGTGCGGGTATTGACAATTGGGCGCGTCAATTTAATTTTGCAGGTAGTGTAGATTATAATCGTTCATTCCAAAAGTGGGATGTGTATTCTCAATTGAAATGGGATTATGAATATCGTGATTCATACGGTCTGAACACTACTATTTATCGGCAAAATGTTTCTTGGTATAATCATGTAGGTTTCTCTAATCGCTATTATTTGGATCTGGCATTGGTTGGTTCGGCTTCCAGTTTATTGGCACCGGGACATAAATGGGCTTTTTCTCCTACCATTTCTGCTGCTTGGGTACTTTCGGAAGAAAAATGGTTGAAAGATGTGTCTTGGGTGAACTTCTTGAAATTGCGCGCTTCGTTTGGAGTGATCAATGTTGATTATCTGCCTAAAGACGGAAGTACTACCGTATATGACTATTGGGACCAGATTTATACGACTACCGGTACGCAATATAAGTTTAACAGTAGTTACGACTCTGAATTCGGAAGTACTATTATCGGTCGCTTGGCAACTGCTAATTCGACACATGAGAAAGCGTATAAATATAATGTTGGTGTTGATGCTATGTTGTTCAATGGATTGAATGTGACGGCAGAAGGCTATTATCAACGGAGAAAAGATATTTGGGTTTCTTCCGAGGGTAAATATACCGATGTACTGGGAGTTGATGCTCCGTTCGAGAATGCCGGAATCGTTGATAGCTATGGTATGGAACTAGGACTTAACTATACGAAAAGGTTAGGAGATGTAGTGTTTAATCTTGGCGGTAATTTTGCTTGGAATAAGAATGAAATTAAGGAACAACTGGAAGAACCGCGTTTGTATAAGAATCTTGTGCAAACAGGAAATCGGTTGGGCCAAGTATATGGAATGGTAGCTGAAGGTTTCTTCAAAGATAAAGAAGATATAGCAAACAGCCTTACACAAAACTTTACTACGGTAGTGCCGGGAGACATAAAATATAAAGATGTGAATGGAGACGGAATCATTGATGCTAATGACAAAACTGCTATTGGTTATAGTACGACAGCCCCGGAAATTTATTATTCTTTCCATTTGGGAGCCGAATGGAAAGGGATTGGGGTAGATGTAATGTTTCAGGGAACAGGTAACTATTCTGCTTTATTGAATACGAAGAGTATGTTTTGGCCATTGATAAATAATACGACACTTTCTACTCATTATTATGAGAATCGTTGGACACCGGAAAATCAAAATGCCAAATATCCTCGTTTGAGTTCACAGAGTAATGCCAATAACTATCAGGCTAATACGGTTTGGTTGGCAGACCGGTCATTCTTGAAGTTGCGTAATGCGGAGGTGTATTACAGATTCCCGAAAGAATTGATGAAGAAGACTAAGATATTGGGGAGTGCCAAGTTATATGTTAGAGGAACAGACTTGTTCTGTTCAGATCACATTGATGTGGCAGATCCGGAATGTTATGGTGTAGCGACTCCGCTGAATAAGAGTGTAGTAGTCGGTGTTACGATTGGTTTTTAATCATAAAAACAAAGCGAAAGAATGAAACTGAAAAACATTATCTACGGAATGATGTGTGTAGTCACACTCGGTTCCTGCTCAGATAAGATGGAATATCATGAGTACAATAACTATGATGAGGATTTTGTGAAGCTCAACTTCGGTAATGTGGGAGGGCTGATAACAAATATCTATTTGTCCATGGATGTGGACTTTGGAAACTATAGCGGGGCAATTCTTGGTTCTGCTACTGATGAGGCTGAATATGCTTATTCGGGAAATCAGATTGAAGACTTTTACAATGGTTCTTGGAGTCCGTCAAATGCTAAAAGTAGTATGTGGACGTCCTGTTATGAAGGGATAGCCAATTGTAATTTATATCTGGAGAAGTTTACCGGACTGACATTTCCCGAGTTGGCTTTGAACAGTGATTATGCACAACAAATGTTCCGTTATACCAATTACCAGTATGAGGTGCGTTTCCTTCGTGCATATTTCTACTTTAACTTGGTACGGCAATATGGAGATGTGCCGTTTAGCGACCATATATTAACAGCCGAAGAATCGAATACATTGTCGCGCAGGCCGGCACAGGAGATTTTTGATTATATCATAGCCGAATGTGATGATATAAAGGATAAGATTATTGTCGATTACAGTAAACTGGGAGATATGGCATTGCCTAGTAGTCCGGCGGAAACAGGACGTGCCAACCGTAAAACGGTATTGGCCTTGAAAGCTCGTGCTGCGTTGTATGCGGCAAGTCCTTTGTTTAACCCGACTGATAATAAAGAGCTGTGGTATCGTGCAGCTAAAGCCAATAAGGAAATTTTAGATGACAGTAATGGATTTGCTGAAAAGGCAAAACTCTTAGTGGAGGATTATTCATCACTTTGGAGTAAGGATAATTACAATGACGCTACTAGTGAATTGATTTTTCTCCGTCGTGCCACTACTACCACTAATTCTTTTGAGGGATATAACTTCCCGGTAGGGTTGGAAAATTGTAAAGGTGGAAACTGTCCCACACAGACACTGGTGGATGCGTATGAGATGAAGGATACAGGGTTGCGCCCGGACGAGTTGGATAACTACGATCCTACTAATCCTTATTATACCAACCGCGACCCTCGTTTCTATCTGACTATTGCCAAGAATGGAGACGAAAAATGGCCTAACTGGAATACTGTTCCTCTGCAAACCTATCAGGGCGGATTAAATGCGGAACCTTTGAGTGGCGGAACTCCGACAGGTTATTATCTGAAGAAGTATTGTCAGACGGCAGTAGATTTGCGTGCCGGTACAGCTTCAAAGACCTATCATTCATGGATTACGTTCCGTTTTGGAGAGTTCTATTTGAATTATGCGGAAGCTGTATATAAGTATCTGGGTAGTCCGTATGCAACGGACAGTGAATTTACAACTTCGGCTGTAGATGCTATCAAAGTAGTCCGTACACGTGCCGGAATGCCCGGATTCCCTCAAGGGATGACCAATGATGCTTTCTGGAAGAAATATCAGAATGAACGTATGGTAGAATTGGCTTTTGAAGGACATCGTTTTTGGGATGTACGTCGTTGGAAGGAGGGGGACAAACATTTCAAGAACATTGTTGAAATGAAAATTACGAAAAATGGGGATGATATTTATACGTATGAGCGTAAGGTAAAAGAAAGAAGTTGGGATGATAAGATGTATTTCTTCCCGATTCCTCAGAGTGAAAAATCGAAAAATCCTAATTTGGAGCAGAATCCGGGTTGGTAACTTAACCGGAATACTGATGAATAGAAATAGGATATTCTTGCATAGAACGGATGTTTATAGAATAAAAAACGAAAGAAATGAAGATACATTATATAATATTGGGGCTGTTTTATTTGCTGGCTATAGGT
>ERZ779740.389-NODE-389-length-14360-cov-2.80105_pt1 | contig 14360 bp, 12 predicted proteins | sample MGYA00511099_ERZ779740 | MGnify/ENA primary metagenome ERZ779740 (study PRJEB29588, sample SAMEA2161216) | human gut metagenome | biome: human gut; feature: human-associated habitat; material: faeces | place: Denmark | collected 2008/2010 ...
AGGGGATTTTTTATTGCTTCTTTTTTTACTTTTCCAATCCTTTGTTATATCTTTGTAGCAAATGTATTATACAAACAAGTGTAAATATGGGATTTTTTAGTTTTTTTTCAAAGGAGAAGAAGGAAACTTTAGATAAAGGATTATCTAAAACCAAAGAGAGCGTATTCAGTAAAATAGCTCGTGCTGTGGCTGGCAAGTCAAAAGTAGACGATGAAGTATTAGATAATCTGGAAGAAGTGCTGATTACATCTGACGTCGGCGTAGAAACAACTTTAAATATTATCAAGCGCATCGAAAAACGTGCTGCTGCAGATAAGTATGTAAATACTCAGGAACTGAATCTTATATTACGTGACGAAATAGCAGCTCTGCTTACTGAAAATAATTCGGGTGATGTAGCTGATTTCGACGTACCCATCGCAAGAAAACCTTATGTCATTATGGTTGTGGGAGTAAATGGGGTAGGTAAAACTACGACCATTGGTAAACTGGCTTATCAATTCAAGAAAGCAGGTAAATCCGTTTACTTGGGAGCCGCTGACACTTTCCGCGCTGCAGCTGTGGAACAGCTAATGATTTGGGGAGAACGGGTAGGAGTTCCCGTAGTTAAACAGAAAATGGGAGCAGATCCCGCATCTGTGGCTTATGACACTCTTAGTTCGGCCGTTGCCAATAACGCAGATGTGGTTATTATTGATACAGCCGGTCGTCTGCACAATAAGGTAGGCTTAATGAACGAGTTGACCAAAATTAAGAATGTGATGAAAAAGGTAGTGCCTGATGCACCGGATGAAGTTTTATTGGTACTGGACGGTTCCACCGGACAAAATGCATTTGAGCAAGCCAAACAATTTACTTTGGCGACGGAAGTTACCGCTATGGCCATCACTAAGCTTGATGGAACCGCTAAAGGTGGTGTTGTGATTGGTATTTCCGATCAATTCAAGATTCCTGTTAAGTATATCGGACTAGGCGAAGGCATGGAAGACCTGCAGGTATTCCGTAAAAATGAATTCGTTGATTCCTTGTTTGGAGAAAATGCATGAAAAGAAAAACAATAGATATTATTACTTTAGGATGTTCTAAAAATCTGGTTGACTCCGAGCAGCTAATGCGCCAATTGGAGGAAGTCGGATACAGCGTAACTCATGACACTGAAAATCCGCAAGGAGAAATTGCGGTAATCAATACATGTGGTTTCATTGGTGATGCCAAAGAAGAATCCATAAATATGATTCTGGAGTTCGCTGAAAGAAAGGAAGAAGGGGATTTAAAGAAACTTTTCGTGATGGGTTGTCTTTCCGAACGCTATCTCAAGGAATTAGCTGTTGAGATACCACAGGTAGATAAGTTTTATGGGAAGTTTAATTGGAAGGAGCTTTTACAGGACTTGGGAAAGGTCTATCACGATGAATTATATATCGAACGGACATTGACAACTCCCCAGCATTATGCTTACCTGAAAATTTCAGAAGGATGTGATCGTAAATGTTCTTATTGTGCTATCCCTATTATTACAGGACACCATATTTCCAAACCAATGGAAGAAATTCTGGACGAAGTACGATACTTGGTATCGCAAGGCGTGAAAGAATTTCAGGTGATCGCACAGGAATTGACTTATTACGGCATAGACCGGTATAAGAAACAAATGCTTCCGGAATTGATTGAGCGTATTTCTGATATACCCGGGGTGGAATGGATTCGCTTGCATTATGCTTATCCAGCACATTTCCCAACAGATTTATTCCGGGTTATGCGCGAACGTGACAATGTATGTAAATACATGGACATTGCCCTTCAGCACATCAGTGACAATATGTTGAAGTTAATGCGCCGACAAGTGAGCAAAGAGGATACTTACCAATTGATCGAACAATTCCGCAGAGAAGTGCCGGGCATTCACCTGAGGACGACTTTAATGGTAGGACATCCCGGAGAAACCGAGGAAGACTTCGAGGATCTCAAAGAATTTGTACGTAAAGTACGTTTTGATCGAATGGGTGCTTTCGCATATTCCGAAGAAGAAGGGACTTATGCTGCAGAAACATACGAAGATTCTATTCCACAAGAGGTTAAACAAGCCCGACTTGATGAATTGATGGATATCCAGCAAGGTATTTCGGCAGAGTTAAGTGCAGAAAAGATCGGTAAACAGATGAAAGTTATCATCGATCGTCTGGAAGGAGATTATTATATCGGACGAACAGAATTTGATTCACCGGAAGTAGATCCGGAAGTATTGATTGATCGTTCAGAGAGAGAACTTAAGATCGGACAGTTGTATCAGGTAGAAGTGGTGAATGCGGACGATTTTGATTTATATGCAAAGATTATAAATGACTATGAATAATAAGGAATTTACATCCGAACTAGCGGAAAGATTGGGATACACAATCAAGGATACTTCCGAATTGATGAATTCTTTGTTGTCCAGTATGACACAAGAATTGGAAGAAGGTAATGTGATTGCAATTCAAGGATTCGGTTCTTTTGAAGTGAAAAAGAAAGCGGAACGGATTTCAATCAACCCGGCAAGCAAACAACGCATGCTGGTTCCACCTAAATTGGTATTATCGTATAGACCTAGTAATACATTGAAAGATAAGTTTAAATAAATATTTCCCGTTATGAATGAAAGACTAACAATTCAAGACCTTACTGACTTATTGGCAGCCAAACATAGCATGACCAAGAAAGACGCCGAAGCGTTTGTTAAAGAGTTTTTCCTCTTGATAGAACAAGCCTTGGAGAACGAAAAGACTGTAAAAATCAAAGGATTGGGAACTTTCAAACTTATTGATGTAGATAGCCGGGAAAGTGTCAATGTCAACACAGGCGAGCGTTTCCAGATAAAAGGACATACAAAAGTCTCATTTTCTCCGGATGCAAATCTAAGGGATACGATAAATAAACCTTTTGCACACTTTGAGACTGTTGTATTGAATGAAAATACAATTCTGGAAGATACTCCGATAGAAGAGACTGAGGAAGAAGAAACAGGAGAGGAAGCGTCAGCACAGGCAGGCCTTAATGAGCTGGGGGATGACTCTGAAACTACTGTGATAGAAGAAAATGAAGGTACTGATGATGGTCTTTCGGAAGAAGAGCCGATTCAGGAAGAGCAAATAGCCAGTCAGCCACTTGCGGAAGAGTCCATTGAAGAACCTGCTATTACTGAGGAATCTGCAATAGCACAGGAATCGACAGAACAGACGTCTCCTAAAGAGCCCGAAGAAGCCATTACAGAGACTGATATCGAAGAAAAGGTAGAACAGCTGGAAGATGAAGAGGTTCCGGAAGAGGAAGTGATAATCAATGAGCAGCAAGCAGCATCTATAGAAGAAGAAAAAGAAGAGATCACTGCCGAAAAGATTATAGAGCAAGAGCTTCTAAAAGCAAATCTGCAACCTGTGACTCCTATAGTGCCTCCTGCTGAAAAAGAAACGATAAAACCGGTCCAACCGGAACAAGTATCCCAACCGGTTTCTAAAAAGACAGCCCCAGTGAAGGAAAAATCTCCTGTACCTTATTTAATAGCTGTTATTGTAGTCGTTTTGTTATTATGCGGAGGTGTCATTCTTTTTATTTATTATCCGGATTTATTCTCTTCTTCATCTGACAAGAATGCACTTAATATGCCGCCTGTGACGACTCAACCCGTTCAACCGGAAGCGCAGCTTTCTGATACGATTGCACATAAGGATACTACAAAGGTAATAACGCCTGATGTATCCAAAGTCGCTACCACGACACAACCGGTTGCCAAAAAAGAAGAAGCTATTCCTGTCAAAGCAGAACCTCAAACGGCTACACAACAACCTGCTACTTCTGCCTATCTGGATTCAGCATCTTATAAGATTACGGGAACCAAGACAAAATATACAATCAAAGAAGGAGAAACTTTGACTAGGGTTTCCTTGCGTTTTTATGGTACAAAGGCAATGTGGCCATACATTGTGAAACACAATCCGAAGGTTATTAAGAACCCCAACAATGTACCGTATGGCACAACTATTGAAATACCAGAACTTACAAAAGAATAAGTAGTTATAATCCATTCACCCGACCATGCAAATCCTGTATTGGTCGGGTGAAGTGTTATGGATGTACAAAAGCGTATGAAAGTACCTTAATCTAAAGATTTCGCATTGTTTTTTAATAAAAATTAGTTGCAATCGTTAATTATATGGCGTACTTTTGGGGCAAAATAAAAAGCCTTATGACACAGGCAAGGCTTACATAAAATTAATGGGATTTAAATAATAAAATATTAAGTATTTATGGCTGAATCAATTGATATCCGCGAGCTAAATGAGCGGATTGAAAGACAAAGTGCTTTCGTTACCAATCTTACGACAGGTATGGACCAAATCATTGTTGGTCAGAAACATTTGGTTGAATCACTGCTTATCGGATTACTTTCCGATGGACACGTCCTCTTGGAAGGTGTGCCTGGTTTGGCGAAAACTTTGGCTATTAAGACACTCGCTTCTCTGATTGATGCGAAATATAGCCGTATCCAGTTTACGCCGGACTTATTGCCTGCAGACGTTATCGGTACAATGGTTTACAGTCAGAAAGATGAATCTTTTAAAGTGCAGCGCGGACCTATTTTCGCAAACTTTGTATTAGCTGATGAAATAAACCGTGCTCCTGCAAAAGTACAAAGTGCTTTGCTGGAAGCAATGCAAGAACGTCAGGTTACTATTGGTAAAGAAACATTCATGTTACCGGAACCTTTCCTTGTATTGGCAACTCAGAACCCTATCGAACAGGAAGGTACTTATCCGCTTCCTGAAGCACAGGTTGACCGTTTCATGCTGAAAGTAGTCATTGATTATCCGAAGTTGGAAGAAGAAAAATTGATTATTCGTCAGAATATCAATGGTGAGAAGTTCAATGTGAAACCTATTCTAAGAGCGGATGAAATTATTGAAGCACGTAAGGTTGTTCGTCAAGTCTATCTGGATGAGAAGATCGAGCGTTATATTGTAGATATCGTATTTGCAACTCGTTTCCCAGAAAAATATGACCTCAAGGAACTGAAAGATATGATCGGATTCGGAGGTTCACCTCGTGCGTCTATCAATCTGGCTTTAGCTGCTCGTACGTATGCATTCATCAAACGTCGCGGCTACGTTATTCCGGAAGATGTACGTGCTGTAGCACATGATGTTCTTCGTCACCGTATCGGATTGACATACGAAGCTGAAGCTAACAACATGACTTCGGACGAAATCATCAGTAAGATTCTGAATAAGGTTGAAGTACCCTAATTTGTAGTTATAATACAGTCAATAAGTAGTCATAAATATCTATGCATGACTACTTAACTACCTACTAATTAACTACTGTATAAATGGAAACAAGTGAAATACTAAAAAAAGTTCGCCAAATTGAAATAAAGACACGAGGATTGTCTAACAATATCTTTGCAGGCCAGTATCATTCGGCTTTCAAAGGTAGGGGTATGTCATTTTCGGAAGTCCGTGAATATCAATTCGGTGATGATATACGTGACATAGACTGGAATGTGACTGCGCGCTTCAATAAACCTTATGTGAAAGTGTTTGAAGAAGAACGTGAACTGACAGTTATGTTAATGGTTGATGTTTCCGGAAGTTTGGAATTTGGTACGATCAAGCAGTTAAAGAAAGATATGGTGACGGAAATCGCTGCTACTCTTGCTTTCTCTGCCATCCAGAATAATGATAAAATAGGTGTGATTTTCTTTTCAGACCGGATAGAGAAGTTTATTCCTCCCAAGAAAGGACGTAAACATATCTTGTATATTATCCGTGAATTAATTGATTTCCAACCGGAAAGCCGTCGCACAAATATTCGTCTTGCCTTGGAATATTTGACAAACGTAATGAAAAGGCGTTGCACTGCATTTATCTTATCAGATTTTATTGACCAGGAAAGCTTTAAGAATGCGCTGACCATTGCTAACAGGAAACATGATGTAGTAGCATTGCAAGTATACGACAGGAGAGTCAGTGATCTTCCTCCAGTAGGACTGATGCGAATCAAAGATGCAGAAACTGGGCATGAACAATGGATTGACACTTCTTCCAAAGCTGTACGCCGGGCACATCGCGACTGGTGGATACAAAAGCAGACTGAACTGAACGATACTTTTACCAAAAGTAACGTAGATGCTGTATCCGTCAGAACCGATCAGGATTACGTAAAGGCATTGTTGAATTTATTTGCCAAACGAAATTAATGGAATCAAAGATGAATAGAAATATTATTCTGATAGCATTATTAGGTCTATTGTTTGTCAGTAAAGCAGTAGCACAGTCTGTTACAGTAGAAGCAAAAATTGATTCACTGCAGATACTGATCGGCGAACAGGCGAAAGTGCAACTGCAAGTAGCCATGGATGCCAAACAGCGTGCTATTTTTCCTGCTTACACTGATACACTGGTAAGAGGTGTGGAAATTATAGAAACAGTCAAACCAGATACACAATTCCTGAATGATCGTCAGCGGATGGTGATTACGCAGGAGTACATTATCACTTCTTTTGACTCTGCTCTATATTATCTCCCGCCAATGCCAGTTACCGTAGATGGGAAAGTGTACAACTCCAAAGCTCTCGCATTAAAAGTATATTCAATGCCGGTTGACACCTTACATCCGGACCAGTTCTTCGGACAAAAATCTGTGATGAAAGCTCCTTTCGCATGGGAAGACTGGTATGGATTGATCGCTTGTTCATTCCTGGCTTTACCTTTGCTTGGCCTGCTGATCTATCTGATTGTTCGCATACGTGATAATAAACCGATTATCCGTAAAATTAAAGTTGAACCTAAATTGCCGCCACATCAGGCTGCAATGAAAGAGATAGAACGTATCAAGACAGAGAAGGTATGGCAGAAAGGGCAATCGAAGGAGTACTATACCGAACTTACCGATGCTATTCGTACATATATTAAGGATCGTTTCGGATTTAATGCATTGGAAATGACTTCTTCTGAAATAATCGATCAGTTACTGGAAATGAATGATAAAGAGGCCATATCAGACCTAAAACTATTGTTCCAGACTGCTGATTTAGTGAAGTTCGCCAAGCATAATCCTCAGATGAATGAAAACGATGCCAATTTGATTAATGCCATTGATTTTATCAATGAGACCAAACAACCGGAAGAGGAAAATCAGAAACCGCAACCAACGGAAATCACTATTATTGAGAAACGTTCTTTACGTGTTAAAGCTATGCTGATTTGTGGAATTGCATTGTTATCAGCAGCATTGATCGGTACCTTTATATATATAGGTCTACAGTTATACAATCTTTTTGTATAAAGGATGTATAGCTTAATACTAAATAGTAAACTGTTAAATCATAAATAAAATGGTTTTTGCCAATATTGAATATCTGTTTTTGCTATTATTGCTTATACCGTATATTGTATGGTATATCCTGAAGCAAAAGAAAAGTGAAGCAACTCTTCAAATTTCAGATGCCCGGGTATATGCGCATACACCTAAAAGTTATAAGAATTATTTGTTGCATGTTCCATTTCTATTACGCTGCCTTGCTTTAGTACTAGTTATTTTGGTTCTTGCACGCCCGCAAACTACTAATAAGTGGCAGAACAGTGAGATAGAAGGAATTGATATTATGCTGGCTATCGACGTTTCTACCAGTATGCTGGCTGAAGACTTGAAGCCGAACAGACTGGAAGCTGCTAAAGACGTAGCTGCAGAGTTTATCAATGGACGTCCCAATGATAATATCGGTATTACATTATTTGCAGGAGAAACTTTCACCCAATGTCCGTTGACTGTAGACCATGCTGTATTGTTGGATATGATACATAATATCAAATGTGGTCTTATCACTGACGGTACTGCTGTCGGTATGGGTATTGCAAATGCTGTAACCCGCTTAAAAGATAGCAAAGCGAAATCCAAAGTTATTATCCTATTGACGGATGGTACAAATAACAAGGGAGATATTTCGCCTATGACAGCGGCAGAAATAGCAAAAAGCTTTGGTATTCGTGTATATACCATCGGAGTAGGTACCAATGGAATGGCTCCTTATCCTTATCCAGTCGGAAATACGGTGCAATATGTAAGTATGCCGGTAGAAATTGATGAAAAGACATTGACAGAGATTGCCGGAACGACAGATGGTAACTATTTCCGGGCTACGAGCAACTCGAAGCTTAAAGAAGTATATGAAGAAATTGATAAACTGGAAAAGACGAAACTGAATGTAAAAGAGTATAGTAAGCGGGACGAAGAATATCATTGGTTTGCTTTAGCAGCTTTCCTCTGTGTCTTGTTGGAAGTACTATTACGTAATTCGGTACTCAAGAAAATTCCATAAGGATGTTTGTCAATCGTTATTTGCCAATCATAAAATAGTAAGAAGATGTTTCGATTTGGAGAACCTACATATTTATATTTATTGTTGCTATTACCTTTTTTAGCAGCTTTCTACTTGTATTCCAATTACAAGAGGAGAAAGAATATCCGACGTTTCGGAGATCCGACTTTGTTGGCTCAGTTAATGCCTGACGTATCCAAATATCGTCCGGATGTAAAATTCTGGATTATTTTTGTTGCTATTGGTTTGTTCTCCGTATTACCGGCACGCACTCAACTAGGTTCTAAACTGGAAACGGTTAAACGCAAGGGAGTAGAGGTAATTATTGCTTTGGACATTTCAAACTCTATGTTAGCGCAGGATGTACAGCCTAGCCGTTTAGAAAAAGCAAAAAGATTAATATCCAGATTAGTAGATGAGCTTGATAATGATAAGGTAGGTATGATTGTATTTGCCGGTGACGCTTTTACACAGCTGCCAATTACAAGTGACTATATTTCCGCTAAGATGTTCTTAGAATCCATTAGTCCTTCGTTGATTTCTAAACAGGGTACAGCTATTGGGGAAGCAATCAATCTGGCAGCTCGTAGTTTCACTCCGCAAGAAGGGGTAGGACGCGCCATTATTGTTATTACTGATGGTGAAAATCATGAAGGTGGTGCAGTGGAAGCTGCTAAAGCTGCGGCAGAAAAGGGTATTCAGGTAAGTGTATTGGGAGTAGGTATGCCTGATGGTGCTCCAATACCGGTGGAAGGAACGAATGATTACCGCCGCGACCGGGAAGGTAATGTGATCGTTACCCGTTTGAATGAAGCTATGTGTCAGGAAATTGCAAAAGAAGGAAAAGGTATATATGTACGAGTAGATAATTCTAATTCAGCCCAAAAGGCCATCAATCAAGAAGTGAATAAAATGGCGAAATCTGATGTAGAGTCGAAAGTATATACAGAGTTTAACGAACAATTCCAGGCTATTGCATGGGTTATTCTACTATTGTTATTGGCAGAAATCCTAATTCTGGATCGCAAAAATCCTTTATTTAAGAACATTCACCTGTTTTCTAATAAGAAATAGTTATACGTATGTTAAAAAGTAAATATATTCTATTCGCTGTATTTCTGTTAGCAGCAGCTGGTGTATCGGCTCAGAAAGCAGAACGCGACTATATCCGTAAGGGAAACCGTCTGTTTAATGATAGCGTATTTGTTGATGCAGAGGTGAACTACCGGAAGGCCTTGGAAGCTAATCCCAAGTCTACGGTATCCATGTATAATCTGGGAAATACCCTTTCGCAACAGCAAAAGTTTCAGGATGCCATGGAACAATATGTATCGGCCAGCAAAATAGAAAAAGATAAAATGAAACTCGCCCATATTTATCACAATATGGGAGTAATTTTCCAGGCTGGTAAAGACTATGCCAAAGCTGTAGATGCATATAAAATGTCACTGCGTAATAATCCTACCGATCATGAAACCCGGTACAATTTGGCTCTTGCACAGAAAATGCTGAAAGACCAACAAAATCAACAGAATCAAGATCAAAATCAGGACCAAAACAAAGATCAGCAAAAGCAAGATCAGAAACAGGACCAGAATAAAGACAAACAGAAGGATCAGAAACAAGATGAAAAGAAAGATCAGCAGCAACCACCGAAATCTGAAAAGAAACAAGATAATCAGATGTCAAAGGAAAATGCTGAACAATTACTGAATTCTGTCATGCAGGACGAGAAAGATGTGCAGGATAAAGTGAAGAAGCAACAAAAAGTTATGCAAGGCGGTCGCTTGGAAAAAGATTGGTAATATAAAGTTGATGATATAAATTTCATAAGCAATGAAAAAACTGATTATTATATTGATGGCATTGATAGCATATAGCACTCATGTGTTTGCTGATAAGGTGTCTTTTACTGCTTCTGCTCCTGATGCAGTGGTAGTAGGCGAACAATTCAGGCTGTCGTATATTGTAACTACACAAAAAGTGAAAGATTTTCGGGCACCATCAATCAAAGGTTTTGATGTATTGATGGGTCCAAGCCGATCACAACAAAGTAGTACTCAAATAGTGAATGGTAATGTTACATCTACTAGCAGTATTACATTTACATACATATTAATGGCTAATAATGCCGGAGAATACACAATACCCGGTGCCTCCATTATTGCCGATGGTGACCAAATGGTGGCAAACTCAGTAAAGATTAAAGTATTGCCACAAGATCAAGGTGGCAATAGCGGACAAAATAATAGTAGTAGTGGTTCTATACATTCCTCATCTGGTACAAGTGTCTCTAATCAGGACCTTTTTATTATGGCAAGTGCCAGTAAAACAAATGTGTATGAACAGGAGGCTTTTGTCCTGACCTATAAAATATACACCAGAGAATCCAACTTACAACTTAATAATGCGAAATTGCCCGACTTTAAAGGTTTCCATTCTCAAGAAATAGAAATGACAACCAATGCAAGATGGACTCCGGAGCATTATCAGGGACGTAATTACTATACAACGGTTTATCGCCAGTTTGTTCTCTTCCCGCAACAATCAGGAAAGCTATATATTGATCCGGCACAGTTCCAGATGACTATCGGAAAACCTGTGCAATCAGATGATCCTTTTGATGCCTTCTTCAATGGAGGAAGTAATGTCATTGAAATTAAAAAAAATATTTCCACTCCTAAGATAGCAATAAATGTCAATCCGCTTCCTACGGGTAAACCTGCAGATTTTTCAGGTGGAGTGGGAGAGTTCAATATATCTTCTTCTATCAACAGTAAGGAACTGAAAACCAATGATGCTATTACTATTAAACTGGTAATATCCGGTACAGGTAACCTGAAGTTGATTTCTAATCCGGAAATTAAATTCCCGGATGATTTTGAAGTATATGATCCCAAAGTAGACAATCAAGTCAGATTAACCCGGGAAGGACTCACAGGCAATAAAGTTATTGAATATTTAGCAATTCCGAGACATGCCGGAACATATAAGATTCCGGGAGTATCTTTCAGCTATTTTGATATTCGCTCCAAGTCTTACAAAACACTGAAAACAGAAGATTATGTAGTAAATGTTGAGAAAGGTGCAGGTAATGCGGATCAAGTAATTGCTAACTTCACGAATAAAGAGGACTTGAAAGTATTAGGTGAAGACATCCGTTATATCAAACAGAATGAAGTTACTCTCCAACCTAAAGGAAGTTTCTTCTATGGTTCAATGACATATTGGTTATTCTATATCATTCCGGCTCTTGCCTTTATTATTTTCTTTATTATTTATCGTAAGCAAGCTGCTGAAAATGCAAATGTTGCTAAAATGCGTACGAAGAAAGCAAATAAAGTGGCAACGAAGCGTATGAAGCTTGCAGGAAAATTACTCTCCGAAAATAAAAAAGATGCTTTCTACGATGAGGTATTAAAGGCATTGTGGGGATATATAAGTGACAAACTGAATATTCCGGTATCTCGTTTATCTAAAGATAATATTGAAGAGAAACTAAGAAATCACGGAGTAAATGAGGAACTAATCAAAGAATTCCTGAATGCATTGAATGATTGTGAATTTGCACGGTTTGCTCCAGGTGATGAGAATCAAGCTATGGATAAAGTTTATTCTTCTTCAATAGAAGTAATAAGCAAAATGGAGAATTCAATAAAACATTAACCCAGAAGAGATTATGTCATGAAAAGGATATTATTTTTTATATTATTATCAATGTCGCTTACTTGTTTCGGACAAGATTCGTTAAGCATTGATACTAGACAAACGAATGGAGTTGATTCTATCCACGCTTCGCATACCACATTTTCCAGTAATACACTGGAAGATGCAACAAAAGCTGAAGGAGATTCCGCATATATAAAAGAAGATTATGCAGCAGCTATTCAGATATATGAAGCATTACTGAAAAATGGAGAAGCTGCCGACGTCTATTACAATCTGGGAAATAGTTATTATAAAATAGGGGAGATAGCGAAAGCTGTTTTAAATTATGAGCGTGCTCTGCTATTACAACCAGGAAATGGTGACATCCGTGCTAATCTTGAAGTGGCACGTGCAAAAACAATAGATAAGGTTGAACCTGTTCCTGAAGTATTCTTTGTTTCATGGATCAAATCTCTGACAAATAGTATGAGTGTAGATGCATGGGCCACATGGGGTATTGTCTCCTTTATTCTATTGATTATCGCTTTCTATTTCTTTATATTCTCCAAACAGATTATGTTAAAGAAAATAGGATTCATATCAGGAATCATTTTGCTGATTGTCACTGTTTGCTCTAATCTTTTTGCTTCGCAACAAAAAGAGCATTTGGTTAATCGAAGTGAGGCGATAGTAATGAATCCGAGTGTAACAGTACGAAGTACTCCAAGTGAGAGTGGGACTAGCTTGTTTATTCTCCATGAAGGGAGAAAGGTAAGTGTCAAAGACAACTCTATGAAAGAATGGAAAGAAATTCGACTGGAAGATGGAAAAGTCGGGTGGGTACCTGCTTCTGCTATCGAGGTGATATAAAGGTCATTAATAGATTTTATATATTCAAGAAAAAAAGATAAGCAAATAATTTGTTTTATCTTTTTTTTTTGCTTAAGTTTATAGCGTGATAAAAAAATCACATAGTATTAACCATTAAATTTATGAGACATGAGAACAATAACGTTTAATGAACTTCGTAAAATTAAAGATTCATTGCCTAGCGGTAGCATGCATAGAATAGCAGACGAACTTGGTTTGCACGTAGATACAGTGCGAAACTTCTTCGGAGGACACAATTTCAAGGAGGGAAAAAGCGTCGGAATACATCTTGAGCCCGGTCCAGATGGTGGGCTTGTAATGTTGGATGACACGACCGTTCTTGATCGGGCTTTAAAAATCCTAGATGAATTGAATATGAGTATGCAAAAAGAACAGGCTACCGAATCTGTGCAAGTTTAAAATATAACAAACTGAATCCCAATTGAATCAAACAATTGGGATTTCTTATTTGTTTTCACCTTATAAAATGTACATTTATGGAAGACAAATTAGTAACCCTGGCCATTCTGACATACACCAAAGCGCAGATCTTAAAGAATGTCTTGGAAAATGAAGGTATAGAAACCTACATTCATAACGTTAATCAAATACAACCGGTTGTTTCATCGGGAGTGCGTTTACGAATTAAAGAAAGCGATCTGCCACGTGCTTTGAAAATAACAGAAAGTTCTACATGGCTGTCTGAAAGTATAGTGGGAGAGAAGGAGCCCAAAGTAAAAGATAAATCAAATAAGATTTTAATTCCCGTCGACTTCTCTAATTATTCGATGAAAGCATGTGAATTTGCATTCAACCTGGCAAAAACAGAAAATGCAGAAGTCATCCTGTTGCATGTCTATTTCACGCCTATTTATGCATCGTCGTTGCCTTATGGGGATGTTTTCAATTACCAGATTGGAGATGAAGAATCTGTAAAAACGATTATCCAAAAAGTCCATTCTGATCTCAATGCTTTATCAGAGAAGATAAAAGAAAAAGTTGCATCAGGCGAATTTCCCAACGTTAAATATAGCTGCATCTTACGTGAAGGTATTCCAGAGGAGGAAATCTTAAGATATGCTAAAGAACAGCGTCCTATGGTTATCATTATGGGTACCCGAGGCAAAAATCAGAAAGACATTGATTTAATTGGCAGTGTAACCGCTGAAGTTATTGACAGGAGTCGCACGGCTGTATTGGCTATTCCGGAAAATACACCATTTAAACAGTTTAGTGAAGCAAAACGGATTGCCTTTATTACCAATTTTGATCAAAGAGATCTAATTGCTTTCGAGGCATTCTTTAATACTTGGAAATCATTCCATTTTTCTGTATCTTTGATACACCTTACAGATTCTAAAGATACCTGGAATGAAATAAAACTAGCAGGTATAAAAGAATATTTTCACAAGCAATATCCGGGGCTTGAAATTCATTATGACGTAGTGATGAATGATAATTTATTAAAAGGACTTGATCAGTATATCAA
>ERZ779740.403-NODE-403-length-14032-cov-2.86091_pt1 | contig 14032 bp, 9 predicted proteins | sample MGYA00511099_ERZ779740 | MGnify/ENA primary metagenome ERZ779740 (study PRJEB29588, sample SAMEA2161216) | human gut metagenome | biome: human gut; feature: human-associated habitat; material: faeces | place: Denmark | collected 2008/2010 ...
ATCACTCCTATCTGTATCTATGTTGATAATGTTTTTCATTTGCTACTGTGTTAGTATATACTAACACTTATTAGATGTCAATTACCATTTTAAGAAAATTTTCATATTATTAATTTTCACATAATAACCGCATACATATACAGTAAAATTAATATGTATGCGGTCATTACTCACTTATTAATATTATATTGGGAAGTGTCCAGAATAAATATGTCACTTATTAATATATTCATTATATTACTTTATATTATGCACATATCTGATTATACACATACATTAACTATGCATATTCTTAATTGTACATACACTCTGATTATGCAAGAGAAGCACCAAGATCCTTGCAATTACTTACAGCTTCATCATCAGGAGCTTCATTACAGATTACCGGGTCACAGCTAAGGTCAGCACCAGCATTCCTGCTTCTTTCTGCCCAGTCATCCATCCATTCTCCGCTTCCCCAGCCGTAAGAACCAAAGAGTGCTATCTTCTTTCCTGAAAGTGCCGCTTCACAGTCTGTAAACATCGGCTCAAATTCTGACTCTTCAAGATTTTCTGCTCCCATAGCAGGGCATCCGAAAGCTATTCCGTCGAATTCTGCAACCTTTGCTGATGAGAATTCTGAAGCAGTGAATAATGTTACTTCTGCTCCTTTTTCCTTTGCTCCATCAGCAACAGCATTGGCCATAGCCTCTGTATTACCTGTTCCGCTCCAATATACAACTGCAACTTTACTCATTATCATTCCTCCATTATTGCTTTAATTTAATGCTTGTGCACATATATGTTGAGTGAATCATATATTCACGGTCAACTGATTTAATGTTCGTCCTCCTATAAAGACCTTCTGATATACCTCAGAACATTTCTTAAATCTTGCAAATGTTCTGACACTTTCCTGTTCATTGTAATATACCTTCCACACACCACAACATTTGCAGTTCTGTCCTTTATTAAAAATGAACTCCTTTACATCTTCTACAGGATATCCAAGAAATAAACCTATCTCGTGTGGAAAACAGGGCTGTGTCATAAGACGTTCCTTAAGTGTATTAATACATGCCTGTATACTTCGTTCTATGTATCCATAGCTGGATAATATATTCCATACATCATCATTATTGACTGCCTTAAATAACATACTTGGTCTGTATACATATATCAATGAACTCATATCTGTCTTTCTTAAGACTTCTATATATACGCCCTTCTCATTAAGGTTCATATTGGCAGTCTTAATCTCAGAATCGAATTCATCTTCTTATACAAATCTATAATTAAAAAGATTAGCCATCTTAATTCCAGCCAATGTGGGTGCACATTCTTTTACAATCTCATTCTCCAGCTTTCTAAGCATATAATCTCCATTCCTTATATTACGCATTACTCTGCCTGCTGTCTGTGTCAGTTACAATTAACAAGCCTTTCCGTCTGCTACATATTCCTGAAGAACTGCATTAAGTGATGAAGCACTGCTTGAATGTGAACGCACAATCCGAATGTCCTTGCTCTTTGCTTCTGTAACAGCACTATGTACCATTTTGTGTGATACTGTGTTAGTAAAAAGTATCATAAGGTCAGGGTTGCCAATCTTCTTGCCAAAGCCACTCTTCTCCTTAACAAATACCTTAGCCTTACAGCCGTGCTGTTTACATATCTTCTCATATTGACATACCATACATTCGTTACCACCAATTATAACTACACTCATATTATTCCTCCTTATCCTGCGAAATAGATATATAGTATACATCTCACTGTTAGTTTTATTCTAACTTATGTTAGTTGTTACTAACCTATGATTTTTAAATAAACGGGTCTGGGACCCGTTAAATAAATATAAAGGCATATATGTTAGCTGTTACTAACTATCATTATAATAATCTAACTTAATTATTTTGTCAACAGCTTTTTATTACTTTTTATTATCCTGATTCTACATAAAAAACTCCTGATGTATACTATACAAACCTTTGTCAGTCAAGGCTTACCCGTATAATATACATCAGGAGTTTATAATTTACAATATTCTGTTCTTACGCACAGATAGTTATTCTATTTACTTAAAGTACTTAACACCTGACTCGAATATCTTAATATCCTGTTCTCCATAGATATTAATAGCTACAGAATCACCACGTCTTTCAGAATGTGCCATCTTACCTAAGCATCTTCCGTCCGGGCTTGTAATACCCTCAATAGCCATATATGAGCCATTGACATTCCATTCTTCGTCCATAGATACATTACCTTCCGGGTCACAGTACTGTGTTGCTACCTGACCATTTTCAAAGAGCTTATCAAGCCATTCCTTAGGTGCAACAAATCTTCCTTCACCATGTGAAGCTGGATTGCAGTATACTCCGCCAAGCTTTGCTTCTGCAAGCCAAGGACTCTTATTAGTAACAACCTTTGTATATACCATCTTAGAGATGTGACGATTAATTGTGTTAAATGTAAGTGTAGGTGAATTAGAATCCTGTCCTGTTATCTTGCCATTAGGTACTAAACCAAGCTTGATAAGAGCCTGGAAACCATTACATATACCAAGTGCAAGACCATCTCTTTCATTAAGGAGCTTCTCAACTGCTTCCTTCATCTTAGCATTACGGAAGGCTGTTGCAAAGAACTTAGCAGAACCATCTGGTTCATCACCTGCTGAAAATCCACCTGGGAACATAATAATCTGTGACTGGTTAATTGCTTTTTCAAATTCATCAACAGATTCTCTTATGCTTGCAGCATCAAGGTTCTTGAATACTTTGACAATAGTATCTGCACCAGCTCTCTCAAACGCCCTGGCACTGTCATATTCACAGTTAGTACCTGGGAATACTGGTATAAATACTGTTGGCTTCGCAACCTTATTCTTGCATACATATACATTGCCCTTTGAATATACAGGTGACTCAACCCTATCAGTTTCCTTAGAAACCTTTGTTGGGAATACACCCTCTAATGTATCTTTCCATACACTTAATGCTTCCTCAATATTGATTGAAACATCTTCATATGTAAACTTAGCTTCTTCTGTTACTGTACCAACCTTAGTATAAGCTGCCTTAATCTCTAAAAGCTTAGAGCTGTCTACTTCTGCTACTATACAGCCATATGCTGGTGCGAATAATTCTTCCTTTGATACAGATGGCTCAACAGCAACACCAAGCATATTACCAAATGCCATCTTGCTTATTGCTGGAACTAAGCCGTTAGCATCAAGAACATATGCAGACACAATTGCCTTGCTCTTAATAGCTTCGTGGATAGATGAATATAATTCCTTAATCTGTGAGAATACAGGAAGGTCATATTTATCTCTTTCAATGTCAAATCTTACAAGTATATTGCCAGCTTTCTTTAATTCAGGTGTGATAATATCCTGCTCTTTAGCTACATCAATAGCAAATGAGCATAATGTAGGTGGTACATCTATATGTTCAAATGTTCCTGACATAGAATCCTTACCACCGATTGATGGAAGTCCTAAGCCAATCTGTGCCTCATATGCACCAAGAAGTGCTGCAAATGGCTGGCTCCATCTTGAAGGATCTTCTGTCATTCTTCTGAAATATTCCTGATATGTAAATCTAATCTTGCTGTAATCACCACCAGCCGCAACAATCTTGGCAACTGAGTCTGTTACTGCATACATAGCTCCGTGATATGGACTCCACTTAGAAAGATATGGGTCAAATCCATAAGCCATCATAGTTACTGTATCGCACTTGCCCTTAAGCACTGGAAGCTTGGCAACCATAGCCTGTGTCTCTGTAAGCTGGTACTTTCCACCAAATGGCATAAGTACTGAACCAGCACCGATTGAACCATCAAATCTTTCAACAAGTCCCTTCTGTGAACACTCGTTAAGGTCTGCAAGTGTCTTAAGCCATCTGCCCTTAACATCATCTACTGGCTTAGCTTCAAGGTAATTAGCCTTGTCATCTGGGATATCTACAAGTACTGATGTCTCCTGATGTGCACCGTTAGTATCAAGGAAAGCTCTTGAAATATTAACGATATCCTTGCCTCTCCAGTTAAGTACAAGTCTTGGTTCTTCTGTTACAACAGCAACTTCAACCGCTTCAAGGTTCTCCTCTGTGGCATACTCTAAAAATGCTTTAACATCTGCTGGGTCAACAACAACTGCCATTCTTTCCTGTGACTCTGATATAGCAAGTTCTGTTCCGTCAAGACCTTCATACTTCTTAGGAACTTTATCTAAATCTACTGTAAGACCTGCTGCAAGTTCACCGATTGCAACTGATACACCGCCTGCACCAAAGTCATTACATTTCTTAATAAGCTTAGTTACTTCCGGACGTCTGAAAAGTCTCTGCATCTTACGCTCTGTAGGTGCATTACCTTTCTGAACCTCTGCTCCACAAGTCTCTATAGACTCCTCTGTGTGAACCTTAGATGAACCTGTAGCACCACCACAGCCATCACGTCCTGTACGTCCACCAAGTAGGATAATAATATCTCCTGGATCAGAATTCTCTCTCTTAACTGCGCTTCTTGGAGCTGCCGCTATAACCGCACCAATCTCCATACGCTTAGCAACATAATCTGGGTGGTATATTTCTTTAACATAACCTGTAGCAAGACCAATCTGGTTACCATATGAGCTGTAGCCGTGAGCTGCTTCTGTAACAATCTTTCTCTGTGGAAGCTTGCCGTGAAGTGTATCTGCTACCGGAACTGTAGGGTCTGCCGCACCTGTGATACGCATAGCCTGATATACATATGTACGTCCTGAAAGTGGATCTCTTATAGCTCCACCAAGGCAGGTAGCAGCACCACCAAATGGCTCTATCTCTGTTGGGTGGTTATGAGTTTCGTTCTTGAAGTTTACAAGCCACTCCTCTGTCTTTCCGTCAATCTCAACAGGAACAACTATAGAGCAGGCATTAATCTCATCAGACTCTTCCTGATCTTCAAGCTTGCCTTCTGCCTTTAACTTCTTCATACCCATAAGGGCTAAATCCATAAGACATACGAACTTATCTTTTCTGTCTTTATATATAACAGCTCTGTCAGCAAGATACTTATTGTAAGTTTCTTCCATAGGAGCTCTGTAATATCCGTCCTTAAATTCTACATTCTTTAATTCTGTAGCAAATGTTGTGTGGCGGCAGTGGTCAGACCAGTATGTATCAAGAACTCTGATTTCTGTCATAGATGGATCTCTGTTCTCTTCATTCTTGAAGTAATCCTGAATGAACTTGAAATCCTTAAATGTCATAGCAAGACCAAGTGAATCATATAATTCCTTAAGCTTGTCCCCGCTCATATCCTTGAAGCCATCAAATACAACAACATCTGCTGGTGTATCAAACTTAGTAACAAGTGTATCTGGAAGCTTCTCATCAGCTACTCTTGAATCTACCGGATTGATACAATGGTTTTTAATCTTAGCCTTATCATCATCTGTAAGCTTGCCTGATACAATATAAGTAGTTGCAGTCTTAATTACAGGAGTTTCATTCTCATTAAGGAACTTAACACACTGCTCTGCCGAATCAGCTCTCTGGTCGAACTGTCCCGGAAGATATTCTACAGAAAATACAAAATCATCATCTGAAGCCTTAAATTCATTCTCATACACATCATCAACAGGTGGTTCTGCAAATACTGTTGTAAGTGCTTTCTTATATGTATCATCAGAAAGATTCTCAATATCATATCTGATAAGCACCCTTACATCTGTAATTGTCTTAATACCGAGATAACCTGTGATTTCATCGTGTAACTCCTTTGCATTAACAGCAAAAGGTTTCTTTTTCTCAACAAAAACTCTTTTAACGCCACTCATTTTAATTATTTCCTTTCTTAATCAGCTGTACTCCTGTCACTACTATTTCAACAAGAATGTAGAATATTTTATCATATCATTACTAAAGAAACAAGACACAAGAACAATGTTGTGTATATTTCTATATTGTATACACTATTCATGCATACGTCTTATAATCTTGTATACAACTTCATTACCCATAACAAGAGGGGCTGTATGTGCAAAGAATACTATGCCGTCTGTCGGTGATAATATCTCACTCTTGACATATCCCTCACACGGATCAATAACCTGACCTATTACCTCATTATGGACAACCGGATCCCCCGGTTCTTTAAGCCTTTTGTAAAAACCTGCATCATATGTCTTAACGGCTGATAAATCATACTCGTTAATGACACTTGCTATGTAACCGCTGTGATTGTTATATTTTAATATTCCCATTCTCGTAAGAAATCTTAACACTGACGATACTGCCTGTCTTGCAGACTTTTCATCAACAATATCTGTGCTGTTCGTATATATCGAAAAAGCATTTGTTCCATTCATCTGCCAGCTATAATTAAGCGTTGCCGTATCCATAGGCTTTGGCTTTCTTATAACAACATACTGCAGTCCAAAAAGATTGGCAAGGCTCGCACTCTGATAACCCGTTTCCATCATACGTACATGAGGTATGAAATCTCCAGGCATATAAAAGCTTGCAAACTGTATTCCATAGCTGTAGCCCTTACTGCTTTCAAATATTGCAGCAGCTATCTGCTTGGTAGTATCTCCCGCTTCATCACCAGGGAACATTCTGTTAATATCTGTATTATCTACAGGCCAGAACCTTTTTTCAACATTCATAGAAAATCTGTTAGCTGACGGAATTACTAAAATCTCGTGGTTATGCGATATTGCACCTCTCATTTCAAGGTCTTTTAACACCTTTATAAGCTGTGAGCATATATATAACTGCTGTATCTCATTACCCCTCATAGCCCCGACTATGCAGGCTGATTTCTCGCCATGTCCAAATCTGTAGCCTTCTATCTCAAAATTCTCTCTGTATATTCCCTTAAGACTATATAAAACTTCTTTTTTCATTACACTCTTCCTCCGTGTACTCTCGCAAGAAGTGCCCCCTTGTATACAACTGGATTTTCCCTCAATGTGAATACAATACCATCTACCGGAGATTCAATATGCTGGATTATCCTTCCCTCTATTGGCTCTATTATGTCGCCTATGGCATCTCCCATATGGATATTGCCACATGAATTAATAGATGGAACAAATATTCCGCTTTCCTTCGCTGTCAGGAAATTAACTTCCCCCTCTGTTGAGATAATAGGCTCTCTGACAGCTATTTTATTATCAGCCTCTGGTATTTCCCATATTCCAAGATTACTCATAAGGTTAAATATTCCATCAATAAGCTGCTGGCTGTATTCCCTGTTAATTCTGTTACCAACGCCCATCTCTGCTACAAGCGTAGGTACACCAAGATGATTAAGGCTGTATGCCAGTGTCGCATCAAGCACTGTTATTGATGAAAATATCCATACAAAATCCGCATTTAACATCTTTGCAAATGGAAGCAGTCTTTCCGCATTTTCTTCATTTAGTCTTACCTGCGGCATCTCTCTTACAAATATATTGCTTGAATGAATATCAAGACAGAAATCACTTCCAATTATATCGTTGACAATTCCTGCCGCAACACTCTCTGCCACAGCTCCATTATTATCACCTGGAAATACTCTGTTCATATCAAGCTCAAACATAGGAATTCCCCTTGAACCTGTATCTATTCCAAGGGGATTTACATCTGGATATATATCTATAATTCCTTTTAATCTTTCCAGATTATTATTAACACGTCTTATGACTTCGTAGCACACATACTGCCCATCAAGCTCATCACCATGTATTCCTGTAACAATAGATATTCTTGGAACAGGCTCGCCAGCATAATCTTTCGGTGTGAGCCTGTTCTTCTTAATAACCATTCTCTCATGCACGGGAAGCTCTATTGAAACAACCTCTTCTATCATAAACTAACCTCTGTAAATATATTCTCACTACATAGAATCATAATTTCTTATCAATACACCCTGTGAAGTCTTCTTTAAAGCAATATGCGTAAATACGGTACTAGGAACATATGTCTTATCGCCCATAAATACACAGCTTCCTGGATATATATTCTTATCAATCCTTACAACTGCCCTGTCTGACTCCCTTACAAGTGTATAAAGATTACGGCTTTTTTCTTCATATTTGGCTTTCTCTGCTGTCTTAACAATCTTTGACTGCAACAGCTTTCTGTTAAGTGTTTCATCAAACTTATCAGAACCTGCCTTCTTTAATATATCAAGCTTCTGTAAAGCCTGATTAAATCTGTCTATCTGCGTATCTATATCCTTAAGCACCATAAGCACCTTGGCATATTCACTGCTTATCTCCTTAGTTACACCAACTCTTAATACAGTCTTAGAATAAGACTCACTTCCACAAGCTTTAATACATATGCCCCTTACGCCTGTGACATCTCCGCCTATTACAGAACCTCTCTTGCCCTCAAGATATATTCCGCCATATGCCAAAGCTGTTGTATTAAGCATATAATCACACTTTATATCACTATGGCTTATAATATGTGCATTCTCGAAAAACCTTGCTGATATATTGCCCATAGCTTCAATTCTTCCGTTCTCACCTGCATTAACACCATCCTGTATAATGATATCCTGTCCTGACCATATATCTGCATCTTCAACATATCCACCTATGTATATATTACCCATAGCGTGTATCTTGACACTGCCTCTGACACTTCCGTTAATCTCTACGTCACCATTAAAATCTATGCTTCCTGTTCCAACATCAACATCACCGCTGACATTATATACATTACTTACATTAAGGTCGTAGTTACGATATTCTACTTTACCGCTTAACTGGGCATAATAAGACTTGCCGTCCTCTGACACTGTAAAGCCCTTGCCTCTTAACTTAGGTCCTGGTCTTCCTGGCTTTGGAACTAAAAGCTTTCCAAATATATCATATCCAAATTCACCCTTGGTAGGTTCTATATACTCTGCAAGCTTATCATCTTTATTAACCTTCTCAAAAAGCTTTACATTAAAATAATCAACAGAACCATCTTCTCTTAATGTAGGCTTATTATCTCTTTCATACTCTGAATCAAAGAAGAAGTTGTAATAACCATCAGTACCGTTAACTGCACTTTTGCCTTCTGCTACCACGATTTCAATATCGTACAGCTTATTAAGAATAACTTCGCGTATTCTCGCTTCATTAATTCCTGTACGCACACCTGCCTGTGAAAGCTTGTCTGCAATCTCCTCGTATGTATAAGCTTCATCACTGCCTATGCCATTAAGGACTATACTTGCTTTCATATGATCATTATCAACATTGACAACTACTTCTTTGGTATTTAACTGTATCTGTTCTCTAAGTACATCATTCAATTCTGACTCCTCCAATCAACCATAGCACATTGTCTTATGTCATCTTTATAATCGAATTCCCCTTATATGTATGTCCTTAATTACTGGTCTTTATGTACTAATAATTCCGAAGGATCAAGACCCCTCTCAAGCATTATTCTTATCTGCTCCATCTGTCTGCAAGTATATCTTGCATCGGCGTATACGCTTACATCTACACCACTCTGAAGTCCAAGCAGTATCTCCTGACTTTGAAGTTCATTAAGCTGTGGCTCTTCCTGAACCTTGCCATCATTCTCAATCTGTTCTCTCATCTCTTTCATCTGGACAGCATTGATAAATGGATCTGCATATGGACTTACATCTATCCCTTCTTCTTCTCCTAACCTTATCTGTTCCATCTGTCCTGAGGAGAAACCTATCATATTATACTTGGTAATATCTATTCCAGCCTCAAGTCCTAACCTTAACTGTTTCATCTGGTCTGCTGTATATTCATGAAGCATATACTTCGATACATCTACACATTTTAACAAGCCTATTCTAATCTCGTTAAGCTGGTGTGCATCGAAATTCTCATCAACGAAAAATGTTAAATCAACATCATCTCTCTTAGCCAGTCTTATCTGTCTTAACACCTCACCAGAATATCCAAGCTTTGCATATCTTGTAAGATCAAATCTGTACTTTAATGCAAGACGAATCTCTCTCATAACAGAATAATCGTACTTCGGATTGCATATAAGTGATAAATCAATACCCTCTTTTATACCTTCTTTAATCTGCTCCATCTGCATATAATTATACTCCGGATCTGCCATAGCACTTACATCAATTCCTTCCTCAAGTGCCATTCTTATAACCTTCATCTGCCTTGAATTATATTCGGGACTGGCATATATAGAAATATCAACGCCATTATCATTACCTTTAGTAATCTCAAGCACCTGAAGTTCGTTAAATCCAGCTTTCTTCCATTCATCTATTCCCGCATGGGAATCCGCTAAATTCCTGATTTCATTCTCTCCCATAGTTCTCTCCAATATAAATAATCATATAATTAATTGTCACAGTCCGTATTTATACTAGAATAATAGCATATGTCTGACAATTTCTCAACATATTACTTGCCAAATCTCACCACAATTGACAAATTCCCTCATAATTCCCCATATGCCTTATAATCTCCAGAAATCCTCAATACATTTTCCTGTATTATTAATATCTACAGGATACACTTTATCCCATTCCCTTGGATACTGCATCTGGTATTCCTGTGTCATAAAACGGTCATCTAACAGAAGTATTATACCCTTGTCATCTGCAGTTCTTATAACTCTTCCAGCCGCCTGCAGCACCTTGTTCATTCCCGGAAATACATACGCATACTGATAGCCATTCTTACCTATACTGTCAAAATAATTTCTTAATATATTACGCTGTCTGCATATCATAGGTATGCCTGTTCCTACAATACACGCCCCTATAAGTGACTTATCCCTTAGGTCAATTCCCTCAGAAAATATACCGCCAAGCACACAAAAGCCCGTGACATTTCCACTTGTATTATCCATAAATACTGACAAGAAATTCTCTTTATCGGCTTCCGTCATATTATTATCCTGTATCAATACATTTTCTCCCTCAGAGAGATGATAAATGTAGCTTCCATCCTCAACATCGTGCAGATCTATAACATTGCAGGCATATTTTTGTATATATATATCATACACCTCTCTCATATAGCTGTAAGAAGGAAAGAATATCATATATTTGCCTTGCTTCGACTGCGTAAGTGTGTGGATATAACCTGCAATCTTGGTGTACTCATTATAATTACGCCTCGTATACCTGCTTGTAACATCACGTCCAATAAGCACTCTCTTATTATCAGTATCAAACGGCGAATGTGCATACACAGCATAGTCATCTGCATTTCCTGAAAGCATTTCCTTAAAATAATTCACTGGAAGAAGTGTCGCCGAGAACATTATTGTCGATATTCCCTGACTTAATCTCTGCGATAACTGTCCTGACGGGTCAACACAGTACAGATGAAGTGCAAAGTCACCGTCATCGATATGCTCAGCATATATAACATACTTCTCATCTATGCAGTCATACATATTAATAAAATGTCTTATCTTAAAGAAGAATTCTATTATCTCATCGCACACCGGCTTTCCTTTATTCTTATCCAAGAACTTCTGCATATACGAATAACACGATTGCAGATTAGCTAAAAATGTGCCACAGTAATCATCTATTATTATATATTCTTTATCACAGGCTCTCTTTTATTCAAGAAGATATTTGTTGCATTTTTCAAGGTATGAAGCCAGCCTTTTGTCCATATCCTTAACTACTCTTTTGCAGGCAAGAAAATCTTCCTTGACAAGCGTTGCACTATACATCTCCCTTGCCCTGTCAACAAGATTATGTGCCTCATCTACAAGAAATACATAATTGCCTTTGCCGCCATCACCAAAATATCTTTTTAATGAAGCATCTGGATCAAAAGCATAATTGTAATCGCATATTATTCCATCACACCAGTATGAAACATCAAGCGACATTTCATACGGACACACCTTATGCTTCACTGAATACTGCAATATCGTATCCCTGTTAATTACCGCTTCATTAGTGATTATATCGTAAACAGCTTCATTTACCCTGTCAAAATGCCCCCTTGCATACTCGCACACCTCTGGATTACAGTTGTGCTCATCAAGATGACATATTTTATCCTTCGCCGTCAGTGTCACTGTGCGAAAATGCAGTCCTGCATCTCTTAGTATCGCATATGTTTCCTCGGCTACCGTTCTCGTTATTGTCTTGGAGGTAAGATAGAATATCTTGTCAGTTAAGCCATTACTGCACGACTGCACGGCTGGATATACTGTTGATATAGTCTTTCCTACTCCTGTCGGTGCCTGTATATATAACACCTTCTGTTCTTTTACCGTGTGGTATACACTCGCAACCAGCTTCTTCTGCCCCTCACGGTACTCAAATGGAAAATGCAGTTTCTGAATTGAAGCATTCCTTTCTGCCCTTTCATCAAATACATAATCCATCCACTTTTTAAAGCCAGCTACAAGTTCTCTGTACCATTTTATAATTGACTCACTGTCATATTGCTCTTTAAATCTTACTATTTTCTCAGTTTCTGTATTACAGTAAGTAAGCTGTACATTAATGCTCTCCAGATTATACCTTGTTAAATATATATAAGCGTACACCATAGCCTGTGCCTTATGCACATACACCGGCTCTTTAAGCTTTCCTACATCTGACTGCATAGTCTTAATCTCATCAATTGTAACCTCACCTATCGGCAGCTTATTGCCATCCTCATCTTCCTCAATGTCAGCTATTATTCCGTCTGCCCTGCCCTCTATTCTAAGCTCGTATTCAATTCCACCCTCTGATGTCAGCTCCTCTTTATTCCTAAGAAGCACCTCTGCCCTGTAATTAGAACCCATAGAGTGCTGGATTTTCCTGTGAAGCCTCGCACCCTCCTGCATAACCTTAACATCAGCAACACCTGTATCCCTGTTATCAATATCCCCACCAAGGCACATAAATTCAACCAGATTTCTTACTGATATATTAAATGTATTATCTTTAATTACATACATATCTGTGCCTCCTTATATATCATATTTCTGCATATTTTTTGCGCTCATTATATCATAATTTTCTTTTTATCTACCCTATACTCACGAACACGTGCTTATCGCACTCTTTCGTCCTGCTTCGCACGACTGTTCGTTCGTTAATGGCGCAAGAAAAGTAAATGTCTGCTTCGCAGCCGCTTCCTTTTCTTTTGTGCTCATTATATGATAGTTCCTCCACCAAGAACATATTCACCATCATATAATACAAGTGCCTGTCCTGGTGTAACTGCCCTTTGTGGCTCATCAAACTTACACTCAAGCGTGTTATTATCAATCATTCTTATTGTACAGTCTGCACCCTCATGGCTGTAGCGTATCTTTCCTCTTGCTCTCATTGGCTCTTTAAGGGCTTCAATTGCCATAAAATTAAGATTCCCAGCATACAATGTATCAGTAAACACATCTTTATTCTCACCAATAACAACTTCATTGGTATCAGGTCTTACTGCAACTACAAATACAGGATGTCCCATAGCAAGTCCAAGCCCTTTTCTCTGTCCAACAGTATAGTGGATAATTCCATTATGCTTTCCGATTACATTACCATCAACATCAACGAAATTTCCCGGAACTGACTTATAATCAGTAGTTCTTTCTATATATCCTGCATAATCATTATCAGGAACAAAACATATCTCCATACTGTCCGGCTTATTTGCAACCATAAGATAATTATCTGCCGCAATCTTTCTTATCTCATCTTTAGTATAATCTCCAACTGGCATAAGAGTATGTGCAAGCTGACCCTGTGTAAGATTATAAAGTGCGTATGTCTGGTCTTTCTTAGCTGTAACCGAATTCTTAATTGCATATCTGCCATTATCAAGCTGGCTTATTCTTGCATAATGTCCAGTTGCTATATAATCAGCACCTATATCAAGGCTTCTTTTAAGAAGCGATTCCCATTTGACATATCTGTTGCAGGCAATACAAGGATTAGGAGTTCTTCCTCTCTTGTATTCATCAACAAAATAATCAATTACACTTTTCTTAAATTCATTCTTAAAATTCATTACATAATAAGGTATATCAAGCTGTCCAGCCACGCGTCTTGCATCATCTACAGCAGATATTCCACAACAGCCATTCTCTGTTGT
>ERZ779740.409-NODE-409-length-13940-cov-2.72568_pt1 | contig 13940 bp, 10 predicted proteins | sample MGYA00511099_ERZ779740 | MGnify/ENA primary metagenome ERZ779740 (study PRJEB29588, sample SAMEA2161216) | human gut metagenome | biome: human gut; feature: human-associated habitat; material: faeces | place: Denmark | collected 2008/2010 ...
GGGGCCCTGCTATCCTCTTTCTCCCGCCATCGGCGGGCGAATATCGTCTTAGTTAAAGATTATTTGCGCAAGTGCGCATTCTTGCGACGAACGCGGTCGCTTGCGACAAACTTCCTCATCTCATGAATGTATATCATTTACTTAAAAATGCCCCAGCCAATGATGGCTGAGGCATTTCCCATTATGTTACAGACTGATTATACTCTACCTTGTATTAGCTGCCTAGCTTTGTATTCGTCTTCTTTTTTTACGGATATTACACCGCTGTCTCGTAAAAGGGCAGGATTAGTGCCACGGACATTATTTAAAGACAGACGGAGTTGATTATTGGTGCTTGTATCTTTATATGGGATTTTGTTTTCCGCAAAAATGTTTTTTACACGATAATATTTTTCCATGTCTAATGTGGTATATATTTCTATATATCTTGCAAACATATTTCACCATCTTTCCATATAGCCCGTACATAGGACACCCCAAAGACCTTTCCTCTGCCCCTAGAATGGGGCGAAGGAGGTATCTTACATATTTTCTGTCTTTTCTACAATATAGACTGGGCGGTCTTTTAGTTCTGTGAAGAGGATTGCAATGTATTCGCCGATGATTCCTATTAGCAGGAACATCATGGCAAACATGAAGCAGAGAAGGACTACTATGGTTGCATAGCCGCTTGGGGCACCTTGTCGGGTGAAAAGGGTGTATATCATAACAGCTACCCCAAGGGATGCTGATAGCATACCTGCGTAAATTCCCAGTTTTAGTGGCATATTGGAGAAGCAGAGTATCGTATTTATGGAGAATATGAACAGTTTTTTGATACTGTATTTGCTTTCTCCTGCTACTCTGGCTCTGGCTTCGTATTCTATGTTGGTCTTTTTGAAACCTACGTTTTGTACATAGCCTCGAAGGAAACGGACTTTTTCACGATAGTTGTCTTTCAGGACCTGGGCTACGTGACGGCTGATGGCGAAAAAGTCGGAAGCGTTTGGCTCAAAGTGAACATCGGAGATATGGTTGATGAGCCAGTAAAAGCCGGATGATGTTATATTTTTTACAAGGCCTGCGGATTTATTTTGGGTACGTACCATATTTATTACTTCGTAACCATCGTTAAACTTTTCGATGATCTCTGGGATACATTCCGGGGGATGTTGAAGGTCTGCATCCATGCAGATGATCCCATCTCCGGTGCTGTAATCGATGCCAGCGATCATAGCTGCTTCATGCCCGAAGTTTCTTGAAAAACTGATAAGTTTTACATCATGGTCTTCATGAGCTATTTCTTCCAAAATACTCAGACTATTATCTGCACTGCCGTCATTTACAAATATCAGTTCATGTTCCCACCCAGATTTTTTTATCTGTTCCAGGATTTTATTTGTTTCTTTATAGAATTCTCTTAGTGCTTTTTCTTCATTATATACGGATACGACTACAGATAATTTACAACATCTATCGTCTTTTTGACTTATGCCATTATTATTTTTTTGTGTGTTATTTTCTGCTGCATTGTTCATTAGTCGTATACCTGTATCTGTAAACTGGAATGGGTTGGAACACGTTTTTCTTCCGGCGGAAGCTGCATATAGTCCCCATATACTTCTTTAAGGACCGGATCCCAGCCCTTCGGGATCATAAGCGTCGTATCTTCAAATGGTGCATCTATTACTTCCTCACACCAGTCTTTGTGCAATGTTACATAAAGATAATCCGGCTGATAATTGCTGTAGTAGCGCAGATCACCTTTACTGTGTCTGTCTTTCAGGGCAATGGCCTTCTGCATAAAGAAGATTGCTTTCATAGGAATGAATTTGCCTATTGTTGCAAGACCGCCTACAAAAACTTTATACATCAGGCTGTACTTTGTATAATCCAGGTCATGTCGGTGTCCCATGGCAAGGCCGTAAACTGCCTTATGAAGGAAACGTGTGATCTCCGCTGCAGCCTTTCCTTTTGGAAGCTTGTCCAGGATAAACAGATCTACCCATAGGTGATTTAATTTTCCATCATAGTAGTCCATCTTATCGCTATCCGGATGCATACGGCTTTTCTTATAGATAATACGTGGAGTAAAGTCAAAAAATGCTTTTCCTCCATGGAAACTGTCTGGTTCTACCAGTTCCATTGTATCTGGAAGTTCTCTTCTTACTACTTTTTTAAATGCTTCAAACTGATTACGCGTAAAAACAATATCTGCATCATCATCCCAGGGAATAAACCCTTTATGACGTACTGCCCCAATAAGTGTTCCCGCATCCAATGCATATTGGATCTTATACTTCCGGCAAATACGATCTATTTCCTTAAGGATCTTAAGGTTAGCCGAATGTACCCTACTCATGTCATATCCAACGTTATCCTTTATAGCACTAACTTTGTTACTACCATTCTGCGCACTATTTATGTCTTCCACCATGCTATTCACCATATCATTTACCGTATCACTTACCTTATTTTCTGCCATATAGCCATTTCCCCTCCTTTACTAAACGCATATACTTTTGCAGCCAGCGAAGCTGGCTGCACATATATTTTTCCTCACTCACGCCTATATTGTAGAACTGAGGGAAGGGGGACGCTTTCATTTTTGCAAGTGTCCACATCTTGAGCGCAGCTGTCCGAATGCAGCGGACAAAGTCCGATGCAGGCGAACAGGTGCATGCCGAAAGCCAGTGGACAATGCAAAAATGAAAAAAGGACTCCTTTCCTCAGTTCGGACCCTTCGCGACATTTCCTTGGTCAGAAAACCTTTCACACCTCTCGCGACAGACTCTTGGCCTGAAATCAGCTCAGCCCTCTCGCGATTATCTCACAGCCTCCCGAATAGTCTTCGCCATAAAATCAATCATCTCATCATTCATTCCCGGATAAACTCCAACCCAGAAAGTATCCCGTAAGATCCTCTCCGTATTCTCCAGTTCACCCACAACACGATACCCGGTTCCGGAAGCTCTCATCTCATCAAAGCAAGGATGCTTGATCAGATTACCAGCAAACAGCATACGTGTCTGTACGCCTTTGCTTTCAATATACTGAACAGCTGCATTTCTGTCTGTTCCTTCCTTGCAGGTGATCAAAAATCCAAACCAGCTTGGATTGGAATGTGGTGCTGCTTCCGGGAGGATGAGTTTATCGGTGCAGTCAGCCAGCGCTGCCTTTAATCTTGCAAAGTTATGACGGCGGCGTTCTACGAAAGACGGGAACTTATCCAACTGGGCACAGCCAATAGCAGCCTGCATATCCGTAGCCTTTAAATTATATCCAAGATGGGAATATACATATTTGTGGTCATATCCCACTGGGAGTTCGCCGTACTGACGGTCAAAGCGGTGTCCGCACAGGTTGTCATGTCCAGATGGACAGATGCAGTCTCTTCCCCAGTCACGGAAGGAGCGGATGATCTTATTTAAAAGTGGATTATTCGTGTAAACAGCGCCGCCCTCTCCCATAGTCATATGATGAGGCGGATAAAAACTGGAAGTTCCGATATCACCTACTGTACCGCTGAAATGTACTACCTCTTTTCCATCTTCTTCCATTGTATACTGTGTTCCCAAAGCATCACAGTTATCTTCTACCAGCCACAGATTGTATTTATCACAGAATGCTTTTACAGCCCGCAGGTCAAATGGGTTTCCTAAAGTATGAGCGATCATAACCGCTTTAGTCTTTTCAGATCTTGCCTCTTCCAGCATATTTACATCAATATTATACTGTGGAATGGTTACGTCTACGAATACCGGTACTGCGCCGTACTGGATCATTGGTGCTACGGTTGTTGGAAAACCACAGGCAACAGTAATAACTTCATCACCGCGGTTTACACGACGGTCACCAAGGAGTGGAGAAGTCAGTGCCATAAATGCGATCAGGTTTGCGGAGGAACCGGAGTTGACCAGGGAGCAGTAACGTACACCCAGATATTCTGCCAGTTTCTTCTCAAATTCATCGGTATAACGGCCGGAAGTCAGCCAGAATTCCAGGGAACTGTCTACCAGATTGACCATTTCGCTGTGGTCATAGACTCTGGACGCATATGGAATGCGGTCCCCCTCTTTGTATTCTTTCTTTTTATGGAAAGTATCGCAGTAATCAGCTACCAGATCCAGGATCTGTTTTCTTGCTTCTGCTTCTGTTGTATGTTCAAACATATTTTTATCTCCTAATCAACCAAATTAACGTCTTTACAATTTTGCAACCGGAACAGGATAACACTCCCTAAAAACACCTTAAGCGAAAAATTCCCGGATCTGGCGGTCTGTTACTTCTAACATGTCTGCACCGTTTAAGTATTCTTTGGACCATTCTACTGTCTTTTCAACTGCTTCTTTTACTGTGTATCTTGGTTTCCAGCCAAATACGGTTTTGATCTTGGAGCAGTCTAATTTCAGGAAATTTGCTTCGTGAGGTCCGCCTACCCAATGGTTCTCCCAGGTCATTCCCTCTCCCCAGGCATTACAGAATAAGTCTGTTAAGGTGCCTGTTGTTACACAGTCTCTGTCATCTGGTCCCACATTGTAGTAATCCTGATATTTGCTGTCTTTGTACTGTTCCATGGCAATGGTCAGATAAACTGCCAGCGGTTCTAATACATGCTGGAACGGTCTGGTGGAATGTGGGTTTCTTACCATGATCGGTTTTCCGGCCGCTGCTGCGCGGACACAGTCCGGAATAATGCGGTCGCTTGCAAAGTCTCCGCCACCGATCACATTTCCGGCACGGGAGGTGGAAATAGCACAGCGTCCATCTTCAAAGAAGGATTTTTTATAGCTGTGTGTTACCAGTTCGGAACAGGATTTACTGTTGGAATAAGGATCATAGCCGTCTAACGGATCACACTCTCTGTATCCGTATTCCCATTCTTTATTTTCGTATACTTTGTCAGTTGTTACGTTTAGGAATGACCGTACAGTGTCAGTAAGGCGGACACATTCCAGGATGTTGACCGTGCCCATTACGTTGGTCTCGTAGGTGTAGACCGGTTCTTTGTAGGACTCGCGGACGATAGGCTGCGCTGCCAGATGGAATACGATCTCCGGCTTTACTTCATCGAACACGCGGCGCAGATGAGCCAGATCCCGCACATCGCCAACTACACTGTGAATGGTGTCTTCCAGACCTGCGATCTCAAAGAGATTGGGGTCTGTAGGCGGATTTAAGGCATAGCCTGTTACCTGGGCACCTGCCAGTGTAAGGATGCGTACCAGCCAGGAACCTTTAAATCCGGTATGTCCTGTGACCAGCACTTTTTTTCCGTTATAGAATGATTTTAATTCTTCTAATGTTAATGCCATAATTACTCCTTAGTCTTTCCAGATCTTCCATGGTGCTTTTCCGGACTGCCACAGTTCTTCCAGTTTTTTCATTTCTCTCTGTGTATCCATGCACTGCCAGAAACCGCCATGATAGAAGGACTTCATCTGGCCTTCTGCAGCCAGTTTCTGCATTGGTCCCTGCTCGAAAATAGTAGAGTCCCCTTCCAGATAATCGAAGATCTCCGGGTTCATGACCATGAAACCGCCATTGATCAGAGCGCCATCGTTATCGTCTTTTTCACGGAAGGAAAGGACTGTATTGTCCTCTGCAATGTTTAACACGCCTTTGGACTGTCCCAGATTGACAGTTGTGATCGTTGCGATCTTGCCATGGGATTTATGGAATGCTACCAGCTCATTTAAGTCTACGTTGGAAACGCCATCGCCGTAAGTAAGCATAAACGGTTCATTTCCAATATATGGCTGGATACGCTTTACACGGCCGCCGGTCATAGTGTTTAAACCGGTATCTACCAGTGTGACTTTCCATGGCTCGGAATAGTTGTTGTGTACTTCCATGCTGTTGTTTGCCAGGTCAAAAGTGACATCGGATGTATGCAGGAAATAGTCTGCGAAAAATTCTTTGACTACATACTGCTTATATCCCAGACAGATCACAAAGTCATGGTATCCAAATTCGGAATAATATTTCATAATATGCCACAGGATCGGCTTTTCACCGATCTCGATCATTGGCTTTGGTTTTAAATGGCTTTCTTCACTGATCCTGGTGCCGAAGCCCCCTGCTAAAATTACTACTTTCATTTTCAATCTTTTTCCTCCGAGAGTGTATCTATGTTCTCCCACATTTGTGGGAGGATATATTGTTACCGGTCCCTGAAGATATTCAGGTGGTTCTCTTCCAGGATACGGAATGCATCCCGGATCTTATCTGTTCCTTTACGGTATTCGTAAAGATCATCTATTTCTTTTGAATGTTCTTTTAATTCCTGATCTGACATAAATGGGATCTGTGGTGCCATTTCTGCCATTTTTTCAAAGTTCTCTTCTCTGTAAGGTGCTTTCTGTATCTCACGATAAGTAGTATACCCATTTCCAATTAGGATTGCAATACAGAAGACAGTTTCAAGAACAGGCACTGTCCGTTTTACCAGTCCTCCATTGATACGTTTCCTGCGTATTTGGGAAGCCAGGGCAAAGGTGAGAAGGATCCCCAGGACTCCTACCTGAAACTGCAGGGCATATCGGGAGCTTAAGGCATAATCTTCTTTTTCAAAAATGTAACGTGAAAGGAAGATGAGAAGATGATTGGCTCCGCCGGATACAAGGAGTATTAACGGAAAGAATGTTTTTTTATAAATGCCAAGACTTATGTTCAGCCACAGGGACCACAGATAGCCAACCATAAGTATGACTCCCAGCAGATAGATGATTTTGTTGGAAATACAACCATTTGCGATCCACTGCTGTAATTCTTCACCGCCAACCATCATTCCTGCCAGGGATTTCAGGATAAAACGGATGGGAAATGTAGGGAAGTCTTTTAATATTTCCCCTAAGGATCTTCCTGTTGCCCCTGCATGTTCTTCTACTGCAAAGGAATTGCTGAGAATGTAAAGGAGCAGCGGGATCAGTGTGCAGATAAGAAAGATCACATACTGTTTTCTTTTTTCTCCTGTATCCATAAATGCTGCCGCACCGGATGCCAGTATCATAACAACTGCATAGATGGCGCAGTAGGGACCGGCTGTCCCCAGTATGATCAGCCATGGAAGCAGCATAAGTATCGTTTTGTCCCATTTTCGCTCTTGTCCCCGGTAATATCGGTCGAAAAGGATCTGGTGATAATAAAAGCAGGCAAAGGCAAAGAAATGGGACCAGCCGCTTCCATTTGTCAGCATCTCCCATTTGTTCAGACTGAACATAACGATCATGAAGGTGATAAACCATTTTATATTTATCTTCAGCTGACGGGAATATGCTGCAAAACACCAGGCTGCAAGACTGACGCTTACAGCACCTAATACCCGGTCAAAGGTAATGGAAAAGCCAAAAAATTTTACGTTTATGATACGGGACAGGTAATTGATGGGAATACGGGTAAGCACATCTGCCACGAAGAATTTTTCAGGGTTAAATACATCTGGCAGATAGCTGTTTACCAGGCGGATGTAGTCGGAATAGACTACATCGCAGGCTGCATTTTTAATATACCACAGGAGAAATGCCAGTCCCAGAAGAGGCAGAAGGTAAAAAACTATCCTGTGTGTACCGTCAATTATTTTTTTATCCCTGTTTCCGGGAAGTTTCATGTGATCTCCTCCTGCGTATAGTTACGTTCTTTTACGGTGTTGTAATGTGAACGATGGCTGCCAGCCGGTCCTGTCCTCTTTGTTCTCTGGCATTCTGCATATAGAAATTATAATCAAACTGCAGATGGACCATCTGCCATGGTTCTGCCTGTAGGGTTGTTTCTACTACGCTGGAATGAAGAGGCAGTGTACGGACCGGTTCTTCATCTTTTGTAATGGAAATGGCTTCCCCGCCGCTCATTACTCCCGGATACATAAATTCCAGTTCTATTTCCCCGGTGGAACCTGCCATCACAGTGAGGGATGCGTGTTCATCCATCCAGCCGTCGGAATAGTATCCGTAATCGGTCTGCAGTTTCAGGCTGCGGACAAAATCTGTGATATCCTGGAATGCATTATGAGCAGGATCTTCTCTGAGGACTAACATCTGGTCATCTACCATTCCAATATCACGGATGCTGTCTATAAATTCTACCTTTGTGCCCTCTGCCTTCATTTTCGGGTCAAATACTTTAAAGAAGGTACGAGCCGTAAAATCGCTCATTTCGTAGCTGTTGCCAATGATATAAATGGTTTTTCCGAAAATCCCGTTTCCGTATTTTTCGTAGGTCTGTTCTGCTAATGAATTATAGCGCAGCTGATCCGGCCACAGATACAATTTTGGATAGCAGCTGCGGTAGAACAGTTCTGCCGGAAGCATAAGTAATACGTAAAGTGCAAAGAGAATGCCCCAGGGATACAGGCGTTTTAAATACAGTTCTTTTTTTACTCCTTCTGTCAGTTCTCCGTAGATATAGGAAAGGAAGAGCAATGCACCAGCTAGGGATACATAGATCCAACGCATTTCCACACGGATGGTCACGCTGGAAGATGCAATGTTTAATGCAATAAAACCGATAAAAAGCATGGTATTAAACAGCATGGAAAATTTACGCTCTTTCCGTTTTTCCATGATGAATTTTACCAGAAACGCCAGTACCATGATAAGGAGCATCCCGTCTGCCATACCGATCAGCCCTTTGACCCACATAGGGCTTTCACTCCATGGGCAGCCGTTTAAGTGTTCCGGTCCTGCGTTAATTCCAAAGACATAGGCCGCCTGACTGAAGGCAAATTTGATGGCCTGTAAAATATTTAAGGTGTCTGCTACCTGGGTTCCGCCGGTTCCTGCAGGAAGAACAGAACCAATGGTAAAGGCACGGATCAGCTGTACCAGTCCAAAAGAGACAATTGTACTGAGCCAGAGGGATATTTTTTTGCACTGTTTTAAGAGAAGGGCCAAAAGTAATAATGGCAGCAGTGTCATGTACCGTTCATGGACGAAACATACTCCAAAATACAGCAGGCTGGCAATGTAAAAACATTTTTCCCTGTTTTCTTCGTTTACATAACGATATAAATTCCAGAGAATGGAAATGGCCATCCAGAGAGCCATTGTCTCCATCAGTCCTAAAACCTGACCGATCTGATAATACGCCATCCGGCTGGCTAAGAACATGGCTCCTGTAAAGAAGCCGATGGCTTTTGCCCTGGAAAGCCGCCAGGCAATGGAATACAGATACCAGGACAGTGCTGCATTCAGCAATATGTTAATAGGCACGAAAAGAGCTACGTGATTTCTTACCACTGCCATTTCAAGCCAGGCTGCAAGATAATACAGGAAGCGGAAACGGGTGCTTCCCATAGGAAATACATATTCAAAGAAACTTTGTTCACCATAACAGGACCAGAAATACAGATCATCCATATAAAGGCCTTTGATCTGTATTCCATGGTTCACCCACACAGCTAATGCCAGCAGAAGTCCCATGAAGATCACATGGTCCTTCCACTCATATTTTTTCTCCATTCTGGAAAATCCGATCCTGAATTTAATTCTTTCCCTGGTGTCCAAATTTCTGCCTCCTTAAACTAGTTCCCGTTTTTCTCCATGCTGTAATTGTCACGGAACAACTGTACTAATCGTTCATCCGGTTCTTTAAATGGATGATCCAGATCTACTTTTGCCAGCATATTTCCCCATTCAAAGGTAAGATCTCTTAAGGTCCCTTCTGCGATCATATCTTCGATGATCTGTGTGGCTCTGGGCTGGTCTGCCAGATATCCCGCCTGTACATATATATATTCGGTTCCGGCCCATTTTAAATATTCTTCAAAATATGCCAGTTTTTTTACAAGATACACATCCCCACCGCTTCCTGTTATATCATAATAACTCTGGACGCTGCAGGCCATATCTAACACCTGGGGGTGAAAGCCAAAGGCTACTACCCGGGTTTTAGGTGTAAAACGGGAATAAAGTTCCTTACAGCCTCTTCGTTCCCAGCTTTTATGTGTATGATGACGATGGTCATAATATCCTCTGTTTACCAGTTTAAAAGAGGTAAAGCCCGGGCATCCTGCCCAGCTGGTAGAGGATGCGATCAGGGTATTGAAGAGAAAGAATGGAACGGCCAGTAAACAGATGCCGGACCTGAGGATCTTTTTCGTTTCCACTGCTGCACTGCCTGTTGTAACTGCGGCAATGTTTTCTGTCTCTTCTGTTTTTAGCCAGTATCCTGTGATCCGCACGGTACTGATCGCCGCTACTGCATACACCAGTATGAAATAATTTCCATCTATCTGGGCAAGTGTGTAAATGCTGGCCGCGGAACCAATTAACAGTGTGATCATAAGAAAACCATCAAAGAAATCTAACTGGGAGATCTGCTGATGCTTTATAAACCTCGTTATTACCTGAAAGATCCAGAATAACAGGAGTGCTGTTACAAGCACTGTTCCCCAGGCAATGATCACGTGTTCCATATCTTCTCCTACCGGAGAGATCAGTACTCCCTTTAACCGTTCCAGCAGCCGGTGTATTTTTTCTCCCCTGGAAAGGACAGACGGATCACCGATCACATGGGAAAAGTTATAGGGATATTTTACTTTAAAACCTATCTTTTCAAAGAAATTTGCATATACAGAAGTTACCGGAACTCCTGTAAGCAGCCAGGTTCGATACCACAATCCTGCTGTTGCAAATAATCACAGGGTCCATGTTAAAAATGCTCTTTTTTCCGGTTTTCCTGTCTTTTTAAAGATCAGGAGACTGACAAGCCCCACACCGCCTAAGGCTGTAGAAAATACAAGAGCCGTTGGTTTGTAAACCAGTGAAAGAAGATAAACAGCTACCGCAAAGATGAGCCATATATTTTCTCTGACAACTGCCAGACAGAGAAAATCATAAATAATAAGCTGACACATTAACGTAATACTGTCACTTTTAGCAGAAACCGCCATATTCATAATACCTGGGATCGCACTGACCAGCGCTCCTGTCCAGAAACCGGCTGTTTTTCCGCTGAAACGCGCACCCATAACTGCGGCTGTCACTACACTGACTATGGTTGTCCAGAAAGTAAAGGAAAGGACAAATCCGTAAGTCGGTGTACCGGATAAGGGAAGCACCAGTACTTCTGCTCCCTTGCTGTAGGTATACACCAGATTGATCAGCCCCAGATTTTTATAAATACCGTTTCCATTATCCAGGACATAGGCGGAACGCAGTCCATAGTGGAGAGAGTCATAGTCCAGTTCATGGTTTAAACGGCCTGCCTGAAGAAAGAACATGGTGAGGATGAAAGCAAGAAGAGCTGCCTGAAGCACGGTTTCCGGCATGACTGCACGGAATAGATTGCTGCACTTACTGACCACATTCTGTTTTTTCATCCCTGACATATCTGCAATCTGTTCTGTTTTCAGACAGTTATCCACAGACCTGCCAAAATTTTTTTTATTTTTCCACAGGAAAATTGCCGTAATCCCCAGAGCAAGCAGCAACGCCAGCTTTCTCCAGAGCCCGATTCCCCCATGTCCTGTAAGAGATACTGCACATACAAGGACCATCCATGCTGCGCTTCCGGTGGTCAGCCCCAGAAGGATCTTCTCCCAGACAGGAAAAATAACTTTGTTTTTTCTTCCAATATTTTCCAAAAAACAGTTGTTGATGCAAATGCCATATCCAGCCAGCGTTCCCATCCACACACCAGCCCCTATCAGCGGGATCAGTATCCTGTGTCCCCAGAGGAACAAAAGCCAGCCGGGTATCAGACAGGCTATAGACAGTCCTCTTTTTTCCCTGCTTTTTACTGCCAGGCATAACCACCATAAATTCCATAAAAACAGGACAGACAGTTCCATTAGCATCCGTCCTGTTTCTTTCTTTTGTAATGTTCTCCCCAAAGGGCCATGAAGTATCAGTCTGTTTGCAGCTGTCCCGATCAGAGCAATTGCCACCACCCAGAATACAGCCAGCAAAAGACCTTCTTTCCCTCGTCTACTCCCCATTTTAACTTGTTCCTTTTAACTCTTTACTCGTATTCCTTATAAGCGGAAGAATATCCCTTCATGATGAGTTTTACTACCGCTTTAGGCCAAAATCTGGCAAACATTTCTGCCTCTTCCTTGGCTCTCCGGTTGTCTTTGATGCAGGCATTTGTAGTAGCGCCCTCATGGACCCGGTAATAGATCAGCGGCTTTTCCACACAGATAAACCTGCCTTTTTCTCCTGCCAGCTGTACCATGTGGTCCCAGTCTAAGGCAAACTGATACTCAGACTGGACAAATGGTTCTCCCAACCGCTTTTTGCTGTAGGTTGTTGCCGGACAGCAGATGGGATTGCCAAGTACCAGGGGCATTATTTTTATCCATTTTAAACCGCAAAGAATATGAAACCGAAGGGGAAGACGTAAAAGACGCTTCACCCACAGCATTTTATCCCCGGTAATTACCTTTTTATTTTTCACAATGGCATAATCAGAGGTAAATACAGTCATATCCGGATATTTTTCAGCTGCCTTTAACAGTTCTTCCCCATAGTTTTTGCAGTACATATCGTCCTGATGGGCAATAGTGACAAACTCTGCATCTGCCATGGAATAAGCATAGTTCCAGTCATCCCGGATATTGCTTTTTCCTTCCCGGATGTAGTAGGGCAGATCATATTTTTCTGCCATAGCTCCCAAAAACGGGCTTGGTGTGGAAGTACAAAGGATCACCGGCGAAGTTACATTCTGGGCTTTCAAAGACTTTATGCAGCTTTCCAGATAAGGAGAATCCCCATAGGCAGGGATCGCATATACATGCTTATGACTCATAAAAATGATCCTCCAGCATTAAGCACAGGGCATGGTATACAGGAAGATGCAGTTCCTGGATCTTAAAGGTTTCCTGTACCGGAACGATGATAGATATATCTGAAAATTCTTTGACCCGCCCGCCGTCACGGCCGGTCAGTCCGATCACAGTCACACCTAATGCTTTTGCTGCAGTTGCTGCATAAAGCACATTTTTAGAATTGCCGGAAGTCGTAATTCCCAGGAATACATCTCCTTTTTTAGCGTAGCCATACAGCTGCTGGGCAAATACCATATCTCCGTTTACATCATTGGAAAAAGCGGTAGTCAATGCCCCATGGCCGGTGAGTGCAATGGCCGGAAGTCCGCCCTGGAGATTTTCTGCCAGTTTTTCCCCCATCTGAGGGTCTGCTGCCTTTAAAGCCTGGGCTAGTTCTGCTGATACAGGACGGCGTTTTACAAAGCCTTTCATCAGCTCTCCTACAATATGTTCGCTGTCAGAGCAGCTTCCGCCATTGCCTGCGATCATCAGTTTCCCGCCCTTTTCATAGCAGTCTCTCATGATCTCATATGCCTTAAGGATGTCTCCTTTTACCGGCTCAAGCACCGGATAACGCTGTACTAATTCATCCAAAAATCTAAGTTCTTTCATATACGATTTTCTCCTTTTGCCAGAACTTCTTTTTCCAGGTTTTATTTTCTTTCCAGTATCCATTGTGCTGCCTGTTCAAGATCAGCTGCATAGTGGACATACGGCGGTTTTTCACCATTTTCCTGCTGTTCTTTATGAAGCTCTGCCCCATATCCGGTTCCTACTAAAATAGAGGTGACTCCAAATTTCTGTCCGGCTTCTGTATCAAGAAGCTTGTCCCCGATCATATAGGAAGCAGCCCTGTCCACCGGAAAATCCTTTTCTGCCATTTCAAACATGCCGGTTCCCGGTTTGCGGCAATTACACACTTTTTTGTATGCACCGATACCATGTACCGGATGATGAGGGCAATAATAAAAGGCATCAATTTCTGCTCCCTCTTTTTCTAACAGCTGGTTCATATACTGGTGAAGGATTTTTACATCTTCTTCTGTATAATACCCTCTTGCCACTCCCGCCTGGTTGGTGACTACGATCAGCTTATATCCGGCATCTTTCAGCTTCTTTAAAGCCTGGGGCACTCCCGGAAGAAGCTTCATATCTTCCGGTTTATGAAGATAATTCACTTCTTCGTTTAAAGAGA
>ERZ779740.410-NODE-410-length-13937-cov-3.38943_pt1 | contig 13937 bp, 10 predicted proteins | sample MGYA00511099_ERZ779740 | MGnify/ENA primary metagenome ERZ779740 (study PRJEB29588, sample SAMEA2161216) | human gut metagenome | biome: human gut; feature: human-associated habitat; material: faeces | place: Denmark | collected 2008/2010 ...
GCTTGATGTTGATTTTGACAGCGTGAGAAAGAAAATCAAAGATAAGGACAGTGCACTTAATAAGTATATTAATAAGGCATTAGATGAGATAGACCCTAATGTATTAAAGACTATGGTGCTTAATCTTGGATTTGAGGCATTCTTAAATGGAACTAAGACAATAAGAAAGATGAGAGAAAAGTATAACTGTAATGTTCCTTGGCTCATTCTTATGGATCCTACAAGTGCCTGCAACCTTCATTGTACAGGCTGCTGGGCGGCAGAATATGGCAACAGGCTTAATCTTACATTTGACGAAATGGACAGTGTTGTAACACAGGGCAAGGAGTTAGGAATATATCTTTATATGTTTACAGGCGGTGAACCACTTGTAAGAAAGAGCGACATAATAAAGTTATGTGAGAAGCATAATGATTGTGCATTTCTTTCATTTACTAATGGAACACTTGTTGATGAAGCATTTTGTCAGGAGATGAAAAGAGTAGGCAATCTTTATCTTGCAATAAGTCTTGAGGGATTTGAAGCGGTCAATGACTTAAGACGTGGCGATGGTGTATATGGCAAGGTTATGAATGCAATGGATCTTTTAAAGAAAAATGGTCTTGTATTCGGTACTTCAATATGCTACACATCTAAGAATACAGAAACAGTAACAAGTGATGAATTCATACAGCTTATGGTAGATAAGGGCTGCCGTTATGCAATGTATTTCCATTATATGCCAGTTGGAAATGATGCTTCAGTTGAATTGCTTCCAACACCAGAGCAGAGAATATATATGAAAGACCGCATAAGACAGATAAGAAGTCTTACAACAGGACAGGGCTTATTTACATTTGATTTCCAGAATGATGGTGAGTTCGTTGGTGGCTGTATAGCAGGCGGAAGAAACTATTTCCACATTAATGCAAATGGTGATGCAGAGCCTTGTGTATTTATTCATTATTCAGGTGCGAATATAAGAACTAATACATTACTTGAGATACTTAACCAGCCATTATTTATGGCATATAGAAAGAACCAGCCATTTAATAAGAACCATTTAAGACCTTGTCCTATGCTTGAAAATCCTGAGATTTTACAGAAAATGGTCAAGGAAACAGGTGCTAAATCAACAGATTTACAGTCGCCAGAGACAGCAGAGCATCTTTGCAGCAAATGTGTTCCATATGCCAATGCGTGGAAGCCATATGCTGATAAGATATGGAGTGAAACTCCTGTAAAGAAGAGTAGCTATGAGAATTATGGACATTGTTGATTGCAGGTCAGCAGATATGTGAAAGGAGAAGCTTATGAGTAAGAAGTCAATCGGAAGCAGGACATTAAAGGCGGGAGCAGCACTCCTTGCAGTAGGAGCAGGAGTTGCGGCTATTAATGCAAAGAATAAGAACGGTACAGAGAAGAAAGAGATAAAAGAAATACAGAAGAAAGAATACGAGCAGTACAGAAATACTGAGCGTGGTAAATATGATAAGAACAGCAAGGGTATATATTACTCAAATGGTAATTATGAAGCATTTGCAAGACCAGAAAAGCCAGAGGGCGTTGATGCTAAGTCAGCATATATTGTAGGTAGCGGACTTGCCTCACTTGCAGCAGCTTGTTTCCTTGTAAGAGATGGACAGATGAAGGGAAGCCATATTCACATTCTTGAAGCTATGGATATAGCTGGTGGTGCGTGCGATGGCATTAATGATCCAACAAGAGGGTATGTAATGCGTGGCGGTAGAGAGATGGAGAATCATTTTGAGTGCCTTTGGGATTTGTTCAGAAGTATTCCATCATTAGAGAAGCCGGGTGCATCAGTGCTTGATGAGTATTATTGGCTTAATAAGCACGACCCTAACTATTCACTTTGCAGGGCAACAGTTAATCAGGGTGAAGATGCACATACAGATGGCAAATTCAATTTAAGCCAGAAGGGCTGTATGGAGATAATGAAATTGTTCTTCACTAAAGATGAAGATTTGTATGACAAGAAGATTGAGGATTTCTTTGATGAAGAAGTGTTTGACTCGGATTTCTGGCTCTACTGGAGAACAATGTTTGCATTTGAGAACTGGCACAGTGCGTTAGAGATGAAGCTTTATATCCAGAGATTTATTCATCATATAGGCGGACTTCCAGATTTCTCAGCACTCAAATTCACTAAGTATAACCAGTATGAATCACTTATCCTGCCTATGCAGAAGTATCTTGAGGCAGCAGGTGTTAAGTTCCAGTTCAATACAAGGGTGGAAAATGTTATATTTGAGTTCAAGGATGGCAAGAAGATTGCCAGGACAATAGAGTGCAATGTCAAGGGTAAGGAAGAAACAATTGAGCTTACAGAGAATGACCTTGTGTTTGTAACTAACGGAAGCTGTACAGAGAGTACAATCTATGGTGACCATACTCACGCACCTGTAGGAGATGCAGAGGTAAGAACAAGCGGCTGCTGGAGTCTTTGGAAGAATATTGCAAAGCAGGATCCATCATTTGGACACCCAGAAAAGTTCTGTGGCAATGTATCTAAGTCTAACTGGGAGTCAGCTACAGTTACAACAAGTGATGAAAAGATTATCGATCATATTAAGAAGATATGTAAAAGAGACCCTAGAACAGGAAATGTTGTTACAGGCGGTATCGTAAGCTGTAAGGATTCAAGCTGGCTTCTTAGCTGGACAATTAACAGACAGGGACAGTTCAAGGAACAGAAGAAAGATGAAGTATGCGTATGGGTATACAGCTTATTTACAGATGTAGCTGGTGATTATGTCAAGAAGCCTATGAAAGAGTGTACTGGTCAAGAGATTACAGCAGAGTGGTTATACCATATTGGAATACCAGTAGATGAAATAGATGAACTTGCTAAGAACCACTGCAATACAACACCTACGATGATGCCTTATATCACAGCATTCTTTATGCCAAGAAGAAAAGGTGACAGACCAGACGTTATACCAGATGGCTGTGTGAACTTTGCATTCCTTGGACAGTTTGCTGAGACACCAAGAGATACTATATTCACAACAGAATATTCAGTAAGAACAGCTATGGAGGCTGTATACGGACTTCTTGGCGTAGACAGGGGCGTTCCAGAAGTATGGGGAAGCGTATATGATGTAAGAGATCTCTTAGATGCTTCTGTTAAGCTTATGGACGGCAAGTCACCTCTTGAAATAGAACTTCCTGGCGTGCTTGATAACATTAAGAAACCACTACTTAGAAGGATAAAGGGAACTGTAATTGAAAAGGTTCTTAAAGACCATAATGTTATTAAGGATTATATGAAGTATTAATATAAGCGATAGTTGTCTGATAAATACGATGTTTTAAGATAACATAGTGTTTAAAAATGCAGCATTTTAAAATAGTGCAGGAAACTGTTGTGCTATATACAGAATATCAAAAATATTTGTCATATAAAAAGCTCAGCCTCAAGCTGATGGATAATTCCAGCAGCTAGGGCTGAGCCTTTTTATGTATTAGGAAAGCACCTGTGATTGGTGCACATATGACTACTTTAAATTATCAAGAAGTGCAATTAAAGTAGCCTTATCATTAAGCTTAGGGTTCTCAATTACAATATCAAGCAGTGTATTAAGTGTATTGCCGATTTCTGCACCCTTAAGACCATATTCGATAAGGTCAACTCCTGTTATATCAAGGTCTTTTATTGTAAAGCAGTCACCTCTTTCAAGTATATCATCTGCCATACGCTGTAATTTATTCAGATGGTTATACTTGGCAGGGTTACTTATAAATGTAATCTCTTCACTTGCTTTAATAGAAGCACGCTGTAATCTTATTACTAACATAAAAATGTCACGTCCACACTGATGAAGTGCTTCCCTTACAGCAGGTTCAGTTTCATCAATGTGAAGCGGGGTGTATGTTAATATCTTTACAACAGTATCAATAGTCTTGTTATCCATTCTAAGATTTCTTAAAGCTGTTCTTGCCTCATCAGGTGAGCATACAAAAAGAATTGCGGCTAATCTAAGTGGAAGCTCATTATCAGTATATTTGCAGGTAAGAAGCAGCTTCTTGGCATATCTGCCGGTAAGATTATCTGCTATTACAGGCAGAATATTATTAAAAAGACCTGTTGTTGCATAAAGACTGCAATAATCAGGGTTATCTGATAAAAGAGTCTTCTTAAGTTCTACGCATACACGTTCCATACTGACTTTATCTATATTGCGGTTAAGCTTTTCAATAGCCTTAAATGTATCCGGTTCAATGGTAAAGCCAAGCTGTGCAGAAAATCTTATGGCTCTCATCATTCTTAAAGCATCTTCTGTAAAACGCTCAATTGGGTTGCCAACGCATTTTATTATGCGGTTATTAATATCGTCTATTCCGCCATATTCATCGACAAGCCCAGTTATATTATTGTAAGCCATAGCATTTATTGTAAAATCACGTCTGCATAAATCGTCTGTCAGCCTGTCGGAGAATTCAACAGAAGATGGGTGTCTGCCGTCTTTGTACTCGCCGTCAATTCTGTAGGTTGTAACCTCATATCCAACATTGTGCAACATAACTGTTACTGTGCCGTGTTCAATTCCGGTATCAATTGTCTTGTTGAAATATTCTTTGATATCGGAAGGGAGTGCAGAGGTTGTTATATCCCAGTCATTAGGAGTGAGTCCCATAATAGAATCGCGGACACAGCCACCTACAGCATAAGCCTGATGGCCGTGGCTTTTAATTGTGTTGATTATAAATTCAACGTCATTAGGCATATCAATTTTAAAATTACTATAATCCATACTTAATTACCAATCTTTAAATTATTATTTTGATTTCATTTTTTAAATCTTTAAATCTGTTATTTGGCTATATAAAATTTGCAATAGTTCGCATTATTACTGCCCATAATTTTAACAAAAAAAACTATGTTTGTCACTGAATGGCAAAGCATTTTTTATTGAACACATGCATATGATAAGTAGGCCTAGTTGGATTGGAGGGTATATTCGTGAATGAGAAATCAGAAAAGGTGTTAGAACAATATAATATCAGCATTAACCGTATGATAAGAGGCAGGGGCGGATTATTTTTTGCAACTGGACAGGGGTATAAGCTTTTTACCCAGTGTGAGAAGCCTGACAAGTATTATGAGAGGGAGAATAATATTACACAGATATTAAAATCAGCGGGATTTGGCAATACAGATACATATGTAAGAAATAATGAGGGACAGCTTGTGTCGCAGGATGAGGACGGCAGAAGATATATTTTAAAAGACTGGTTTGATGCGAAGGAAAGTGATGTAAAGGATATGGGGGATATGTGCAGAGCGGTGAGTATGATGGCGTATCTTCATATGGCGTTAAGGGAGGCTGGAAGCGAGCTTAAGATTAATCCATGTGGTGAGACAGAGTACAAGGAGTATGCACAGGCAGAGCTTAAGGCATGCCAGAACAGGAAGGAAACAGCACTAAGAAAGACATATGTGAAGCACACAAGGGAATTAAAGAAAGCATACAATTATCTTAAGCAGAAAAAAGGCAGACAGACATTTGAGCAGCTGGCATTTAAGCATATCGGTGACTATTATGAGGAGGCGTGCAATGCAAGCGAGAGGCTTATGGACGAAAGATTTGATGAGAGGCTTCTAGATGCGGCGGGGGGTGGGGGAGGTGCGGTGTTTGATGGAGAGATTTCGCATGGAAGCTATACTTACCATAATGTGCTTATCGGTGGAAAGGATACTTATGTTGTTAATTTTGACAGATATAAGAATGAGTGCCAGATTAGTGATTTGTACCAGTTCATAAGAAAAGTTATGGAGAAGTATAACTGGGAAAATAGTGTGTTCTACAGGCTTCTTGATGAATATGACAGAATATGTCCTCTTGATGATAATGAGCTTGAACTTCTTATGACACTTTTGTCATATCCGGAGAAATTCTGGAAGATAATTAACCAGTATATTAATAGTAATAAATCGTGGATTCCAGATAAAAATGTAGATAAACTAAGGAAGGTTATTGAGCAGAATGAAAGAAGAAGAGAATTAATTGATAAAATATGCTGTGTGTGGTAAAATTCCCATAGGTATAGCCAATAAACGATTATAATCAGGATACAGGGAATGAAACATACATTTATATATAATAAAGCTAATAGAACAAAGAACGAAAGTGGTATTACAAGAAGCAGGACACATCTGTTTAACATAGTTAAGCCATATTCGGTTGTAAAGAGAATGGCAGGTTTTATAATTACTGCCATTATTTATATTCCCTGCCATTATGATAATATGCCAGACAGGTTGTGGAACATCGGGAAGTAACGGAGCGATTGTACCGGGCAGTTCAATTACACCAGCGAAGAAAAAGGGCAATGTAACAGACATAGCCAAGAACAGTGACAATGCAACACTAGTGGGGATAGTATCGTCAATAGATACCACGCTTAAGAATATACATTTTATTGATGTTGAAACTGGAACGGAATATTCAGTAATGTATACAGGTGGTACTGATATACAGGATGCTTATGGAAAGCTTAAGGCGGCGACATTGATACAGCCCGGAGAGATATATGATGTATACTGCAACAAATATGGCAAGGCAACCAAGATATATGGTTCAAAGAATGCGTGGAGCAGGACATCAGTTACGGATATAGAGCTTGATGAAAGCTCTAAGAGTGTGGTGATTGGACAGACTACGCTTAATTACAGGGATTATACGGTAGTAACCTCTGGAGGTAATCTTATAAGCATTGCACAGATTGTAAAGGAAGATGAACTTACGTTAAGAGGAATTGATGATAAGCTGTACTCAATATCGGTTGATAATGGGCACGGATATCTGGAACTGACAGGAATAGATGCATTTGTAGGTGGTTATGTGACATTAGGAAGCAGTCTTTTGTATGGTGTTACACAGGATATGATGCTTACTGTCGGAGTTGGTACTTATGATGTTGAGCTTCAGAGTGCAGATATGACAGCAACCAAGAAAGTAACTATTAAGAAAGATGCGACTTCAACGCTTGATTTCTCAGAATATAAGCAGCTTTCAGCTAAAAAGGGTGCAATCAACTTCTCAGTTACACCAGAGAATGCAATTATGGCAATAGATGGAAGTGAAGTTGATTACTCAAAGCCTGTGTCATTAACATATGGTTCTCATACACTTACATTACAGGCTAACCATTATGAAACTTATACAGAGACATTTACGGTTAATTCAGATTACAAGACTAAGGTTATTGATATGACAAGTACAAGCTCGTCAACAACAGCAAAGACGACATCAGCGAGCCTTACTAATGGTTATAGTGTTAATATAACAGCACCATCAGGAGCGGCTTTGTATGTAGATAGTGTATACATAGGTGTTGTTCCCTGCTCATTTAGCAAATCAAGTGGCAACAAGACTATAACATTGTCACAATCTGGGTATAATACAGTAAGCTATACTATATCAATACCTAATACAGCAGGTGATATGACATATGCGTTTCCGGATATGACAAAGACAAGTGAGACTGCGACTGTACAGACGCCAACGGTAACAACGCCTACAGCCACATCTTCTAATTAGATTATGCAGAATGTATAGAAAAGAGGCAGAAGGATAATAATGACAAAAAAGATGAATATACCATTTTCACCACCAGATATATCAGAAAAGGAAATTGAAGCAGTAAGCGAAGCATTAAGGTCGGGCTGGATTACAACAGGTCCAAGAACCAAGGAATTAGAAAGACAGATGGCAGAGTTTACTGGCACTAAGAGAGGTGCGTGTCTTAATTCAGCTACAGCGTGTATGGAGACGGCTCTTAGATTATTCGGAATTGGAGCGGGAGATGAGGTAATAGTTCCGGCATACACATATACAGCATCAGCAAGTGTTGTATGCCACGTTGGTGCAACTTTAAAGCTTATTGATGTGCAGGAGGGAACTTATCATCTTGATTATGATGAGCTTGAAGCAGCCATAACAGAGAAGACCAAGGCAGTTATTCCAGTGGATATAGCTGGTGTAATGGTCGATTATGATAAGATAAGGGCAATACTTGAGAGCAAGAAGGCTTTATTTAAGCCGGCTAATGCTTATCAGGAGGCACTTGGAAGAGTTCTTATACTTGCTGATTCGGCACACGGATATGGTGCGTCAAGAAATGGACATAAGAGCGGACAATGTGCGGACTTTACATCATTTTCTTTCCATGCTGTTAAGAACTTTACAACAGGTGAAGGTGGAGGCCTTGTATGGAGAGAACTTGACGGAATAGACGATGAAGAAATATACAAAAAGATTATGCTTATGAGCCTTCACGGACAGTCAAAGGATGCACTTGCAAAGACTAAGCTTGGTGCGTGGGAATATGACATTATTGCACCACTTTATAAGTGTAATATGACAGATATAACAGCCGCCATAGGTCTTGCTCAGATGACAAGATATGAGGGGATGCTTGCAAGAAGAAAGCAGATGATTAATATGTATACAGAGGGTATTAAGGCAGATGATGTTGAGTGCCTGTGCCATTATACAGATGAATATTCATCAAGTGGACATCTGTTTCTTACAAGACTCCTTGGAAGAGATGTAGAAGACAGAAACCAGTTTATAATAAGAATGGCAGAAGCAGGAATTGCAACGAATGTACATTTCAAGCCGCTTCCTATGCACACAGCATATAAGCAGCTTGGCTTTGATATAAAAGATTTCCCAAAATCTTTTGAAATGTATCACAATGAAGTCACACTTCCACTTCATACTAATCTTACAGATGAACAGATAGAATATGTTATAGAGAATTTTAACAGCCTTAAATAACAGGTTTAACAGACTGGCAGAAAAGAGGTTGGTATGCAGCTTAGAAAATGGAATGAGCTTCCAAAGTTTATGAGAACAAGGGAAGTAAGAAAATATTACAATATAGTTAATAAACGTAGAGCTTCTTTAATGGTGAAGAGATTATTTGATATCGTAGTTGCATCAATAATGCTTGCTGTGCTTGCATTGCCGATGTTAATAATTGCAATACTTATAAAATGTGATTCAAGAGGACCTGTATTTTTCAGACAGGAAAGAGTTACACAGTATGGAAGAATATTTAAGATATACAAGTTCAGGACAATGGTTGTTAATGCTAATGAGCTTGGTGCTTCTGTGACTGTGGATAATGACAGAAGAATAACAAGAATGGGAAAGCTTTTAAGAAAGATAAGAGCTGATGAATTCCCACAGTTATTTAACATTCTTGCAGGAGATATGACACTTGTCGGCACAAGACCGGAAGTGCCTGAGTATGTAAAGCAGTATTCTAAAGAAATGTATGCAACACTGCTTTTGCCGGCTGGGCTTACATCAAGAACAAGCATAGCTTATAAAGATGAAGATAAAATATTAGGCAATGCCGCCAATCCGGATAAAGCGTATGTTGAGGAAGTACTTCCTGCGAAGATGAAGTATAATCTTGAGGCATTAAGAAAGTTTGGTTTTGCAGAGGATTGCAGGGTGCTTTGGGATACATTTGAATCTGTTGTTGGAAGCGAGAGGCTTTCAGTGACAAAGAGTAGAAGGAGATAATAAATGTCTGATATGCTTATTACTATGTGTGTTATTGCATATAACGAGGAACAGAATATTAATGGAATATTAGAATGTATTAAAAATCAGGATTATGACCATAACAATATGGAGGTTGTGCTTGTAGACGGAGCATCAACTGATAATACAAGAGCACTTATGTGTGAATTTGCACTTGATAATAAAGATGAATTCAGAAGGGTTGTAGTGCTTGACAATCCTAAAAAGACACTTCCATCAGGCTGGAACGTTGCATTGAGGGAATATAAGGGTGATGCGATAATAAAGGTAGATGCACACGCTGTAATTCCAGAGGATTTTGTCAGTAAGAATGTGAGGGTGCTTGAAACAGGCGAATATATATGTGGTGGACAAAGACCTAACATAATAGACAAGCCAACTCCATTTAAGGAGACACTTCTTCTTGCAGAGAGCAGTATGTTTGGTTCAAGCATTGCTTCATACAGGAATAATCCTGGAAAGACTTATGTTAAATCGTTATTTCACGCAGCATATAGAAGAGAAGTATTTGAAAAGGTTGGTTTCTTTAATGAGGAACTTGTGCGTACAGAAGATAATGAAATTCATTATAGAATGAGAAAAGCTGGATATAAGCTGTGCTTTGACCCTGATATAATATCATACCAGTATACAAGAAGCAGTCTTAAGGCAATGCTTAAGCAGAAGTATGCTAACGGCTACTGGATAGGAAAGACAAGCAAGGTATGTCCTAAGTGCCTTAGCATATATCATTTTGTGCCATTTGCATTTGTCAGTGCAATAATAGCTTCAGGTTCGGTTATTGGAGCGACAGGACTTGCAGAGTGCATTAAGAAAAGGCACAACCATACACTTGGAAAAGGTATTTCGGCATTAAGAAAAGTAACAGTAGTGCTTACAACTGTTATGTGGGTGCTCTATGCTTTAATGGCATCTGGTATGGCGGCAGTATCTGCATTTAAAGCTGAAGATAAAAGAAATATAACTAATGCCTGTCTTCCTGTATTATTCCTGCTTCTTCATTTAAGTTATGGAATAGGCACAATAGCAGGACTTATGGATAAATCAAAAAGAGGTTAATTATGGAAGAGACAAGGAAAGATAAGCTACAGTTAATAGTCAGACGCTTTTTTCTTATAATAACAGATATAATTCTTGTTAACGGCTGTGTATTTATATCGCTGGTAATGAGGTTTAACGTTGATCTGGCGGCGATAGAGTCACAATATATACAGAATTTTAAGAGTACCTGCGTACCATTTACACTTATAACACTGCTTATATTCTGGTGTTTCAGAATGTATCACAGTTTGTGGCAGTATGCGAGTATAGCCGAGCTTTATAAGATAGTTGAGGCTTGTATTGTATCGGAGGTGGCACACGTCTGTCTTACAACAGTTATGGGAACACCGCTTCCTAGAGCCTGTTATTTTATGTCAGTAGTATTTCTTATAGTTGCAATGTGTGCGAGCCGTTTTATGTACAGGCTTATAAGAACACTTTTACAGGAATACAGACATACATCAGAGCAGATTAAGATTATGATAATTGGTGCCGGTGAGGCTACCAATGTTCTTATGAGAGAGATTGCTAATTCAAGATACCTTGATAATTCCAAGGTTGTATGTATTATTGATGATGACCCTAAAAAGGTTGGAAAGTATATACGAGGCGTTAAGATTGTTGGAACAAGGGAGCGTATTAAGGAATATGCAAGATACTATGAGATAGATGAGATAATATTTGCTATTCCATCAGCATCGCAGGAAACTAAAAGACAGATACTTAATATCTGTAAAGAAACTAACTGTAATTTAAAGATTATACCTGGCGTGTATCAGATGATGGACGGCGAGATTAATGTTCAGGATATCAGAAATGTTGATGTGGACGATTTACTTGGAAGGGATCCTATCAATGTTGATGTGGAGTCAATTCTTGGATATGTATCGGGCAAGACTGTTCTTGTAACAGGCGGCGGTGGTTCAATTGGTTCTGAGCTTTGCAGGCAGTTAGTCAAGCATAACCCTAAGTGCCTTATTATATTTGATATATATGAGAACAGTGCCTATGATATACAGCAGGAATTAAAGATGAATTGTCCTTATGCCAATGTGGTGACGCTTATTGGTTCAATAAGAAATAACACAAGACTTGAGTGGATATTCTCACATTACAGACCGGATATTGTATATCACGCAGCGGCACATAAGCACGTTCCGCTTATGGAGGGAAGCCCTAATGAGGCAGTTAAGAATAATGTAGCCGGTACCTGGAATCTTGCAAGAATGGCAGACAAATATAATACCAAGAGATTTGTAATGATAAGTACAGATAAAGCCGTTAATCCGACTAATATAATGGGTGCGACAAAACGTATATGTGAGATGATAATTCAGTATTATAATGGAGTATCTAATACAGAATTCGTAGCCGTAAGATTTGGTAATGTACTTGGAAGCAATGGCTCTGTAATTCCTCTTTTTAAGAAGCAGATTGCAGCAGGGGGTCCGGTTACAGTTACACACCCTGATATAATAAGATATTTTATGACAATACCGGAGGCCGTGTCGCTTGTTATTCAGGCGGGTGCATACGCCAAGGGTGGTGAGATATTTATTCTTGATATGGGTGAGCCGGTAAAGATAGATGACCTTGCAAAGAATCTTATAAGACTATCAGGTTACACACTTGGTGTGGATATGGAGATTAAATATACTGGTTTAAGACCTGGTGAGAAGTTATATGAAGAACTTCTTATGGCAGAGGAAGGGCTTCAGGATACACAGAATAAGCTTATTCATATAGGCAAGCCTATTGAATTTGATAAAGACAATTTTGAGGACAAGCTAGAAGTCCTTAAGGAAACAGCTTACAAAGAAGATGCGATGGCAGTAAGACGGCTTGTAAAGGAATTCGTTCCAACTTATAAGCCTGACCATGTATCGGATAATGATATACAATAAGAAACTGCAAAAAGAGGTTACTATGAAATATATTATTGATGGAAGCTTTTTGTATGGACATATTAAAGGTGTCCAGAGGTACGCAAGACAAATAACAAAAGAACTTGATAAATATATGGCGGATAAGCCTTACGAGGTTGAGATAGCTGTGCCCGAGATTGATTCAGAAGGTACATCTGCGGAGATTAACAGCTATAAGACACACTATAATAACATTAAGATTGTTATATTGGCTGGAAAATCTGGAAGAATGTGGGAACAGTTCACGTTTCAGAGATATGTGGACAAGCAGAAGGCTAAGCCTGTATATTTATGTAATGAAGTATCACTGTTTATGAAAAATGGAATAGTTACGGTACACGACATAGCATTTAAGACACATAAGGAGTTCTTTAGAGAGCCGGGTGACTGGCATGAGATATTGTTCAGAAAGCTTATGTATCTTAAAGCCTTTAAGAGTGCTGATGCGATAATAACGGTCAGTGGGTTTTCCAGAAAAGAAATCATTGATAATTATAATACCCATGGTAAGGAAATAGTAGTTGCAGGCAATGGCTGGCAGCACTTTGATGTGAACAGCATAGACGAGAGTATATTTGACAAGTATGCTTCAAGAATAAAAAGACATAAATATTATCTGTATATGGCTTCATTGGCACCTAATAAGAATCTTAACTGGATTCTTAATAATGCGAAGCTTCACCCAGAAAGTACATATGTAATAGCAGGTGAAAGTCTTGGGGACAGGTCTGGAATAGAAAAGCTTGGCAATGTAGTGGCGATTGGTTATGCCAGGGATTCAGAGGCAAGAGCACTTATGAAATACTGCAAAGCATTTTTATTCCCATCAACCTATGAGGGCTTTGGAATACCACCTATGGAGGCACTCTGTATGGGAGCTGAGATTGTTCTTGGTGATATTCCGGTGCTGCACGAGATTTACAAAAATGCGGCTACATATGTCAACTGTCATAAGCCTGATGTGAATATAGATGAGCTGTTAGAAAAGAATAAGGTGAGTGACGAGGCAGTGCAGAATGTACTTTCAAGTCATTCGTGGGACAGGTCAGCCCATATAATTGCAGGAATTATGGACAAATATGCAGAATAAGGATTAAAAAGATGAAGATAGCGGTTGATGCAAGAACGCTTGGCAGCAGACCAAGCGGAGTGGGAATGTATCTTAATGACTTTCTTAAGCAGCTTATGAAATATGAGGATCTGGAATTCGTTCTTATATCAGATGTTGCAGAGAGTGAATATATTAAGTCATTTATTAAAAATGGAATAAAAGTATATACAAAGGGAAAACAGGTGTATAAGAGTGCCGGAGTTTATGCTTATTTTGCATATGTGAAAAAGCAGCTTGATATTATTAAGCCTGATATATTCTGGGAAGTTAATACGATAATTCCGATTAACCTCG
>ERZ779740.420-NODE-420-length-13756-cov-2.44683_pt1 | contig 13756 bp, 10 predicted proteins | sample MGYA00511099_ERZ779740 | MGnify/ENA primary metagenome ERZ779740 (study PRJEB29588, sample SAMEA2161216) | human gut metagenome | biome: human gut; feature: human-associated habitat; material: faeces | place: Denmark | collected 2008/2010 ...
TCTTTAGCAAATTCCATATCCTGAACCGCCTCAAGAGTTCCAACATAATTTCCCTGCTTGTCCCTTACCGCAATATATTTAACAAGCATAGTCCTTCCTTGTTTATCCATCCAGACAGATACTTCATCAAGTGTTCCTATCCTGAATTCTTCTATAATTCTTCTGACCTTTGCCTCAATCTTTGGTGGGTGGCACGAGAATACCTCCCTGTCAATTGCCATAACAGGTCTTTTAAATACCTTTGACCCTTCATTAAAATATCTGTTGATATTATCTTCATCAACAAATGTTATCTCCATTGGTATTGCATTAAGCAGTGCCTCAAGCTGCGAAAGTGTCATATGTCCGCCTGCCATATATAACTCATTCTGAACATCTTCTTTCTTATCAGATTGTTCTGACACTTCAGGTTTATACACATTTTCTACTTCTTCTGCTTTCTCCCATCTGTCTGATACTGTATCAAGGCACACGGCATAATCTTTGGAATCGTGATATATTCCAATCCACTCAGCTTCCGTAAAATTAGCGGCACAGTTAGGATACAATATATTATCTTCCTTATATATCATCTCCTCTGCCCTCTTTATAACATTTTCTATTCTTTCAATTAATTTACCGTCCAGACTTTTACCATTATTGTTATCCGCACTGTTATTATTGTCTGCTTTGCTACTGTTATTACCGTCCATGTAATTTAACTGCTTTGCTATGTCTGACAGCTCATCTCTTATCTCATCATCAACTGTCCACATAACCGCCGAAGGTCCGCTGATTTTATATCGTACATTAAGCACCGGATATAACAAATCCCCTTTCTTGGCATAATGAATAGATAACTCCCTGAGCTTATATATCTTCTCTTTCAGTGCCTTTATATCAATATGTCCGCTTGTAATATTTTCTTTAATATCATCAATAACCTGCTGGATTGCCTTATTTTCTTTCACAAAAGTATTTAATGGGTGGCCGCTTATCATAGCCAGTTTATTAAAAATGCTTTCTCTGTCTTTACGCATATCTGCAATGGCACTCTTAGTCATACCTTTCATTGTGTCATCATAGTACTTTTTCATCTCTGATATTTCATTTTCCGCCTTGGCTATTCTTTCTTCCTTAGTCGCACCGTGAAATAATGCTGAGTGAACATCACACAGCTTTGAAACCTCTGATATAGGTGTTCCCTCTGCTATCAACGCCTGCTCCGCTTCCATAATCTCTATTGGATTGACATCATTTAATTCCTTAACAAAATCTTACTTAACATTCTCAAGACTTTCACCATCACCAAGTCTTTTAAGATAGCCTTTAATCTGTTCTGTCCTGTTCATATAATTCCTCCATTATTTTTATTATATTTTTCAATCTATCTGCTGGTAATTTATCAGCTTTATATATAAGCTGGCTGTTATGCTTATATGTGCATCATATTATAATCTGCTTTATTATCTTGTAAGCTTACAGTCACTCTTACCTGTATATCTTGTAAGACCACAATTACACTTATCTGTATGTGGATTATTAGTATGTCTGGATTGTAACATCTTCATTCCGCATTAATATGTTGTATTTACAACACTTTCAAGATTAATATTCATATCTTAATTGTTTTGCTTGTTAATAATCCTGCTTTTATAATATAATACTTAGGACGATTAACGATTGTGGGGTGAATATTTAATGAAATATGATGTAATAATTATAGGTGCTGGTCCGGGCGGAATATTCTCTGCTTATGAGCTTATGAAGAAAGCTCCTGATCTAAAGGTTGCCGTATTTGAGGAAGGTAATACTTTAGAGAAGAGAAAATGTCCAATTGACGGAAAGAATATCAAATCCTGTATCAAATGCCCAACCTGTGCCATTATGAATGGCTTTGGCGGTGCCGGAGCATTTTCTGATGGCAAATACAACATTACTAATGACTTTGGTGGTACTCTTTACGAATATATCGGCAAGGAAGAAGCTATTGGCCTTATGAAATATGTTGATACCATCAATACTTCCCACGGCGGTGAGGATACGCATATGTACTCAACTGCCGGTACTAAATTCAAGACTTTATGTATGCAGAACAAATTAAAGCTTCTTGATGCTTCTGTAAGACATCTTGGAACTGATATTAATTATATTGTCCTTGAAAATATGTACAATGAAATGAAGGAGCATATTGATTTCTACTTTAATACTCCTGTTACTAATATTGAAATAATCGATAATAATTACCGCATATATTACAAAGATACCTATATGGACTGCAACAAATGTGTTGTATCAGTTGGAAGAAGCGGAAGCAAATGGATTGAAAAAGTCTGTCAGGACTTAGATATTCCAACTAAATCAAACCGTGTTGATATCGGCGTAAGAGTTGAACTTCCTGCTGTTATATTTGCACATCTTACAGATGAATTATACGAAAGTAAGATTGTATACAGGACTGAAAAGTTTGAGGATTTAGTCCGCACCTTCTGTATGAATCCTAATGGTATCGTTGTTAATGAGAATACTAACGGCATTGTAACTGTTAATGGACACAGCTATGAAGGCAGTGATAAACAGACTGAAAATACTAACTTTGCCCTGCTTGTTGCAAAGCACTTTTCTGAACCTTTCAAGGACAGCAACGGATATGGTGAAAGTATTGCACGTCTTTCTAATATGCTTGGAGGCGGTGTAATTGTCCAAAGATTCGGTGACCTTATACGAGGCAGACGAAGCACAGATAAAAGAATTGAAGAAGGACTTGTAAGACCTACTCTTTCTGCTACTCCCGGCGATTTAAGCCTTGTTCTTCCTAAGCGTATACTTGATGGAATAATAGAGATGATTTACGCTCTTGATAAGATTGCTCCGGGTACTGCCAATGACGACACTCTTTTATATGGTGTTGAGGTCAAATTCTACAATATGGAAGTTGAGATTGACAACAACCTTGAAACCAAGTACAAAGGTCTTTACATAATCGGTGACGGAAGCGGCGTTACACATTCATTATCACACGCTTCTGCAAGTGGTGTATATGTTGCAAGACGAATAATTGATGAGGAAGAATAATTCCATATTAAAATAATTCTCAATAATTAATATTAAGAATAGGTCAATATATTTTAATGAATCCGCTCTAAACATTTCACAAGTAAAGATTAGAACAATAAACCCTTTATATATAATAATACTTAAAGCTGATAAAATCTCCCTGTAACTTATATCTTTCCTAAGCCTTTGCTTCCGGATATAGGTTACAGGGAGATTTATTCTTAATAATCTACTCAAGTCTTATTTAACTTCTACAAGCTCAATCTTAAAGTTAAGTTCTTTTCCTGCCATCTCGTGGTTAGCATCAAATGTTATGTCATTCTCTGTTAATGCTGTTACCTTAGCTGGAAATGGCTGTCCATATACATTCTGAAGATATACCATATCATCAACCTTAAGTTCTTCTGAACCTGCAAGCTCGCTGATTGGAACTGTGATAATTGCATCTGGATTTTTCTCTCCATAAGCTTCTTCTGGCATTAAATGTATATCTATTATATCTCCTACATTCATATCAGCTACAGCCTTATCAAAGCCAAGTATCATCATACCTGCACCACAGGTGAATTCAAGAGGTTCTCCTCTGTCATAAGATGAATCGAACTGTGTTCCATCGTTAAATGTTCCTTTGTAGTGTACTCTGCACACCTTGCCTACATTAGCTCCATCAAATAAAGGTGCTCCTCCACCACAACCTGAACAACCGCCACAGCCTGATGTTTCATTACTTCCACAGCCGCAGCTTCCGTCATCTATGTCACTTCCACAACCACAGCCACAGCCGCAGCTTTCATTTTCTGTATCAGCTGTTCCACAGTTCTGTTCTTCTTCGTGTGAATGATGACTGCAATTAACACCCTCTGATATCAATTCTCCATTAAGGTATGCCTCTAGCGCTTCATCTGCATTTCCTGATACACCTGAATATACTTCTATGCCTGCTTCGCCTAATGCATTGGCAGCACCACCACCGATACCACCACATATAACAGCATTAATATCAAGACCTGCAAGAAGTCCTGCCATAGCTGAATGTCCAGAGCCTTCACTCTCTATAACTTCTTCTTTAACAATGTTCTGTCCATCTGTTTCATAAATCTTAAATTGTCTTGAATGTCCGAAATGCTCAAAAACATTTCCATTCTCGTAAGCAACTGCTATCTTCATATTATCCTCATTTCTATATTTTTTATAATAAGCGTATATCCTGATTTCAGGACACTATATTCCTTTAAATATAATTTAATTCTATCTATCCTAAGGAAATTATTACCAAATAATAATTCCTTTCAAATTGTTATTTCAATAACTACTATTTCTAGAAATTATTTTCCTCAAAGAATTTCTTCTTTCGATCAATCATTTCATCAATTCTTTGAATATAATTACGAACGTCTTTTACATTTTCTATTCTCTCAATTCTGACTGAATGATTATCATCTGCTTCATTATGAAATACTACCTTGCTGGAAGCTCCTGCACCACAGGCAATTATTGTCTGCTTTTCCTCCATAATAAGAATGTTATATACATTCAAGTCCCTCAACTGAGTAACCGACATTCTCAAAATTACCTGCCATATTCTTCTGACGATACATATAATAAGGCTCCATTGACAGTCTTTTGGCTGTGTCCTCTGTCATTCTTATTATCTCATCTGTATTATTGGTAGATAACTGCTTATATTTATCTCTCCATATATTAAGTGCCGCCGCTCTCTTTATTGCAAGAGAATGTACTGTAAGGCTCTCAGGCTTCATCGCCTCAATCTCTGATAATGTATGAGCCACCTCATCAACATCTTCACCGACAAGTCCAAGAATAATATCCATATTAATATTATTAAAACCTTCTTCCCTTGCCATAGAATACACATTTTTAATCTGCTCTACAGTGTGCTTTCTTCCTATAAGGTCAAGTGTCTGCTGGTTCATCGTCTGCGGATTAATAGATATTCTTCCAACATTATGTGCCTTTAACACCTTTAACTTATCCCTTGTTATGCTGTCTGGACGTCCTGCTTCAACTGTAAATTCATGACAGCCGTCAATATCAAAAAGCTCCTTTAAAGCCGTTATGAGCCTGTCAAGCTGTGCCGCACCAAGTGTTGTTGGTTCCCCCCCGCCAAAATACACTGTATCAAGTCTTCTGCCTTTCATCGCCCTTGCTACAAAAGTCATCTCCTTAATAAGTGCATCAAGGTAATCATCCACATAATTCTTATACGCATCAAGTGCATATGATGAAAATGAGCAGTACAAGCATATACTTGGACAAAATGGTATTCCAATATATAAACTATAACCATTCTTATAATCTATCTTATTAAGAATGTCCATTTCTTTCTTTGCTACATTTATTGCAAGGCTGGCTTTCTTCTCACTTGCCTTATGCTTATCCATAAAATGCTTCTTTATAGTCTGCTCATCTTCGCCATCTTCAAGCATAACATATGCAATCTTGCTTGGGCGCACTCCTGTAAGATAACCCCAGGGCAGTGTCTTTCCTGTCATCTGGCTGAGCCTGTCATATAAATATGACTTGAATTTATCGTGCATTTCGCTCTTGTTAAGTCCTGTCATATCAGGTACTGTTATATCAATCACTTTATCAGCTTCTGTGGCAACTGTATCCTGCTTATATGCCTTTACCTCCATTCTTGGGTAAAATGAACGCACAAGAACTATTGCATCATCATAAAATGTATCGTTATCAATTTTAATATATATCATATTGTCCATCTTTCTTATGCACCTATAAACGGGTTATGAACCCTCTCATATCCTATGCTTGTTCCCTCGCCGTGTCCTGTATACACTTTGGTATCATCTGGAAGTACCATTAACTTGTCCTTAATTGAATGCACAATGTCGCTCATACTTCCACCAGGGAAATCTGTTCTTCCAACTGACTCACAGAAAAGTGTATCACCTGAGAATAACACGCCGATTGACTCAATATAATAGCACGTTCCACCCTCCGTATGTCCCGGTGTATGGATTGCCTTAATATCAAAGCCTGCAAGATTAAGTACATCACCATCATTGTGCCATATATCAGCCTTCACAGACAGGTTCATTCCATAAGCCTCACCAAGATTAATATGAGGTGTACTTAATGTATTCTTCTCCTCTGCTGAGGCATACACCTTGACATTATATTTATCCCTCACTTCATCTGCTGCCATAATATGGTCAAAATGTCCGTGTGTTAAAAGTATTCCCTTTAACGTACAGCCAGACTGCTCTATCATCTCACTTATCTTTCCAGCATTATCCGCAGGGTCTATAAGCACACATTCTTTAGTGTCTGTATTACAAAGCAGGTAGCAGTTCGTTCCTACCATTCCTAATACTCTTACATCTATTTTATACATTATAATCTCCAATCCCTGTGTCAAAAATGCTGCCGCACGAAGCAATATATAAAATATCTTAACTTCGCACGACAGCAGTTATAAATATCAGCCTGTAGCTCTCTCTATATCTGTCACTCCGTCAATCTTTCTTAAATTGTCAATTAATCTGTTAAGCTCTTCCTTACCAGATACAACAAATCCAAGATTGATTGTTGCAAGCTGTTTCTTATTAACACGGCTGTTCATAAATCTTACATCTATATTGGCTTCCGTAAACAGACGTGAAATATCAACAATAAGTCCTTTTCTATTGCCTGCATATATATTAATCTCTGCACTGTACTTCTCATCTTTATTCTCTGTCTGCTCCCACTCAGCTTCAATAAGCCTTGCTCTTTCATTAGCTGGGAAATTAAGAATATTAACACAATCTGTTCTGTGAATTGATATTCCTCTTCCTCTTGTAACAAATCCAACAATCTCATCACCTGGCACTGGATTACAGCACTTAGAGAAACGGACTGCAACATCATGTATTCCTTTTACAACAATACCGCCTTTGCCCTTCTTCTCCTTTTCTTTTTCCTTACTCTCACTTGCCACAATGCTGTCAAGTACCTGCTTGTCAGTTATCTCAGCCTTCTTAGTCTTCTGATATTCCTCATTAAGCTTATTGACAATCTGGCCTTCCTTTAATGCACCGTGTCCTACTGCCGCAAGAACAGCATTCCAGTCTTTGTAACCATATTTTCTTAGTGCTTTCTCAACAAATTCAGGCTTATTAATCTCAGAAAGAACAATTCCCTTACTCTTACAGTAATTAGATATAAGTTCCTTGCCCTTTATAATATTGTCTTCTTTAAGCTCCTGCTTAAACCACTGGTTAATCTTGTTACGGGCCTGTGTTGACTTAACCATCGAAAGCCAGTCACGGCTTGGTCCTTTGGAATTCTGTGATGTTATAATCTCAATTCTGTCACCATTCTTAATCTCATAATCAATATTAACAAGCTTGCCATTGACCCTTGCACCAACCATCTTGTTACCTACAGCACTATGTATGCTGTATGCAAAATCTATTGGATTAGAACCTGCTGGAAGTGTCTTAACATCACCTGTAGGAGTGAAACAGTACACTGAATCAGAAAAAAGGTTAAGGTCATTCTTAATTGATGATAAGAATTCCTTGTTATCAGACATATCTCTCTGCCATTCAAGAATCTGTCTTAGCCAGCTAAGCTTAGCTTCCTCACTCTTATCAGACTCTCCTGTCTTGCCTTCTTTATACTTCCAGTGGGCAGCAATACCATATTCAGCAATTCTGTGCATTTCATAAGTTCTTATCTGTACCTCGAATGGCTGTCCGTTAGAAGCAATAAGTGTTGTATGAAGCGACTGGTACATATTAGGCTTAGGCATTGCTATATAATCTTTAAAACGTCCCGGTATTGGCTTATACATTTCGTGAATAACACCAAGTGCCGCATAACAATCCTTGACTGTATCAACCTTTATGCGAACGGCAAATATATCATATATCTGGTCAAGTGTCTTATTCTGGTTAACCATCTTTCTATATATTGAGAAGAAATGCTTAACTCTTCCGTCTATCTCAGCTTCAATTCCAGCATTGCTAATGTGCATACCTACTTCTTTGATAATGCTCTTTATAAATGCCTCCCTGCCCGGTCTGTTAATATCAACCTGCTTTACAAGATCATTATAAGTATCCGGCATAAGATACTTCATTGATAAATCATCAAGTTCTACCTTAATCTTGGATATACCTAACCTATGTGCAATAGGTGCATATATATCCATAGTTTCTCTTGACTTTTCTACCTGCTTGGCTGGTGACTGATACTGCATTGTACGCATATTATGAAGCCTGTCGGCAAGCTTTATCATAATAACTCGTATATCCTTTGCCATTGCAAGGAACATTTTTCTTAAGTTCTCAGCCTGAACCTCAATCTTATCGTGCTGGTAATTAAGCTGTGTGAGCTTTGTTACACCATCTACCAAAAGTGCTACTTCATCACCAAATTCCCTAGCAACATCTTCACTTGTCATAACCGTGTCTTCCACAACATCGTGCAAAAGACCTGCAATAATAGATTCCTTATCAAGTTCAAGCTCTGCTAATATAATGGCAACACACAATGGGTGAATAATATATGGCTCTCCAGACTTTCTAAACTGTCCTTCGTGTGCCTCCTTAGCCACTTTATATGCTCTCTCTATATCAGATAAATCTGATGAAGGATGATACTGCCTGATTGTTTCTATAAGCTTATTATAAAGCACTTCAGGACTTGTAAAATCTGCTGGAGTATCAACCGACTTGTCCACCTGACTTGTCTTGATATTGGTATTGCCTGCTAATTCTATATTATTCTCTGGCATATAATCTCTCCCTACACTTCTGAATATAGTTTTTCCATAAATTCTCTTGTTGCTACTGCATTTTCTGGTACAGTATTCTCAAGTGTACAATGAACATATGGCTTATGTTCCTTAATCTTCTTAAGAAGAAGAGGATAATTAAGTCCACCTGTTCCTGCCGCTATTGACTTAAGCTCATCACCTTCAACCACATAATCTTTGCAGTGGACAACTGCTATATCCTTTAATAATAAATCAAATGCCTGATTAATTATCTCATCCTGCTTATCTATATTACCCACATATAAAAGGTTGACCGGGTCAAATATTATCTGAAGATTAGGTGAGTCTATCGCATCAAGAACCTTTCTTGCTCTCTCAACTGTATTAACAATATGCTTCCATACCGGTTCTATCGCAACTATAACGCCGAACTGCTCTGCATATTTAACTATTGGTCTTAAATTATCTATAAAGCACTGTAAAGCTTCCTCTGAATGGTTAGCTGGCTCATACTTGTACTCCTCATTGACAGCACCTGTCTCTGTACCAACTACGCCACAGCCAAGTATACTTGCAAATCTTATATGTGCCTTATATTTCTCAACTATCTCCTTGTGCTTCTCCTCATTAGGATTGCAAAGGTTAAGGTAACAGCCAAGTACTGCTATATCAACCTTATTCTCTGCACATAATTCTTTAATATACATTGCAAGACCTGGTGTCATAGTCTCTACTCCAGGCTTGAACTCCTTAATAGACTTGCTTAATGCTATGTGCATACAATGAAATCCCTGATTATGTATATTAGGAATAAGTTCATTAAGTGGTGCATATGCCACATCGTGTGCTCTTATACCGATTCTCATAATTAACCTCCTTAGGCTGTTACTCTGTGTTATGATTATTTAACCCAAACAGCCATATCAGTATATTCTTTCTGATATGGCTGGGTGCTTCTGGTGTGCTGTGCGACCCAGTAAAATGACATCTTTCATTACTGAAATGCCATCTTATGCCTCTTACACATACATCATAATATTTATTTTAACACATTATTGTCAGAATGTCATATTATTTTCACTAATTGCATTATAATAAGTTGCAAGTGGTATGAAACTCTGTGCAAATCCTTTTCCTGAATTGCCCTGACATATTACCGCATCATCTATAATAGTCTTGACTCCTACTGCTCCCTTAGGCACTTCATTCACAGCACCCCTGAACGTATTAAGTCCATATTCAAGATACTGTTTATTACCTGTAAGCTCATAGGCTATTGCAAGTGCTTCAAGAAGCAGGGTATTATTGCCATTTCTTGCAAGACTTGGAAGCTCCTTATAATAGAACAAACCATTATCCATATAACAGTTCTCTGTCAGGTCATCAACTGCCCTTAATATCATCTGCCTGATATCTTCTCTTGGGAATATTCTGTAATATCTCATAACGCTTCCTACCGCTATTGATATCATAAATCCTACTCTTATGGCTGTATTATCTGTGTAAGGTGATAACCAGTTGCCATATTCTTCTTCCCACTTCTTAAAATTATCAATTATCCAGTCACATTTTACAAGCCATTTATTATCATTAGTCTCTACATACAGGGCTGTAAGTGTTCTTAGTGCCCATCCGGTTTCCCTTGCATTGGCTTCACCCGGCACCTGATACATAGGCGTTTCAAGAAGTTTTAATACATTTTCTCCTATTCCAACGGCTGTATCATAGCCTCTCTTATCACCTGTAAAATGGTAATAATCAAGCAGACCCTCGACCCACTCGTGAGAGCATACCATAACACCATTCTTACAATGTCCTGCCGTGTGCTCCCACTGTCCGCCAATTCTAAGAGGATTACTGCTGTAATGGCACACATCTATATCCATCCAATGCTTTGCTGACACAATCAGATAATCCATAAATCTTCTGACACCGGTTCTTGCATACATAAGTGCACACGCATGTGGATAATCGTATTCATTATTGCTCCAAACAGGCTTTCCACCGCCACGTCCCTGAACAGTGTAGCCCTGATCTACCGTGTCGCCCCAGTTAAGCATACCATAGCACCTTGAATGTCCGTCTGCTTTTGCCATAAGTGATATCTCAAAATCATCATTATACTTTACAGGGAACACATCAATCATAACCCCTGCCCTCTTAAACACTTCCGGTGCTATATATGGTCTGTCTGGCATCTGGTATATAAGACTTCTGTTGTCTATCTCCCACAGCTTCATAGCAGGACTATGAAAATGTATCATAAACTGCTGTTCTTTTGCCATTCCTGACTGCATAGTAATCTCCCCGACATTCTCAGGAACAAGCATAACAGCCACACCTTCACTGCACGACTTCACTGCCTTAGGATAATTCTGCTGTGCCTGATGAACCGTAACACTAAAGCCATCTTCACCATCAGTATAATCAGCCATAAATGTTCCATAAAATACCTCTGCAAAATGCTCATTAGCCTCTTTCACAAGATATTTATCATCAATTACCTCATTGACCTCCTCGCCATTCTTACCAATTATAAAGCTTGTCTTATAATTAGAAGTTGCAACAACAGTTCTTATATTATTGACATCAGCCTTCTTTTCAATCATATCAAGCTCTGTTGTACCTCTTGTCATAAATACAGGACCATCATTATGCGAATTATCTGTACGGATATCACCACAGCCTGTTGAATCGTTACCTGCTGCAATTTTAAGAGGCTTTAACTGCTCTGTAATTACACTATCTTCTGATTTCTTAATATAAAATACAAGCGACTTTATCTTTAACTCATCATCTGATGTATTAATAATTCTGTATGTAATATTAACCCATGGCTTTCCGGCATAACCAGTGACTTTAATAACTGCCTTAATATTTTTGTTCTCAATATTCCCTACTGCGATATTACTGCACTCAGCTTCTACGCTTGCAGTAACTGGTCCGGCCTCAACAACCTTCCACTCTCCAATCTTAAGCTTATAAGCATTGCCATCTTTATCCTTAAGATATGGACCTTCAAAATTCTTATCTGTATATACTTTCCTGTAATCATTAAGCTGCCTGAATATTGAACTGCTGTTGTTGGCAACCTCATATTCCAGACTGCCGCATTTTATTAAAAAGCCATTATTAACCGGTGTTACGCTGACGGTGCCATCTTGCTTAGCACACTCTGATTGTCCGTCTGCTATAAGATTAGCTAACTCCTGTTTAGTAGTTGTCAATACTGCCTTTGCCAACTTATTAGCTGGTAAATCTGCCATAAAATCGACAAAAAGATACTTTATACTGCCGTCATCATACTCTGCCGTAACCTTTGGCTGGATAATACATTTTCTCTTATTCTGAACTATGCTTATATTATCCGTATTATATAGTTCCCCTTTAGCAAATGGAACTGCTATGCTAACACATTCATTAATTCTTGGATATCTGTATAACTTGTCAAAAAATATATCAACCATATAAAGCCTCTTTTCTGTTATGCATTTTACATATGTAGTGTCTGCTATACTATTTCTATTACGTTATGCGTTAAATCTTTAACTATTGTTATTATAATATTAATTGCCACTTCTAACCACTCTTATATTTGTCCAATTTATGATATTATACATATTAATTTACATATAAGGCACATAATCAGGAGGAATATTTTGAACTACGCTGAAATTAAATATAACGACATCGCCAATGGTCCTGGAGTACGTACAAGCATTTTTGTAAGCGGATGTACACACCACTGCAAAGGCTGCTTTAATGAAATTGCGTGGGATTTTAACTATGGTACACCTTTTACTGATGCAACCATATCTGATATAATTAATTCAATGAAGCCAGATTATATTGCTGGTCTTACACTGCTTGGCGGCGAACCATTTGAACCAGCCAATCAAAGGGGACTTATTCCGCTTCTAAAGGCTGTAAAGGAAAACTATCCGGCCAAGGATATATGGTGCTTTACCGGTTACCTTTTTGATGAGGATATTATGGATAAAATGTATGACAAATATCCTGAAACCAGAGAAATGCTTTCATATATTGACGTATGCGTAGATGGCAGATTTGTTGAAGAATTAAAAGATATGATGCTTAAATTCAAGGGTTCATCAAACCAGCGCACAATACTTGTACAGCAGTCTTTAAAAGAAGGCACTGTAGTTACTGCTGAAGAATATCAATAATATTAAGGAGAATAATTATCAATGAAACAGACAGTTAAATTTAAAAAGCTTACACCAAATGCAATAGTTCCAACTTATGGTACAGAATTCTCTGCCGGTGCGGACCTCTATTCCGGAATGACTGAACCAGTGATAATCAACGCTGGTACTACAGAATTCATCAAGACAGGGATTGCTATGGAAATCCCAGAAGGCCTTGTTGGTCTTGTATACGCACGAAGCGGTATGGCGTGCAAAAAAGGTCTTGCCCCAGCCAATAAGGTCGGCGTTATTGACTCTGATTACCGCGGCGAGCTTATGGTTGCATTACACAACCATTCACAATCCCCTGTAACCGTTGAACCTGGCGACAGAATTGCACAGCTTGTACTCACACCTTATATCACTGCTGAATTCGTTGAGGCTGAGGAATTAAGTGATACAGTGCGAGGTGATGGAGGATTTGGGTCTACTGGGACTAAGTAATATTTTAAATAATAGTAATCACTATTTACTATTATAAAAATGCTGCATTTTATAGATTGATTATGCCAGCCTTCAAATATTAGAAAAAATGATATGTACCATTTTACCTGACAAACTCCTGTAAAGTAAAATAGTAGATATCAAAAGTCTAATTATTGGAAGCTGGTATTTTTATGTCTGAATATTCTTTTATATCTATATCCTGTCTTAAGTTCATCTTATAGTTTTCCATATCAGATTTTACACGATTGTCATAAGATATTTCTGTTTTCTTAAGTTCATCTTATATTTTTTATACTTAAAATAAATAAAAAAGAAGGTT
>ERZ779740.422-NODE-422-length-13723-cov-3.47769_pt1 | contig 13723 bp, 8 predicted proteins | sample MGYA00511099_ERZ779740 | MGnify/ENA primary metagenome ERZ779740 (study PRJEB29588, sample SAMEA2161216) | human gut metagenome | biome: human gut; feature: human-associated habitat; material: faeces | place: Denmark | collected 2008/2010 ...
TGGACAGGACCCGGAAAACCAACTTTGCACGGATGACTTCGCCGGACATTGGGCTCATAATGCCAATCTTTCCGTGAAAGCGATCATGGGAGTGGCCGGATACAGCGAAATGGCTCGTATGCTCGGATTGAATGATGTAGCAGACAAATATGCTTTAATAGCCCAAGAAATGGCGATGAAATGGGAAAAAATGGCAAACGAAGGCGATCACTACCGTTTGGCTTTTGAACGTAAGAACACTTGGAGCCAAAAGTATAATATGGTGTGGGATAAGTTGTGGAATTTGAACCTATTCCCTAACAATGTAATCGAAAAAGAGCTCAATTATTACCTGACTAAACAGAATCTTTACGGACTTCCTTTGGATTCCCGCAAAGAATACACCAAATCCGATTGGATCATGTGGACGGCAGCTATGTCATCAGACAAGGAAACTTTCCAGAAATTCTCTGATCCTGTTTATAAATATATTAACGAGACAGTATCTCGTGTACCTATCAGTGACTGGCATCATACTGATAGTGGTAAGTGGGTTGGCTTCAGAGCACGTTCCGTGATTGGAGGATACTGGATGCAAGTGTTAATGAATAAATTGAGTGGTAGCAAGTAATTTTCTATTAGGGAGTGATATTATGTGTAACTTATCTACTGTATCAATTCTTCGATGGAATCTAGTAATGCTATTGAGCACACTATTCTGGTTTTCCTGTTCGACAAGCGATAATAATGAAGAGTCGAATGGAAAAGAAGGAGATGAGACTAATGTATCTGTGTATTTACAACAGAATGGATTCCAGAATTTGAATCTAGTGCCCGACCAGAATTTCGTTTCATACAATGTGCTTGTTTGCAAGAGTACCCTTTTGAATGGAGAGATATCTGTTCGATTGAAAACTTGGAGTGACAGTGAATTGAAAGCTTATAATTCTAACAATGGAACAAACTTTCAACTGCTTCCAGAAGATCTTTATCAGCTAGAGGAAATGTTAACACTGAAAGCGAATGAGAAACAAAAAAGTATAGAAATTCAATTTCATTCCTCTGAAATCTTCTCAAGATGGAAGAGGGAAAAAACTAATTATGTACTCCCTCTTCGGTTAGAAAGTGCATCGGTTAGCGCTCAAGAAAACAAAAGAAATTTACTTCTTACGATAGATGTCCAAGCAGCTATTGTCAAGTTGGAGAGTATTAGCGGAGAAATACTATTAAACCAAGAAAAAGTAGAAGTAGACATTAAATCTTATTATGATTTTAGTGGCACAAACCAGAGTACATTTCATTGTACGTTAAGTGTTGCACCAGAGGCTGTACAGTTGGTAAATGATTATAATGCAGCTCATGGAACATCTTATGAGTTGCTACCTGATGACTCGTATACTCTTGGTGGGTTGACTTATTCTGCAGGGAATAATCAAGCTTCTACGAAATTAACTATTCAATCAACTAAACTACATCCTACGTACTATCTACTTCCTCTGTGTCTAACGAATGCCGATAGCGAAACAGTGTTAATAGATAAGTCTGTCCGGATATTGACATTAGTGCGTGGTTATTGCAATCCGATTATTGCTTTTAGCGCACCAGATCCTACAGTAATTCGTGCCCAAGATGGTTATTTCTATCTCTATGGAACAGAGAATACTCGAAATGTTCCTATTTATCGTTCCAAAAATTTGGTGAATTGGGAGTATAAGGGTACAGCTTTCACGGATGCTACTCGCCCCACTTGGGGTGGCGACCACAATATTTGGGCACCAGAGATACGTTATTTCAATAATCATTATGTGCTTTATTATTCATGGGCTATATGGGGAGATGAGTGGAGAAGTAATGTAGGAGTTGCTGTGTCAGACTCCCCTCTAGGACCATTTATAGACAAAGGGTGTTTGATCGACTCGAAAGTGATTGGGGTACAAAATTCCATTGACCAGTTCTTTTATGAAGACAATGGCAAAAAATATATGTTTTGGGGAAGTTTTCGGGGTATCTATGCTACAGAACTCACGGATAATGGTCTGGAAATAAAGAAAAACACGGATGGAACCCCAGTCCTGAAGAAGCGTATTTGTGGAAATCGTTTTGAAGGGACCAACATATACAAACGTGGAGAATATTATTACTTGTTTGCTTCCATAGGAACTTGTTGTAATGGAGCAACCAGTACATATCAAACTGTGGTAGGGCGTTCAAAGAATGTGCTTGGACCTTATTTAGATAAGACAGGAAGGGATATGTTGTATGATTATTGTGAAATCATTATGAGTGGCAATGAAACTTGGGCAGGACCTGGACATAACTCCATTCTGATTCAGGATGATGTAGGAACTGACTGGATCATCTACCACGGTTACAAGAAGAAAGAAGCCGAAAACGGAAGATATGTTTTAATGGATAAACTGATTTGGAGTAACGATGGATGGCCTTCCGTCAAGAGTAACGCACCTTCCATCTTGGAAGTGGCGCCCTACTTTCAGAAATAAATATCCTATACAGAAAAACAAGTAATACTTATTGCTTATGCGATTTTATTAACATATTTAATCTAATTTATTATGAAACAAAAAGTAATGAAAGCCTGTTTGGGCATTTTATGGGGAATGTTTACATTGACCACTTTTCTATTACAGAGTTGCGATAATGGAAAAGAAGTCACTCCGGCTCAAGGAAGTGGTGGCAGTCCCTTTAATCCGCAGCTTCCTATTAGTGTCAAGGAAATCAGTCCGACTAATGGTGCTGCAGGTCAGAAGGTTCTTATTTATGGAGAAAACTTCGGCAATGACCCGTCTCTGATAGAAGTCACTATCGGCGGACAGAAGGCGCCTGTGGTCAACGTACAATCAACTGTCATATATTGTATTGTACCAACGAAGGCTTATTCGGGTGAAATCCAGGTAACTATCAAACAAGGAGAAGAAATCTATTCAGCCGAGGTAGCCGAAGTTAAGTTTGAATATCAACGCCAAGTGGTGGTAAGTTCCTTGTGTGGTGCAACTAGTGAGCAAGGTTCCAATTCAGCAAAAGATGGTCCGTTTAATGATTGTGGCTCCATTACGAATCCCTGTTTTATGACTTGGGACCCGGAGGACCATAATTTGCTATATGATGCAGAAGACGCAGGAGACGCTGAAGGTGTAGGACAAGGTATTCGTTGTTTTGACTTCACAAACAAGCAGGTCTATACAATGATTCCCAAGAACTCATTTGTAGGCTCACAGCGTTGCCGAACCATTGATTTCTATAAAGATGACAATGGAAAATATCACATGATTGTAGGATTAGCGCAAGGAAATGTTAATAGTACGGCTGTTATGATGTTCGATCGAATTGAAGGAGGAACGAAGCCGTGTGGGTTCACGTGGGGCAATGGAAGGGTGATCGTACAGAACCAAGGATGCCAAGCTGCTGCAATACATCCTACTACTGGCGACCTCTACTTCTCCAATTACCAGAACAGTCTGCTTTATCGGGTAAAGAAATATGTTATAGAGGAATTTGCAACAGGAAAGAGAACAACCCCTGTCAGACCTGGTACAGCAGATGATGCCGCTCAGACAATATTAAAAGTGCAAGACAAAGAATGGGAGTTCAATATTATGATTCATCCAACTGGTAAATATGCTTATTTCATGGTCATCAATCGCAATTATATTCTTCGCTCAGATTTCAATGGGGAAACCTTTACCGCTCCCTATGTCATTGCAGGTGTTAATAGTAACAAAGACACTTATATTTATCAGGATGGGGTCGGTAATCAGGCTCGATTCGGTAATCCCTACTCTGGTGTATTTGTAAAGAACCCGGAATATGCCGGAAATTCGGATGAATATGACTTCTATTTGACAGACAGACATAATCATGCCATTCGTATCTTGTCTCCTTTGGGTCAAGTGACTACCTATGCCGGACGTGGTAGCGCTAGTTTGAATTCAAACCCATGGGGGTATGCAAATGGCCGCTTACGAGAAGATGCACGTTTTAATCGGCCTAAAGGAATTGCGTGGGATGAGCGTGATAATACGATATATGTGGGAGACGCCAACAACTATCGAATCAGAAAGATTGGCCTTGAAGAAGATATTAATGAATAAACACCGTATAAAAATGAAAAAAATAACAATTTTATGTATACTGTTGCTATGTGTAGTAACCGGCACAATGGCTCAGAAAACTGTTACTGTATCGGGTATTGTTTCTGACAGTAATAAGGAACCGCTTATTGGTGTGAATATTATCGTCAAGGATGTTCCCGGATTAGGAGCCATTACTGATATCAACGGGAAATATACCATTAAAGTAGAACCTTATAACCGACTGGTCTTCTCATATATTGGATATAAGACACAAGAAGTATTGATTAAGGAACAGCGTTCGGTCAATATAAAAATGGAAGAAGATGTAGCTACTACTATTGATGAGGTTGTAATCACAGGTACCGGTGCACAACGTAAATTGGTACAAACCGGTGCCATCACTACAGTAGACATGGAACATCTGATGGCTAATCCGTCGTCTAGTGTTGTTAATGCTTTGGCAGGTAACGTTGCAGGTGTATTAGCCCGCCAGACTTCCGGTCAACCAGGACAAAATGTTTCAGAATTCTGGATTCGCGGTATTTCCACATTTGGGGCTGGAACCGGTGCTTATATTTTGGTAGATGGATTCGAACGTAGCATGGATGAAATCAACATTGAGGATATTCAAGACTTTTCTATCTTGAAAGATGCTTCCGCTACTGCAATATACGGTTCTAAAGGAGCTAATGGCGTTGTATTGATTAACACTAAGCATGGTAAATCCGGAAAAATCAAGATTGACATAAAGGCACAAACCACCTACAACATGCGCACTATTACACCTGAATTTGAAGACGGGATTTCGTATGCAAACTTATTGAATGAGTCACGAATTACACGCAATTATGAACCTGTATATCAACCGGAGGAACTGGAGATTCTAAAAAACGGATTAGACCCAGATCTCTATCCGAATGTGGATTGGATGGATTTATTGTTGAGGAAAGGCTCATGGCAACACCGCGTTAACCTGAATTTAAGCGGTGGTGGTTCTACTGCACGGTATTACGCCTCTATTAGTTACCTTGATGAAGAAGGCATGTACAACACTGATAAAGCGTTGAAAGACGATTACAACACTAATGCAAACTATCGTCGTTACAACTATCGTCTGAATACAGATATTGATATCACGAAAACTACACTATTAAAGTTAGGTGTATCCGGTTGGTTATCTAAGAGAAACAGTCCGGGACTGGGTGATGCAGATGTATGGGGTGAACTTTTTGGCTATACCGCCATTCGTACTCCTTTACTTTATTCCAACGGTCGTGTTCCGGCAGTAGGTACAGGCAACAAAACAAACCCATGGGTAGCAGCTACACAGACTGGATTCAATGAAAACTGGGAAAATGTGATTCAGACAAATATTACGTTGGAACAGAATTTGAAGTTTATCACCAAAGGTCTGAAATTTGTTGGACGCTTCGGCTATGATACCTATAATAACAATCACATCAATCGTCGTAAATGGCCTGAGCAATGGAGTGCCGAACGTTCACGCGATGAAAATGGAAATTTGGTATTCAAGAAAATTTCGGATAGTAGCAATATGCATCAAGAAAGTGGTTCTAGCGGTAACCGTCGTGAATTTTTAGATATGATGCTTAATTGGGAACGCGGTTTTAAGGCACATCATCTCAATGCTACGTTGAAATACACACAGGACTCGTACATCAAAACACAAGACTTAGGTGATGATCTGAAAAATGGTGTCAACAGACGTAATCAAGGATTGGCAGGGCGAATTGCGTATAACTGGAACTATCGATATTTCGTAGATTTCAACTTCGGCTATAATGGTTCGGAGAATTTCGCAAAAGGGCATCGCTTCGGTTTCTTCCCGGCATACTCTTTAGCATGGAACATTGCAGAAGAATCATTTATCAAAAAGAATTGGAAATGGATGGGTATGTTCAAAGTGCGTTTCTCTTATGGTAAAGTAGGTAATGATAAGATTCGTCATAACAATGCAGATGTACGTTTCCCTTATCTGTACGCAATTGGCGAGGGCAATAGTTATGATTGGGCAAACTACGGTAGTTCTTATGGATTCACAGGATTAACTTACACAGGACTAGCTTCCGACCAAGTTACTTGGGAGGTGGCAACGAAGAAAGATTTGGGAGTAGATTTGGCTTTGTTTGATGACAAATTCAAATTGACAGTTGATTACTTTGATGAAAGCCGTAGCGGAATTTTCATGCAACGCCAGTATTTGCCAGGTATGATTGGCCTGCAAGGAAAGAGTCCTTTTGCAAATGTCGGTAAAGTAAATTCCAAGGGATTCGATGGCAATTTCTCTTTCAAACAGAAGTTCAATCAGGTAAGTTTGACAGTACGTGGTAATATGACTTACAGCAAAAATGAGATTATTGAAAGAGACGAAGCTAACAATGTATATCCCTATCAAATGCAAAAGGGCTATCGAGTGAACCAGAATAAAGGATTGATTGCATTAGGACTGTTCAAGGATTACGATGATATTCGCAATAGTCCTACTCAAAAGTATGGTCCTGTAATGCCCGGTGATATTAAATACAAAGATGTAAATGGTGATGGTGTAGTGGATGACAACGATATTGTAGCAGTAGGAGCTACTAATCGTCCGAATCTGATTTATGGTCTTGGGCTTTCTGTTAAATGGAAAGGACTTGATGTCAATTTGCATTTTCAAGGCGCGGGCAAGTCGCAGTTTTTCTTGTCCGGGAAATGTATCAGAGCTTTCAGCGAAGGGCAATGGGGTAATATTATTAAAGGAACTTTGGATAATCGCTGGGTAGATGCGGATACTGCCGAGAAATTAGGTATTGCAGCCAACGAGGATCCCAATGCTACTTTCCCCCGCCTAAGTTACACGGACCAAGGAAATGGAAATACAACGATTTATGCTTATACTAATAACTACCGCAACTCTACTTACTGGTTGCGTGACGGTTCCTACGTACGTCTGAAAACGGTTGATATCGGCTACACACTTCCCAAAGCACTGGTTTAAAAAATAAATTTTAATAATGTACGTATTTTCTTGACTGGAACCAATTTACTTACATGGTCTAGTTTCAAACTCTGGGACCCGGAAATGGGTAGCAATAATGGAGAGAAATATCCATTGTCCAAATCCGTAACGTTAGGTTTGAGCGTTAACTTATAAATGATTAATGATATGAAAAAAATATATATACTATTAATCGCAATTTTTGCGATCAGTTCCACTTCTTGTTCCGATTATTTGGATTCTGATTACATTTTTGAGGATAGAGAAACAATTGATAAAGTTTTTACCGACTATAAAAAAACAGAACAATGGTTGGCACAGGCGTATACCTATTTGTTGGGACAATGTTGTGATGTTGCAAGTAAACGTAATACACCTTTTGTGTTTGATGATTGCATGTATTATGGCGATGATGATGTTACAGTGGATGCAACCAAAGGCGGTGCTTTATCTTATAATAAATTCCGTGAAGGAGCATACGATGAAAACACTTTCCAAGATACTTGGAACCGTTGTTATAATGGTATTCGACAGGCTTCTATTTTCATCCAGTATGCAGATATGAGCATTGAGCATAGTGCGGAGGAAATCATTGACCTCAAAGCACAAGCCCGCTTTGTTCGTGCCTATTACTATTGGTTGTTACTCCGGAAGTATGGTCCTATTCCACTGGTTCCGGATGAGGGTTTTGATTACAATCAGTCATACGAAGATTTGGAACTTCCCCGCAATACATACGATGAATGTGTAGATTATATCGCTAAAGAGATGGTCTTGGCAGCACAGGGTTTACCTTTGAAAAGAGACCAGCTTTCCATTACCCGTCCTACTCGCGGTGCTGCCTTAGCTACCCGTGCTTTGGCAATGCTTTATGCTGCGAGTCCGCTAATGAATGGCAACGATGATGCGTATGCACAGCAAATGGCCAACCGTGACGGGAAACGTTTATTAAATCCTGTATACGACAACAGTAAATGGGCTAAAGCAGCAGCTGCTTGCAAAGATGTAATGGGACTAGGCGTTTACCATATTTATACAGCCGATTTCCGGTCGACTCATTCTATTGCTTTTCCTGCTACCATCGCTCCTCCGATTCACCCGGAATATAGTTATAAACATTTTCCCGAAGGTTGGCAGAATATTGATCCGTTCGAATCTTATCGTTCTCTATTCAACGGACAGGTAACTGCTATGGACAATCCGGAATTGATTTTTACTCGTGGAAAGAATATTTCCGGTGAACGCATCAAAGATATGGTCATTCATCAATTGCCTACTGTAGCTAAAGGATGGAATACGCACGGTGCCACCATGAAACAGGTAGATGCCTATTATATGAGCGATGGTACTGACTGTCCGGGAATGAACTCTGAATATGCAGGCACTCCAGCTTATCAAGGACGCATAGATACTCGCCCTCGCACAACTGGTTATACAACAAATAATACAGATCACAAACCGCTTCCAAATGGAGTATCTTTGCAATATGCTGAACGTGAACCACGTTTCTATGCGTCCATTGCTTATAACGGTATGTACTGGCATCTAGGTAATGAACCAGAAGTTCAGAATCAAGATCAACAAGTATTCTATTATCGCGGAGATGGAAATGGTTATGCAAATAGTATGTTCTGGTTGCGCACCGGCATTGGGGTAGCTAAGTATGTGCATCCTGATGACACCTATTATAATAGCGATGCAGCCAAGGTAAAAGATAAAGATGAACCAGCTATTCGATATGCTGATATCCTGCTGATGTATGCAGAAGCTTTGAATGAATTGACTACTAGTTATGAAGTTCCTTCTTGGGATGGCTCCATCACTTACACAATCAGCCGCAACGTAGAAGATATGCGTACAGGTATAAAACCAATACGCATGCGTGCCGGGGTCCCCGATTATGATGCAGATACATATAGTAACCCGATTAAATTTCGCATCAAACTAAAACGCGAACGTCAGATTGAGCTCTTTGCTGAAGGAAAACGCTACTATGATCTTCGACGCTGGAAAGATGCGGAAGTAGAGGAAGCAATGCCGGTTTACGGTTGTTATACATTTATGAGTAATGCCAATAAAGACCTGTTCCACACACCGGTTCCTATATCAAATCTTTCTGCTACTTTCTCACCGAAAATGTATTTTTGGCCCATCAAACACAGTGAACTGAAACGAAATAAACTTCTGACCCAAAACCCGGGATGGACCTACAATGATTAATCTAAAAAAAACTAGAATATGAAACTGAAAAATATCTTATTATATCTGTTACCCATAGCCGGCTTATGTAGTTCGTGCAATGATGAATGGGAAAATGAACAGTTTACACATTATATATCATTTAAAGCTCCCATTAACAGTGATGGTGTATCTCGAATCAATGTACGCTATAGATCTGGTGATGAAAAGACGACATTTCAGTTACCAGTCATTGTGAGCGGATCTACTACCAATGAACGTAACATTACAGTACATGTTGGTTTGGATACGGATACCTTGGAAGTACTGAACCAAGAACGCTTCAATAATCGTACCGATTTATACTATCAAGTATTGCCAAAGAAATTCTACTCTCATTCAGAAACGGTGCAGATCAATGCCGGGCAAGATGTAGCATTAATGCCTATCGACTTTTCAATGGAGGGCATTGACTTATCAGACAAATGGGTATTACCATTGACTATCGAAGAATCACCTGATGGAAACTATACCCCAAACTATCGAAAGCACTATCGGAAGGCATTGCTTCGTGTGATGCCATTCAATGATTATTCAGGAAACTATAGTGCTGTAAATTACAAAACATATTTGAATGGTTCAGAAACAGATGCACCATACGTGAAGAATTATGTTATGATGTATGTAGTTGACGATGAAACGTTATTCTTCTATGCAGGTTTATTTGATGAAACTCGTCAAGACAGGAAAGGATATCGGATTAAAGCAAAATTCAACAATAATGGAATGGTTACGCTTTCTCCGGCAGACCCCAATAATAAAATGCAGTTTGCGCTCGGTAAAGATGATTTTAATAATGAGATCACTGCTTCTTACAGTATCACTGAGTCAATGGATGCTATCCGTCCTTACTTAATGCATCGAACCATTATTATCAATAATATCAACTATACGTTCAAAGACTATACAACGATTCCCGGTGTAGAAACTGAATTTCATGTAATGGGTTCGTTGACATTAGAACGTCAAATCAATACTCAAATTCCGGATGAGGACCAAGCTATCGAATGGGAAGAAGGAAACTAAAGGTTGACCGAAAAATAAATAAACTATAAATGGGGATTGTAAATGCTGTGGATATTTGTAAATATCCACAGCATTTCAATCGTTTATTACTAATCGCAATGAATAAATATGTATTGTTTTTAATTTTTATATTTTCATGTATTGGCTGTGGAGAAACAAATGAACAGGATGCCAATACAATAGAAGGTAACACCGATACTTCGCAAATAACAATTGCACCAGTGACGAATTTGAAGGCTAAGATTACACAAAATCCCAATGAACTTTATCTAACATGGACGAATCCGATTACTGTGACCAATATGCTAGGGGTAGAAATCTATTATAAACAGAAAGGTTCCAATGACGAAAAAAGAGTGAATACGATCCAGAAAGGAGAAGGGTATGTACTCCGGTTGACATCCGCAGAGCCTTATTTCATATCTGTTGTTGTGGTGGATAACTACGGAAGAAAATCAGAAAGAGTCACCATTACTGCTATTCCATCGAATAAGGGAGTGCCTTTGGCAAATAGTTGTACGTATGTGCTTATTGAACAGTTTATGGATAAAACGAAAGGAACGTTTTGGGTATCACCCCAAAATATATCTGGAAATTCGGCTAATACTTATATTTATTGGCAACAGGCTCATGCTATTGATGTGGTATTGTATTCTTATGAACGTATCAAAGATAATAATCCTATATTGGCTGCGACATATAAAGAATATTTTGAAAGATGGTTTCAAAATCATGGAAATAATTATCATCACGACAACAACGATCCTACAGGCTTTTCAAACCCATATACTGATGATATGTGTTGGATTGGTCTGACTTTGTTACGAATGTCAGAAGTGTTAGACGATAATAAGTTTGCCGATACAGCCAAGAGGTTGTATGACACTTACATTATTACACGAAAATGGACAGATGATAAAGGAACTGGACTTCCTTGGAATAATGAAAATAATTCTAATGGGCGAAGCCGGAATATATGTACCAATGCTCCCGGTGCTTTGATGGCTGCCAAATTGTATAAAAAATACAATGAAGATAAGTATTTATCAGATGCTAAAATACTTCATAAATTTGCCTACGACAATAATTACTTAACATTGGGAGATGGTAGAATAGAGGAACCTCCTTTAACCTATACGCAAGGTACGTATGGAGAAGCAAGTAGGCAATTGTATCATATTACAAATGAAAAATATTATCTGACATGTGCAGAAAAAGTAATTAGCTATGTCACAACCAGTGATAGGTGCTTAACTAATGGCATTTTGCGTAATGAAGGTCAGTCTATGGACCAAAGCATCTTTAAAGCTGTTTTGATTCCTTATATAGTCAATTTGGCATTGGATGAAGCTGCTAATAGTACACTTAGGCAGAATCTGATTCTTTTCCTGCGAAAAAATGCAGAAACATTGAGCGCAAACTTGATTCGTGGAACTTATCCGGAAATGTATTGTAACTATTATTGGGGATCCATATTTACTGGAAATATTGCTTCTATGGGCGCACAAGCAAGTGGAGCTTCTCTTTTGGAAGGTGTTCTCCGACTGAATACAGCACTAGGAAATAATTAGTCATAAGCATCACTGTTTAAAATGAAGCAATGCAACCTTAATTATTCATGCGAATCAGTTGTTGAATGTAAGTTCTTGTTTTTAAGAAATTCTTTGATGCTAAAATAGCTTTGATACGCTCCGTAGAACAGATAGAAGGTATATTATTGAATATAAGATAAATAATAAGCAGCTTGCCATTGTTTAAATCCAGCTCCATGACAGGCTGCTTAAATTATAATTACTTATAGTATGCTGCAGATATGATTATAAAAGATCTAATATAAATAGAGAACTTTAAATTAAAAAACAGAGTAGTTTTGCAAATTCACTTTTAAAGATTAAATTTGCAAATAACAAAATAAAAGCAGCAATGATAGAACGAATATTGAAATCCAAGCTAATTGAAATGGCAAATAAATATCCGATTGTCACATTGACAGGACCTAGACAATCTGGAAAATCAACATTATTGAGGAATTCCTTTCAGGACTATGAGTATGTATCTTTGGAAGATCCTGATATGAGATTATTTGCTACAGATGATCCGAGAGGATTTCTTTCCACCTATCCGGATAAAACAATTATCGACGAAGTTCAAAGAGTTCCGTCACTTTTCTCTTATATTCAAACGCATACCGATAAAGAGAATAAAGAAGGTATGTATATGCTGGCTGGATCTCATAACTTCTTATTAATGGAAAGTGTGAATCAATCATTAGCTGGACGTACGGCAGTACTCAAGCTACTACCGTTTTCGCATTATGAAATGGAAAAAGGAGAAATATTGCCATCCAGTGTAAATGAAGAAGTTTTTAAGGGAGCTTATCCACGTATTTATGATAAAGCTATAAATCCGAATGATTATTATCCTTTCTATATACAAACATATGTAGAGAGAGATGTGAGATTATTACGTAATATTGGGGATCTAAGTAAATTTATTAAATACCTCAAATTATGTGCAGGTCGCATAGGGCAATTATTAAATCTTTCATCATTAGCAAATGAATGTGGAATTTCTGTCACAGCAGCTACTAACTGGTTATCTATATTAGAAGCAAGTTATATCTGTTATTTACTGAAACCTGATTATAACAATTATGCCAAACGATTGGTAAAAACTCCTAAGTTATATTTTTATGATACAGGGCTAGCCTGTTCTTTACTTGACATACAAAATGCAGAACAAATAACTACTCATTTTTTACGTGGAGGATTGTTTGAAAATCTTGTCATCAATGAATTTGTAAAAGAATCCTATAATAGAGGTGTTGAACCGGGATTATCATTTTGGCGTGATAGTACTGGCAATGAGGTTGACTTATTAAGAATGGTTGGCGGGAAACAGTATGCCTATGAAATCAAATCAGGAGCAACTTATTCACCGGATTTCTTTAAAGGTATTTCAAAATGGGCTAAACTATCTAATACTCCAACGGAACAATGTTTCGCGATTTATAATGGAGATAAGGATATAAAAACATCTGTCGGTCAAGTGAATGGATGGAATCATTTTAGTCTGTTTTAAACTGCCACTAATATATCATGTCTTTATTCCATCTTATTTGATCCCTGAAACTACATTTGGGGATATATTATTTCTTTATCATGCATGAACTGTTGATATTTTATTCTAGAATTAGAATTTGTTGAAACAATCTGGGATACCCCAAATCCTAGAAATAAATCATTTTTATAGACTACAAAAACACTCGAAAAACCAACTAATTACAACACAGAAACAAGACATGTTAGCTATACATATCTGATAATAAACTAAATAACTAAAAAAAACTTAGTCTGGACAGGACCCGGAAAACCAACTTTGCACGGAT
>ERZ779740.431-NODE-431-length-13521-cov-18.364_pt1 | contig 13521 bp, 10 predicted proteins | sample MGYA00511099_ERZ779740 | MGnify/ENA primary metagenome ERZ779740 (study PRJEB29588, sample SAMEA2161216) | human gut metagenome | biome: human gut; feature: human-associated habitat; material: faeces | place: Denmark | collected 2008/2010 ...
GGTCGGGGCGCCTCCGGGATATGTCGGTTACGACGAGGGCGGCCAGCTCACCGAGACGGTACGCCGCCAGCCCTATGCCGTGATCCTGTTCGACGAGATCGAGAAAGCACACCCCGAGGTCTTCAACACGATGTTGCAGATCTTCGACGAGGGACACCTCACCGACGGCTCGGGCCGCAAGGTGGACTTCCGCAACACGATCATCATCATGACCTCGAACGTCGGGTCGCGCGACGTGGTCAAGAAATCGGTGCAGGTAGGTTACAGCACCGTATCGAAGAGTGCCACAGCCTCCGCGACGCCCCGGTGCGAATACCGCAAGGCACTCGAGCAGACCTTCGCCCCGGAGTTCCTGAACCGGATCGACGACATCGTATTGTTCCGCACGCTGGAACTGAGCGATGTGGAGCGGATCATCGAACTGGAATTGCAAGGGCTGTTCGAACGCACGCGCCGCCTGGGCTACAAGGTGAAGATCACCGACGGAGCCAAGCGTCGCCTGGCGGCCATGGGCTACGAATCGCGCTATGGAGTCCGCTCGCTCAAACGTACGCTGATGGACAACGTCGAGGAACCGCTTTCGACGCTGATCATCGACGGCAAACTCCACGAAGGCGACACGGTCGTCGTCGAGTCGGACAAATCGCACGGCGTAAAGCTGCGGGTGGCATGACTCCCGGACGGTTCAAACCCGTCCCGTTAAAAGAGACCGGCTTGCAACCGGTCTCTGTTTTTATGTTTGCTATTTTTTAAATGATAATTCCCCGAAAGATTTTTTTCATAAATTTGTCCGAATTTAATATTGTTTCACGACACCGACATGCATCATATTCTCCTGAAAGCCCTTGCGTCAGGGCTAATTATGTCCTTGTTTCCGTACGCTGCAATATCGGCGCCCCCCAAGCCGGCACAAACCGACAGTCTGCTTACGCTCTTACCGAAAACACCCGATGCCGCCGACCGGGGACGAATATACGTCCAACTGGCCGATCTGAGCGGCGACAGCCTCGAACTGGCCGCACCCTATTGGGAAGCGGCACTCGCCGAAGCGCACAAGGCCGGGGATACCTACGGATGCAAAGATGCGCTGGACTTTCTGGTTCGTAAATTCGCCGACCGCGACACCCGGCGAGCCGAGAAATACATCGCCCTCTCGGACAGCATTCTCCCGGGTTCCCGCCACGCCCTGTTCCGTTCGTCGCTTTACGCCTACTACCTCTGGAAACAGATGAACGACAACAATTCGATCGAAACGGTAACGCGTGCGCTGGAAGAACTCAAAGGCAAAAACTACGATCGGCTCACGCCCGAGGAGCGCATCGAATGGGAATTCCTGACAGGCCTGGCCATCGACTTTTCGTCGGTCACGACCGAAGCCTACGACAACATCGCCAAGGCGATCCCCTATGTGGAGCGAGCGCTGGAAAACCTCAGGAAATACCCGCTCGAAGAGCGTCTCCACCTGGAAAAGATTTGCCACGACGAACTTTCCGATCTCTATATGCTCTGCAAGGACAAGCGCGCCGAAGAGCAGATCGGACAATGTATCGACCTGCACCGCAAATGGCTGGCGATGGACGACCGCTTCGAGCGGCCCCACCGCGACACGACGGGCTACATGATGCGCGCCTATGCCAAAATGGTATACCTGCGCGACCTGATCTCCCGAGATAAGCTGAACGAGTATTACCAAAAATGTATCGGGCTGGCCCGCGCCAGAGGCGACATGGCGGAAATATACAGCACCAGCGCCCGGTATTATCAGTGTACGGGGGATTACGAACGGGCCGTGGCTTACATCGACTCGACCATAACCGCCTACAAAAGCAAAGGCATAAAAGCGGACTTAGCCCCTATCTATGCCACCCAATCCTATCTGTACGAAAAAATGGGCGATTATAAAAACGCCCTCAAAGCGGTGCGGACAACCAATAACATCCGCTTCAACGAGCGGGTAGAAGAGGCGCAGAGCAGTCTTGCCGAAATGCAGACCTTGTTCGAGGTGGGCAGGCTGGAATTCGAAAAGTCCCGGCTGACCGGCCGCATACGATTCATCGCCCTGCTTGCGGGCGGCATTCTGGTGCTGCTGCTCATCGGCTGGAGCGTCTACCAGTACGTCATGGTTCGGCAGCTGAAGCAGATAAGGCGGCAACTGACCGATGCCAACGAAGAGATAACCCGCCAAAGCCGCCGCGCCATGGAGAGCGAAAAGATGAAAACGGCCTTCATCAACTCGATGTGTCACGAAATCCGCACGCCGCTCAACGCCATCAACGGGTTTTCGGATCTACTGCTCGAAGGCGACCACGACCACGATACGCGGCGCGAATTCCGCGAACAGATATGGGCCAGCACGACCGCGCTGACCACCCTGCTGGAGAACATGCTCGAACTGTCGCGGCTCGTCAGCTCTGAAGAGCCCCTGCCGCTCGCCGAAACCGATCTCGGCCTGCTGTGCGCCGAGCGGCTGCAAATCCAGCGCGAACTTTCCCAAAACCCGTCGGTAGAGTACGTCCTCAAGGGGGGGGGTCGCGGCACTTGCGTCATCCCGACCAATGAAACCTACATGACGCGCGTGATCGACAACCTGTTGCAGAACGCCGCCAAATTCACCGCTGCGGGTTCCGTCACGGTCTGCTGCGACAAGGACGACCGCACCCGCAAACTCCGCATCCGCGTAACCGACACCGGCATAGGCATCGCCCCGGACAAGCAGGAATGGGTATTCGACCGTTTCACCAAGGTAGATTCGTTCAAACCCGGGTCGGGCATCGGCCTGTACCTCTGCCGCCTGATCGTCACCCGGCTCGGGGGTGCAATCCGCGTATGCCCCGACTACCGCGCGGGCTGCTGCATCGAAATCACGCTCCCGTACTGACCTCCGGCATGGAATCCGCCCAGAAACGGGCGGATTTTTCATCCCGGGACAGCCCGAGGATTGCAATCCGGACATAAATGGCTATCTTTGCACCCTAATCCGGAAAACCGATGTACAGTTTCTCGAAATACAAAGACCAGTACAAATCCAACCTGCGGCTGGCCCTGCCCGTCGTACTGACGCAATTGGGACAAATCCTCACGCAGGTGGCCGACAACCTGATGGTCGGCCGCTACGGCGGCGACGATCCCGTGCCGCCGGGCGGCTATGTTCCGGTGCCCTTGCCCGCCGTATCGTTCGGCGGGGCGGTGTTCTTCATCCTTTTCATCGCCGCCATCGGCATCGCGCTGGGCATGACGCCCCTCGTGGGCGAACTCTACGCGCAGGGCGACCGCGAGAAGTCGGCCGGGCTGCTGCAAAACGGCATCCTGTTCTACACGCTGCTCGGGTTCGCGATGGCCGCCGTACAATATGCGGTCATCCCGCTCATGTACGACCTCGGCCAGCCGGTCGAGGTCGTCGACATGGCCATCCCCTACTACAAGATGCTGGTATTCAGCATGCCGTTCGTCATGCTCTTCTTCGCATTCAAGCAATTTCTCGAAGGCGTGGGCAACACCAAGGTCGAGATGGTCGTGACGATCATCGCCAACATGGCCAACATCGGCTTCAACGCGGTGTTCATCTACGGCCGCTTCGGGCTCCCCGAAATGGGTGCCGAGGGTGCCGGGCTGGGTACGCTGCTCTCGCGCATCATCGCCCCGATCCTGATGATCGGCTACTTCTACAACCGCCACAAATACCGCGGCTACCTCGACGGGTTCTCGCCCCGCAACTATTCGTGGGCCACGGTGAAAAACCTGCTGCACATGGGGCTCCCGATCTCGATGCAGATGTTCCTCGAAGCCTCGGCGTTCGTCGGCACTGGCATCATGATGGGCTGGTTCGGCAAGGAGACCATGAGCGCCAACCAGATCGCCGTTACGATCGGCAACTGCGCCTTCATGATCGTCATGTCGATCGGTGCGGCCACCACCATCCGCGTGTCGCACTGCTACGGCGCCCGCAACATCGGGGAGCTGTCGCTGGCGGCCAAGGCGTCGTACCACCTGGTGCTCGCCTGGAACGCTTTTGCAGCGCTGGTCTTCATCACCATGCGCAACATCATCCCGACGTTCTTCTCGACCAACCCCGAGGTGATCGCCATCGCTTCGCAACTGCTGGTCTTCGCGGCGCTCTACCAGCTTTCGGACGGCATCCAGAATGTCTCGGTAGGCATCCTGCGCGGCATACAGGACGTGAAAATCATCATGCCGATCGCCTTCGTATCTTACTGGCTGCTGAACCTGCCGGTGGGTTACCTGTTCGGCTTCACGCTCGGCATGGGTCCGACGGGGCTTTTCCTCGGCTTCTCGTTCGGCTTGTCGGCCGCGGCCGTGATGATGATCGTCCGCATCCGGCGCAGCGTCCGCAAGCTCCGCCTGGGCAATTGAGACAACGATTTAGGCAGAGTGGCCGCCGGATAAAAAAAATTTCGTATCTTTACGCAAATTATGCCCACAAATGGACACCGAAAAACAATATACGAAAAAGTGTAAACCCGAAATAGGCCGCGGATGCAGTTTCTGCGATTGCGGCGCAGAGTGCGAGGCGAAGCTCTGCGACGGGTGTTTCAAGCTTCACGAAACGGCGTGGCTCGAGGAGTACCCCGAGAATATCCCAACCGACATCGTGGAGGTGCGGTTCAAGAACACGCGCCGCTCGTTCTACCAGAACGCCAACAACCTGCAGCTCAAGCGGGGCGACATCGTGGCGGTCGAGGCATCGCCCGGACACGACATCGGCGTCGTTTCGCTCACGGGCGACCTGGTAGCACGCCAGATGCGCCGCACGGGATTCAACCCCTACAACGGCGAGTTCAAGAAAGTTTACCGCAAGGCCAAGCCCTACGACATCGAGAAATGGCAGGAGGCCATCGCCCTCGAACATGAAACGATGATCGCATCGCGCCAGATCGCCGCCGACATGGGACTCAACATGAAGATCGGCGACGTGGAATACCAGGGGGACAAGATCAAGGCTATTTTCTACTATATCGCCGACGAGCGTGTCGATTTTCGCGAACTGATCAAGGTCTTCGCCGAGCGGTTCCACATCCGCATCGAAATGAAGCAGATCGGCGCACGCCAGGAAGCCGGGCGCATCGGCGGGCTGGGTGCCTGCGGGCGCGAGCTGTGCTGCGCATCGTGGATGTCGAGCTTCTCGAGCGTCACGACGGGTGCCGCCCGTGCACAGGAGATTTCGCTCAATCCCCAGAAACTGGCCGGACAGTGCTCGAAGCTCAAATGCTGCATGATGTACGAATACGACACCTATGTCGACGCCCGCAAGGAGTTCCCGCGCCTGCGTGAGCCGTTGCAGGCCATCGACGGCGAATATTTCCTCGTCAAGAGCGACATCCTCGCCGGTACGATGACCTTCTCGTCGAGCAAGGATGCGATGGTCAATGTCACCACGCTGCCCGTGTCGCGCGTGCGCGAAATCATGGCACTGAACCGTGCAGGCAAGAAGGTCGACCAGCTGCAGCACGCCGACGACATCCGCCCGATAGCCGAGGAGCCGACCTACCGCTCCGAAGAGGACAGCATCACCCGTTTCGACTCGGCCAAACGGCGCAACAAGCGCGGCCGCAACCGGGGCAAACAGAACGGACAGGAGGGGCAGAACGGACAGCCTTCCCAGGAAACAGGACAGGAGCGCCGCCAGGCTCAGCCGGGGCAGCAGCCCCAGCAGGAGCGCCCCGAACGCCGCCAGCGGCGCAGCGACCGTTCCCGCAACGGGGAGAACCGTAACGGGGAAGGCCGCAGCAACGAGAACCGGAACAACGGGGAGGGCCGCAACGGCGGTGATCAACTCGACACTGCTCCCCCCCCTGTTGCCCCGCCGCAACGGGAACCGCAATGAGGCAGCTCCCCGCAACAATGGCAACGGCAACAACGGAGGCAACAACGGCGCAGAGGGCAATACAAACGGCGGGGAACGCCGCGAAGGTGGCAACAGGCGCAACAACCGCAACCGCCGCCGTCCGGGAGGCGAACGCCGCGAAGGGAGCAGCGACAACGGCAGCGGAAGCAACGGGGGTTCAAACGAATAGACGGTGATACGGGCACGTGACATAGCGGCACGTCGCGCAGCAGCCGGAACGCTTCGGCAGACGGCCGGCATTCCGGGTAGCACTGCCACGCAGGCCGGCGCAATGCAGCCCTGTACGACACAACCCGGCACAACGTGGTTCCATACGCCGAGGTCGGGCAGGGCAGCGTCCGGCACAGCCGCATACCGGGATCGGACGGGCAGCGCATTCCGGAAAGTCCGTCGGGCAGTACTCCTTTCCACCGCGGCCTTTGCCGCAGGCTGCGTGTCACCCCACGGAGCCGCGGTGACCGATGTGAATGCCTCGGGCTGGGACGCACCCGCCGCCATCGTCTTCACCAACACCGATACGACGACGCTGCGTGACATGGATTTGTTCCTGCGCTACGACGACCGCATGGATGAAGACACGCTGACGGTACGCATAGCAGTCGTCACACCCGATTCGCTCCGGCACGAAGAGGCTTTCCGGCTCGCACTCCCGGCCGCGCACACTCCGGCCGCCCTGTCGCGCGAGGCCGACCTCCCCTATCGCCGCCGCATCCGTTTCGCCCGCACGGGCGACTACTGCATAACCGTCACACCCGGCCGCCCGGTGAAGGGCATCGAGGCCGTCGGCATAAATATCGTAAAAAGCGAATAAGAGACAACAATGGGCAAGGACAAGCTCCGCAAGTTCCGCGAGAACCTGACTTTCGACTGTTTCATACAACCCGAATTCGACGAGGTATTCCGTTGCGACCACCCGCTCAAAGGGCATTGGCGCAGCGACTTTTTCCATAACGACAACCCGATCGTACTCGAATTGGGCTGCGGCAAGGGCGAATATACCGTAGCGCTGGCCGAGCGCAACCCGTCGCGCAATTTCATCGGCATCGACATCAAGGGTGCACGCATGTGGCGGGGCGCCAAAACCGCCACCGACCGCAAGATGCCCAACGTGGGGTTCCTGCGCACGCGCATCGAGTTTATCAACGGCCTGTTCGCCGAGGGCGAGGTCGACGAGATATGGATCACCTTCCCCGACCCGCAACTCAAGAGCCGCCGGGCGAAGAAACGCCTCACCTCGCCGCTTTTCCTCGGATATTACGCCCACATACTGTCCCCGGGCGGATGGATCAACCTCAAGACCGATTCGAAACATCTTTTCGGCTATACGAACGAGGTGGTGCGCCGCTACGGCCTGCCGTGCGAAGTCTCGAACGCCGACATCTACGGCACGGGCTACGCCGACGAGGTGCTGTCGGTTAAGACCGCCTATGAAAAACGATTCCTCGAAATGGGGCTTCCGATCACCTACACCCGTTTTTCGCTCGCCGGGCGCCATAAATTCCCGTGGTTCGACTGGGAAGAGGACGAGAAGGCGGAGAAGGACAACGAAGAGGCACGGCTGGGTTAGCACGCCGAACAGAGAAGGGTGGTTGTAGCCGCATCGCCTGTAAGGAATAGATAAGGTTCGACACCTCACCCCATACCCGGGACTCTTTACGCACCCCGCATTTTTTGCCGCATAGAGTCATTTGCCCGATCTACCCCATGCCCGGAGCTGGTTACGCACCCCGTAGTTTTGCCCGGGTAGAGCCATTTACCCGATCCCCGCATCCCCCCCTTCTGCGGGGATTTCCATATCCGAGCCCCGGTTACCGCAACCCGCCGCTCCTCTTCCCGGTAGCCTCCAGGCTTCCGAGTTCCCGCGACTCCCGATCACGCCCTCCCGCCATTCGGCAGGGCCCGCACCTGCGGATCCAGCAGCCCCATCCGCCATGCCGACATACGGTCACGGCCTGCTCCTCCGTCCTGCCTCCGGTGTCTATTTCGCCCTTACCTTCGCAGCCACCTCCCTGCGACGCCCCGGATCAGGCCTGCCCCATCCCTATCTCCGCCCCTTTCTCCGCCCGCCTCGGCTCTCCCGACGCCTCGTCCCGACCCAGTGCTGCATACTCCGCAATCAAATGCTTATCTTATAAACATAGGTACGATCCCCTCCCGCACCATTCTACTAATTTTTTAGAAGGAAAATTTGCATATCTAAAAATTTAGTAGTAAACTTGCAACAGGAACTAAAAAAGCGCTTTTTTGATATGGATAAGAAATTAACGGAACTCACACGCGGCGAAGAGGAGATCATGCAGATACTCTGGAGGCTGGGCGATGTGGTGGTCAACGAAATCATCGCCCAGACAAAAGAACCCCGCCCGAAATACACCACGGTCGCAACCTTCCTCAAAATCCTCGAAAACAAAGGTTTCGTCAACCACACGCCCGAGGGCAAAAGCCACCGCTACTATCCGGCCGTAAGCCGCGAAGAGTACGCACGCGGGGTCATGTCGTCGGTACTGTCGTCCTATTTCGACGGCTCGCTGGCACAGATGGTTTCGTTCTTCTCGCGCCATGAGGACATCTCGGTCACGGAGATGGAGGAGATTCTCCAAATCATGCAGAACGCCCGCAAATAATCGCCCGCTCCGCCCCAAGCCCTTACGACCATGAAAACGCTGGCCATATATGCCCTCGAAGTCCTCGCATGCAGCGGCGTGCTGTTAGCGGCCTACACCATCCTGCTCGACCGCAGGGTGAAATTCCGCTGGTGCCGCCTGTACCTGCTTGCCTCGACGGCCGCAGCCGCACTGATCCCCCTGCTACGCATCCCCGTATGGCCGGGGCAGGTCATCGTGGCGACCCCGACCGTAACTGCGCCCGACCTCGCTGACTGGACGGCCGAAGTGCTGCCCGACGCCGAGGCGCACGCCATCACGCCCGGGCATCTGTGCCTGGGGCTTTACCTGGCAGGCGCAACCCTGATCCTCGGCATCATGTTGTGGCAGATATTCCGTATCCGGCGCCTGCGGCGCGGCGCGGAGGTCACCCGCACGGGCAAATACAGGATCGTGCGCACGCAGCAGGAGATCGCTTCGTTCTCGTTCTTCCGCACAATCTACATATGGGCCGCAACCCCCGCCGCGGAAATGGGGGCGATCCTGGCCCACGAATCGAGCCACATAGCCCACCGCCACTCCCTCGAGCGGATCGTCATGGAAACCATGAAAGCCGCCCTGTGGTGGAACCCCTTCGTATGGATAGCCGCACGGCGGCTGACCGAGGCCGAGGAATTCGAGGCCGACAGCGACGTGCTCACGAGCGGCTACGACAGGGCCGAATACATGCAAACGATCTTCAAGCAGCTTTTCGGTTATAGTCCGGAAATAGCCAACGGGCTGCGTAACTCACTTACTAAAAAACGCTTTAAAATGATGACTACGCAGACAAAAAGCAGGCACAGCCTGCTCCGGCTGGCAGGTATACTGCCAGCCCTGATCGGGCTCCTGTGCGCATTCTCTTTCACTACGCGCGCCGCAGTGATCGTCGCCCCGGCAACCGGCACCGGTATCGAAACCGCTCCCGGGCAGGAAACACAGAATGCCGGAGATGAAAAAAAAGACAAGACACGCAGCGTGTCGATAGAGGTTCGGAGCAAGGACAAAGGAGCGCTCTCCGGGGCCATCGTACAGGTCATAGGCACGACGCAGGGCACCGTGACCGATACGGACGGGCATGCCGAGATCGCCGTCCCGGGCGGCAGCAAACTCATGATAAGCTATCCCGGCTACGAACCGGCGACGGTCGATACGAAGCAGCATAGCCAAAAGGAGGCCAGCGTCGTCGTGTTGCTCCGAACTGAAAACAAGGCCGCAAGCTCGTCAAACCAAGGAGCGGCAACCACCGAAAAACAGGTCGCCGTAACGGTACTTAAGGACGGCGAACCCCTGCCCGGAGCAGTGATAACGATAAAGGATACGCAAAAGGGCGTTGTCACCGATAAATCGGGACATGCGGAAATCTACGCTCCGCAGGGATCAATACTCACAGTCACCTACGTCGGTTGCAAACCCTACCTGCTGGAGGTCGGAGAGGCAGCCCGTCAGTTTGCCGGGATCCCGCTGGAATCCGAAACCCCGGGGACACCGGTGCTTTCGGCCGAGATCGGCAAACCGCTCTGGGTGGTCGACGGGATCGAGGTGGCCCCCGATTTCATAAACAAGCTCGATCCGAACCGCATCGAAAACATAACGGTACTCAAAGACCAATCCGCCGTAGCGACCTACGGGCAGGAAGCCCGCAACGGCGTGGTAATCATAACGACCAAAGGTGATACGGCCCTGCCCGCCAGACCGGAGAACGCCCGCCAGGAGCATGGAAAAGCCACAACACAGGCTGAGGCACACGACGAAGCGATCCGCGAAACCGGGGAAACGGAGGACGACCAGCCGTTCCTGATCGCCGAGACCATGCCCTTGTTCCCGATGCAAGAGGGCGGCAACCCGGGATACGGTGACCTCAACACTTTTCGCGCATGGGTGCAGAAAAACATAAAATACCCCGCCGAGGCATTCAGGAACGGGGAACAGGGGCGTGTCGTACTGTCGTTCGTCGTCGAAAAGGACGGCTCGGTAAGCAATATCCAGATACTTCAGACGCCGGGCAAGGCATTCTCGGAAGAGACGCGGCGCGTCGTCGCAGCTTCGCCCAAATGGAAACCGGGCGAACAGCGCGGCGAAAAGGTGCGTGTGAGATATACGCTGCCCGTTGATTTCAGAATAACTGCTACGGCACAGGACACTAAGACCAGTGAAAACAAAGGCTCCGGGGAAGAGCCGTTCCTGGTGGTGGATACCCCGCCGCAATTCAACGGCGGCGACATCGGCGAGTTTCGCCGGTGGGTACAAATGAACGTGAAATACCCGGCGGAAGCCCTCGGCAAAAACATTTACGGGAAAGTCCTGGTCACGTTCGTCATCGAGAAGGACGGCTCGGTGGGCAATGCCGAAATATTCAAATCGCCCGATAAATCCCTTGCGGACGAGGTACTGCGCGTCATCGGCAAATCCCCGAAATGGACGCCCGGCAAACAGCGCGGAGAGGCCGTACGCGTAAAATTCGGCATGCCGGTAGACTTCGCTGTCCAGACATCCGAAGGCATCCTCCACGACAAGGACACCGCACAGCGGGAAGGGGACATGGAAGAGATTTTAGTAGTCGGCTATGGCACCCAAAAAAAGTAGGCTTTCCGAAGCATCGCACCAACCATAAGCAGCAAACGGCGTCCACCCCGAGTTCAGTGGACGCCGTTTGTATTTAATACGGGGCGGAACCGGAGCCGTTTGCCGCCGGGCGGCGCAGCAATTCTCCGAAACAGCATCACCCGTGCAGGCAGGGCGTAATTCCCGGCCCCCGTTCACCGGACAATGGCATGACCTTCCGGTGGGGCCGCACCGGACGCGCTGCACAAAAATGGCTACTCCTTCCCGAGCAGCGCCATGACCCGCCGGGCAAGTTGCGTGTTGTCCATTATCCCAGCAATACGCCCCGCACCCGTACCATAAAGGTAAACGGGGACGTAGGTCGCCGTGTGGCTTTTGGATCCGAAAACATATCGGATACCGCTCTCGGAGCGGGTAAAATCACCGTCGCAGCTCGGGATGGCGAGCCCCCCGGTTTCATGGTCGGCCGTCACTACGACCAGCGTCCCCGGCGTGCGGTCGGCAAAGTCCATCGCCGCAGCCACGGCACGCTCGAAATCGCGCATTTCGGCCAGTATCTTCTCCGCATCGTTACCATGCGACGCCCCATCAATAAGTGACCCTTCGACCATCAGCACAAAACCGCGGCCGACCGAGTCGGCATTGTGGGAGAGTATTTCCAGTGCCTTCTGCGTGGCGCAGCGTAGGTAATCTTCGCGCCGGATCGTCTTCGGGATATTTTCATCGGTCACGGCACACAGCAACCGTCCCGCACGAACCGGCTCCGCCTCTTCGAGCGAACCGGCGACCGCATAGCCGCGGCGGCCGAACGCATCTCGATACGAACCGCCCTCGGAGGACTCCTTTTCGAGCCGCCTGCCAGCACCTATGAGCACGTCGATATTGCTCGCCAGCAGGTCGCGCGTAATGGCCTTTTCGTCGCCACGATCCGGGACATGCGCATAAAACGCCGCAGGGGTGGCATGCTGGAGATGGCATTTCACGGCAATCCCCGCAGGCATCCCTTCGGCCACGGCCCACTCGATGACCGACTGCAGACGCCCGCCCCGGGGATCCAGCCCCAACGTACCGTTATTCGTCTTGCTCCCACATGCCAGCGCCGTCCCCGCAGCCGCGGAATCCGTCACCCGGTTGTTGGCCGAATAGGTCGAGATCAGGGCAATACCCTGTGCCCGGTCGAAAGCCGTCGGGGCATAGCCGCCTTCGACGGCGAGCATCGAAACATGCGCCAGGCCCATGCCGTCGCCGATCATATAAATCACATTGCGAACACTGTCGACGGGTTCCGCAGCCGCTGCGCGGCCTGCACCGAGCAGGCACAACGCCAGAAACAAAAATGCTTTCTTCATATCCCTGTGCAAAGATAACAGGAATCTGCCAACTTTTTACTACATTTACACCACTTTAACCACCTTGCAACATGGATGTAAAGATCGCCCCCGACTGGAAAGAGCTGCTCGCTCCCGAATTCGAGAAACCTTATTTCGCCGCCCTTACGCAATTCGTACGGCAGGAATATGCCACGCACCGCATCTACCCGCGCGGCAGCAATATCTTCCGGGCCTTCGACAAATGCCCCTTCGACAAACTGAAGGTCGTCATCATCGGCCAGGATCCCTACCACGGCCCCGGACAAGCCAACGGGCTCTGCTTCTCGGTAGGCGACGGCGTGCCGTTCCCACCCTCGTTGCAAAACATCTTCAAGGAGGTTTCCGACGACACCGGGACACCCATCCCCCCGACGGGCAACCTCGACCGCTGGGCCGAGCAGGGAGTACTGCTCCTGAACGCCGTGCTGACCGTCCGCGCCCACGAGGCAGCCTCGCACGCCGGGCATGGGTGGGAAACCTTCACCGACGCCGTGGTACGCGCCATCGCCCAGCGCAAGCAGGGTATCGTCTACATGCTCTGGGGCAGCTACGCACAGAAAAAAGGGGCCATCGCCGACCCGCAGCGCAACTGCATACTCAAGGCCGTGCATCCCTCGCCGCTGTCGGTCTACCGCGGGTTCTTTGGGTGCAGGCCTTTCTCGCGCGCCAACGAATACCTCCGCAGCGTGGGGCAGGAACCCATCGTGTGGTAAATCCGGGATAGCCCCGCGCCCACAAACCGAAACGATGACTACAAAAGAGATACGCACCGATTCCCTGCGGGCATGGCTGCTTGCGGCACGTCCCAAGACTCTGACCGGAGCCGCCGTCCCGGTGATGCTGGGCTGCGGCCTTGCGGCGGCGGACGGCGGGTTCGTCCTCTTGCCCGCGGTACTCTGCCTCGCATTCGCCTTGCTGATGCAGATCGACGCCAACCTGATAAACGACCTGTGGGATTACCTGAAAGGCTCCGACGGAGAAGACCGCCTGGGGCCTGAACGCGCCTGCGCCCAGGGGTGGATCACCCCGAAGTCCATGCGGCGGGGCATCGCCGCCACCACTCTCCGCCCCCGCGCCGCGG
>ERZ779740.441-NODE-441-length-13259-cov-3.19123_pt1 | contig 13259 bp, 8 predicted proteins | sample MGYA00511099_ERZ779740 | MGnify/ENA primary metagenome ERZ779740 (study PRJEB29588, sample SAMEA2161216) | human gut metagenome | biome: human gut; feature: human-associated habitat; material: faeces | place: Denmark | collected 2008/2010 ...
CCTATTGCATCTGAAATGTAATATTATAGAGTATGGTACCGATTTTAAACTAATTTTTTGAAAAACAATCATTCCCCCCGATGAAATGGTTTGATTTGGTGAAAAGTGAATATTTAATGGCTATTTTTAAAATAACTCTTTTTAAAAGCTACCCTACCTTTGTGACAAGAATGTTAGTCGGAAAAGTTATCCCGGTTCTTCATTCTTAAATCTAATGCCTGTGAGATTTATTTTGTTCGCTAATAGAAATATGAATCTTTATTATTAAATGTAGTATTATGAAAAAAAAGAAGCTTATGAAGAAACAAAGCTGCTTTGTTGTTCTTTTGATGATGCTCCTGTTATTTCCTTCGGGAGCGTTTGCGCAGCAACAAATGATTAAAGGACAAGTGGTGGATGATAAGGGGGAAACCATTATTGGAGCTACGGTCATGGTAAAAGGGGCAAAAGAAGGTACGTTGACCGATATTGACGGTAACTTTTCTGTCAAAGGTAAAGTCGGCAATACCTTATCTATCTCTTATGTCGGTTTTTCTCCTCTCGAAGTAAAAGTGACAAAACTTGAAGGTAATCGTTTCATATTAAAGGAAGACTCGAAACTTCTTGATGAAGTCGTTGTGGTGGGTATGGACAAGCAGAAACGTAATACCATTACGGCTGCTGTGTCTACTGTAGCTTCCGATGCTATAGTCAATCGTCCTGTAACCGATTTGACCAGTGCCCTTCAAGGTAATGTAGCCGGTCTGAATTTTGTGACCGACGCAGCTCCTGACGGCGTTGGTGGTGAAACAGGCGCGGAAATCAAGTTCAATATCCGCGGTGTCGGTTCTATTAATGGTAACGGGGGCGAGCCTTATGTATTGGTGGACGGAGTGGAACAAAGCCTTCAGAACGTAAATCCAAATGATATCGAAACAATTAGTGTATTGAAAGACGCTTCTGCCGCTGCCGTATATGGTGCACGTGCCGCTTATGGTGTGGTATTAGTAACTACAAAAAGCGGTCGGCAGGAAAAGACACGGGTTTCTTATCGAGGCACAGTAGGTTTTAGTTCACCTATCAATATGCCGGAGATGATGAACTCTCTTGAGTTTGCTAAATATGTGAACGAACGGAATGATAATGATGGCGTGAATCATAAATTTTCTGACGCTCTTATAGAGAAGATGGAAGGATTCATGAAGAACCCCTATTCAGCAGAATTTCCAGGTATAGGTCCCAATCAAAACGGGACAGACTGGGCTTCTTCAATGGATGCGGTATATGCGAATACAGATTGGTTTGATTATTATTTTAAAGATACTGCTATTCGTCATTCACATAACCTGAGTGTAACCGAAGGTTCGGAAAAGTTCAACTATTATGTAGGTTTGGGTTACACTTATCAGGATGGTTTACTTGACAAGGTAGATGATAACCTGAGCAAATATAATGTAAATACGAAATTCCAGATTATAGCCAATAAATGGTTGAAGTTCAATTTCAATAATAATATAACATTGAGTATCCTTAAAAGGCCGATGGCCAACCAGACCATCTTTTATGGAACTCTTGGACAAACAATACCAAATGCTCCTACTCATTATCCGATTGATTCGGAATATAATGATGCTTCTGAGTTCCGTTATCTAAAAGAATCCCATTATGTACAGAACCGCATATCCGATGCAATGTCTTTTGCTGCTACCATTACCCCGTTACCGGGTTGGGATATTGTAGGGGAAATGAAAGTACGTTTTGATGTAGAAGACAACAGTTTCAAACGTGGATACCCTACAGTAGAAAAACCTGATGGAGAGTTAAAGGTTGACATAGGTACCAAGCAGGGATATGTATATCCGGGTATGGAATGGAAGAATTCCAAATGGGGTTCTTATACTCGCGGTAATGCATTTAATTATTATCTTTCTCCGAATGTATCGACATCTTACGTCCATACATGGGGAGAACACTACTTCAAGGCTATGGCAGGTTTTCAGATGGAGTTGCAGGAAAACTCCAATGGTTTCACTTATAAGGATGGAATTTTAGGTAGTGATATTTATTCATTTGCGAACTCCAATGGTACATTGTCTGCCGGTGAAGACCGTACTCATTGGTCCACAATGGGTATGTATGCCAAGTTGAACTGGAATTATCAGGAGACATATTTTCTGGAATTCAGTGGACGTTATGACGGTTCTTCCCGTTTTGCTCCCGGAAACCGTTGGGGATTCTTTCCTTCCTTCTCTGCCGGTTATGATATAGCTCGCACAAACTATTTCAAATCATGGAATCTTCCATTTTCCCAGTTGAAGTTGCGTGTTTCTTACGGACGCTTGGGTAATCAGAATGGCGCCGGATTGTATGATTATCTTGGAGTGATGGATTTGGTGTCAAACTCATCCAATGCTTGGTTACTGCCGGGAGTAAACGCCACTCCTGCCAAAGGAATGATTGCCAAAACTCCGAAAATGGTCAGTCCTTATATTACCTGGGAGAAGGTGGATAATGCCAATTTAGGTCTTGACCTGCTGTTATTGGATAACCGTCTGACAATAACTGCTGATATTTACCAGCGTACAACGCATGATATGATTGGTCCGGCTGAAGCAATTCCGGCTATCGGAGGTATCAGTAAAGACGACCGTGCAAAAGTAAATAATGCGACTCTCCGTAATCGTGGTTGGGAGTTGTCCGTCAATTGGCAGGATCAATTGAAATGCGGATTCAGTTATGGTGTCGGTTTTAATATATCCAATTACAAGGCAGTAGTCACGAAGTATAATAATCCTGAAGGACTGATATTCAATAACCATACCGGTCTGGCACGTAACAGAGGGTATTATGAGGGAATGGACATCGGTGAGATTTGGGGATATGAAGCTAATGATCTTTTCATGACTAACCGTGAAGTGGATGAATATTTGAGAACGGTAGACCTTAGCTTCTTTAAAGCTGACAACCAGTGGCAACGCGGTGACGTAAAATATATCGACTCCAATGGTGACGGGAAGGTAGACCCGGGAAAAGGAACTTTGGCGGATCATGGTGATTTGAAAGTAATCGGTAATACAACCCCTAAATATTCTTTCGGTATTAATCTGAATGCAGGCTATAAAGGATTTGGAATATCAGCTCTTTTCCAGGGAGTAGCCAAGAGACAATTCCCGATGGCAGGTGCTACTTACCTGTATGGAGGAAATTGTTACTTCAAAGAGCATCTTGATTATTTCAATGCATGGCATCCTGATGGATATTTACCACGCCTGACAGATAATTCTAAAGACAAAGAAGTGAATATAGGCTATAATACAACTCGTTATTTACTCAATGCAGCTTATATGCGTCTGAAGAACTTGACAGTCTCTTATTCTTCCAAACCACAATTGGTGGAAAAGATTGGCTTGAGTAATTTGAAAGTATATTTCACTTGCGATAATCTGTTTACAATTTCCAAGTTGCCGCAACAGTTTGACCCTGAAACACTGAATCAGGTGAATGGTTGGGTAGGAGGTAGTAATGCTTCTGCTCCCGCCCTTACTTCACCGCTGACTGCAAATGGTAACGGGCGAGTTTACCCATTGAACCGGAACTTTGTATTTGGAATTGACATCACATTTTAATTAGAGAGGAACATCATGAAAAAGAAAATAATTATACTGACTGCTTTTATAGGGCTGGTGTTGTCCGCTTGTTCCGACTTTTTGGATCGGCAACCGTTGACAATGCCTGAAAACGAAGGCTTCCTGGCTGGTCGCGAACAAGTAGAGAACTATATCAATGCTTTATATACTTCATTGCCGGCTCCGACGCAATATGGAATGAGTGTCCGTGGTGAAGAGGTGAACAGCGATAACATTTTGGCTGAAAAATATGACAGACGCCTGAATGGTGAGAATAATCAGTTCAGTGGCTCGACCGATTGGGAAAAAGGCTATCAGAACCTGCGTAATGTCAACTACTTCTTTCACTATTATAAAGTTGATGCAGGACTTGAGACTGCTGAAGTACTCTCGCTTAGAGGAGAAGCCTATTTTTTGCGTGCTTATTGGCATTTCTACCTGCTCACCCGTTTTGGAGATATACCTATAATGGATGATTTTTGGGATGAAAACGCTACGGTAGCCGGCTTACAGAAACCTGCGTCCAAGCGTGCGGATGTTGCCCGTTTTATATTGAATGACTTGAAGGCCGCTATCGGTGAAATTCCGGAAGCACGTGCAAATTTATTTACGCGTAGTAAATATCAGGGACTGCGTATCAGTAAGGAGGCCGCTACTATTTTGGCTATGCGGGTGGCGCTTTATGAAGGTTCGTGGGAGAAATACCACAAAGGTACTAAGTTTGCAACGGAAGACAATTCTACGGAATTTTTTCAGGAAGTATTGAACTGGGGAGACCAGCAACTTTTTACTGCTGGCTTGACATTGAATACGAAAGACACTGATAAGGAGTATGTAAATACCGAAGATGCTTTTGCACACTTATTTAATAAGGAAGATCTTTCTCAAATACCGGAAGCTGTTCTGTGGAAAAAGTATTCAGTGGCTGATGGTGTCTTTCATAATTTGGGTGGTTTACTCGCTTCAGGAGCAGTAGATGGCCAGGGACCGTCCGGCCTGTCAAAGTCATTGGTGGATAACTATTTAAATGCCGATGGAACTTTTATTAATCCCAAAGACGAGAAGTTCAAGGATTTTAATGAAACATTTGAGGGACGGGATGCGAGACTTCTCGTTACAGTAATGCATACCGGATGTAAATATCGCTCTAATGCAGGTTCTTCTTCCAATAAGCCGATGAATGTGAGGGCTTATGATGCGACAGGCACTGATGATGAAATGAAAGAAAAGAATAAAGATATTGTCTCTCCTAACTTGAACGGCGACGGTAATAGCAAGAGTGTTACCGGATTCCATATCAGATTAGGTATTGACACTACTTATGTGGAAGGGAATACGCAGACTGGCATTATCCTGTTCCGGTATGCGGAAGGATTACTTTGTTATGCTGAAGCAGCGGCAGAATTGGACAAATGGAGCGACGATGTATTGAACAAAACATTGAAACCCTTGCGCGAAAGAGCAGGCGTGACATGGATAGAGCCGCAAGCAGATGCTAATTTCCCATTTACCGGGCTTACTCCCTTGATACAGGAAATTCGTCGTGAAAGACGTTCGGAACTGGCACTTCAGGGATTCCGTCTGGACGATCTGATGCGTTGGGCGGAAGCCGGAACATTGAAAGGAATCAACGGTCGTGGCAGGGGTGCATATCTGGGCGAAGAGAGTGTCCTTTACAAAAGCTTTTCACCCAAAGGGCGCGAATCATTGGAATTGGTATTGAAAGATAACGACGGGTGGATGGATCCGTTACAGCAATATTTGCCTGAGGGTTACCTTTTCGACCTGAACCGGGATTATTTATTACCGATACCACCGGATGAACTGCAATTAAACCATGAATTGAAACAGAATCCGGGCTGGGGAGATGTTAGCGAATAAGTATCTCAATTTAATAAATTACACAATTATGATAAAAAGAATACTATATACATTTTTACCTGTTTGCCTGCTTTCAATAGGTTTTGCAGGGTGCGAGGACGATGCGGTAGAACCACTGCCGGAAACTGTACCTTTAATAGTGGAATCAAGTGCCAAGAGCTTTGTAATGGGTGAAGAGCTTACCCTTACTTTGAAAGTGAATGACGCTAAGAATCCGGAACGTGTGACAAACGAAGATTTTGATATTTATCTGACTGCTAAGGACGGAGAAAAAGATGTATCAAAGACAGCCTTTAAAGCATTTCCTTCAATGGTTACCTTCCCGAAGGGAGTCAGTTCTTTTGATATAAAACTACCGATTACAGAAAGTGGAATTAAGCCCAAACAAAAGTTGTATGTGAATGTAATGTCGTTTGTACGTGGCTATACGGTGACTAATCCAACTCAATCGATTGTTATTTCTGATCTCCATTACACAGTTGTATCAATAAAAAATAATTCGGACAGGGTTATTGACGAAGGTGATGAGTTTACTATTTTGGCAGAAGTTCCTGTGCCGGTCACGGATGATATGGATATCCATATCACTGTACCTGATGAGCAAAAAGATTTCTATGTAACGTTACCCCCCGTCACATTGACGATAAAGGCAGGAGAAAAATCTGCAGAAGTGAAAGTTAAAACTAAACACAATATGGAACCTACCAAAACGGAAACGTTGACTTTGAATTTTACGACCGTTTCTGCAGTTCATCCGTTGGATAATGAAACATTGGAAATTACGATGAAGGACCTCGAAGCTGAAAAGGGAGATGGGATTCTTGATGAGCGTTGGGTTTACGAACGTCCGGGAATTGCATTTGCTTCAAGTGGCAGGTTGGCAGCAGCCAAGACACAATATGGAGATGATAAGGTTGTTGAAATGAAAGAACTGGATCCGCATCCCAATACAGATTTAGCTACGGCAGGCTGGAAGTTCTACAATGCATGGGAATTCCATAGTTTCGGAAATACAGGTGATATGTGGAATACTAATGGTGCAGGTAATTCATGGGGTAATAAAGTTCCTCTGTTTTTGGCAGATCGTAATACGGTGATTGTACAGAATCATGCGGCTTGTGTCAATGTGCAATTCTCTAATATAACCGATCAAGGATATCTGAAGATGATAGAAATGAAAGTTCCGTCGAAGGGTACAGGGCCGGCAGCAGGAAAAGATAGGGATTATGGTACTGCTGCTTTCTATGGATGTGGAGTTAATACTACATATAAAGCTAATAGTCAGTTAATATCAGAAGGTTGCAGAATGGAAATTCGTGCCCGGCTTCGTGGTGAGAAAAATGGCTTTAACATGGGGATTTGGCTGATATCTGATGAGTCGGGTAAATATAATACTTACACGGAAGTTGATATTCTCGAAAATCCGACAGGTCCTGTTACAGGAAATAAAGCGCATCAGACATTCCATACGGGAATTTCAGGAACCGATAAAAAAACTCAAACTGCAAATCATACGATAAATATAAATGAATGGAACATTTATTGGTTTGAGTGGCGTTCTGATTCGGAAGTCGCACTGGGCATTAATGGGCAAGAGACTGTATGCTATAAAAAAGCTGATTGTCCTGCAGGCTATTGGACTTTTACAGATGAACAAAACTTAAATGGGTTGAAATTTATTCTTACCATGGGAGCACCTAATAAATGGGGGCTTGGAGGTGGAACTGAGGTTAATGGTGTATGGTCTCCTGATGCCGGCTGGGATTCTGGTTTTGCAAGCTATGATAATTATGAACGGGATCGTGATAATAATGCTATTCCTCGTTTGGAAATAGATTGGGTTCGTACTTATATAAATAAATCTTCAGTAGCAGAGTATGACCAAGGTAGAAATAGGCATACAGGAACGAAGTTTTATTAATTCTTAGTTGCCTTAATCAAATTTCGCAAGTGCCTTATTCAGTCTTCAATAAAAAGGGGCAAAGAGGTACTTGCGATTTTTTTAATAAATAAACTGACTGTCAAACCATGACGAAATACATCTTAATCATTTGTATGCTGTTTGCATCCATATCGGGTGCATGCGCGGACAACTTGACATCACCCCCTGTTTCAATAGTTCCCCGTCCGGTGCAGGTCGTGCCGGGCGAGGGTAACTTCACCTTCTCCGCCCGAACCTTGTTTTCGGTAGAGAACCATGAGCAGGCTGTCATCGTCCGCAACTTTATAAACTTATTCAAGAGAAGTTCGGGAATAACCCCACAGTTGGCAATAGGTAGCAGTGAGAAGAGTCATGTCCGTTTTACGACTGACTCTTCTTTAAAAAGCGAAGCCTACCAGTTGGAGATTACTCCGGAGCAGATACAAGTAAAAGCATCGGATATAAAAGGCTTTTTCTATGCATTGCAGACCATCCGCCTGCTGTTGCCGTCGGCTGTCGAAGGCAACCGTCGGGTTGAGAATATCCAATGGAGCATTCCCGCGGTAACCATTCAGGATGAACCGCGCTTCGGCTATCGGGCATTGATGCTGGATGCCGCCCGCTTCTTCATTCCCAAAGAGAACGTGTTGCGTATCATCGACTGCATGGGCATGCTCAAAATCAATACGCTTCATTTCCACCTCACGGATGATAACGGCTGGCGGGGAGAAATAAAGAAATATCCCCGCCTGACGGAAGTGGGTGCATGGAGAGTGAACCGCATGGATGTTCCTTTCTATTTCCGCCGTAACGCCGAACCGGGAGAACCGACCCCTATCGGAGGATTCTATACGCAGGAAGACATCAAGGAAATGGTGGCATACGCTGCCGACCGCCAGATAGAGGTTATCCCCGAAATAGATATGCCCGCCCACAGCAACGCCGCACTGGCTGCCTATCCGCAACTGGCTTGCCCTGTGGTGAATAGTTACATTGGAGTCATTCCGGGCTTGGGCGGATGAAGTTCGGGAGTGATTTACTGTGCCGGAAACGACAGCGCCTTTACATTTCTGCAAGATGTTCTGGACGAAGTGATGGCAATCTTCCCCTCGCGATATATTCATTTGGGAGGAGATGAGGCGCAGAAAGGATTCTGGAAGAAATGCCCGCTTTGCCGGCAGCGCATGAACAAAGAGCATCTTGCCGACGTAGAAGATCTGCAAGGTTATTTCATGAAACGGATGAGCGACTATGTACGCAGCAAGGGACGCGAAGTGATAGGTTGGGACGAACTGACAAACAGCAGTTTCCTGCCCGAAGGCGTTATTATTCAAGGTTGGCGCGGACTCGGCGCGGCTGCCTTGAAAGCTGCTGAAAAAGGACACCGGTTCATTATGACTCCTGCCCGCATCATGTACCTGATCCGCTATCAGGGCCCGCAATGGTTTGAACCCCAGACCTATTTCGGCAATAACACACTGAAGGACGTCTACGATTACGAACCTGTGCAGGCGGACTGGAAACCGGAATATGCTTCCTTACTTATAGGCGTACAGGCATCCCTATGGACGGAGTTCTGCAACAAACCGGAAGATGTGGACTATCTGCTCTTTCCCCGTCTGGCCGCCCTTGCGGAAGTGGCATGGACGAAGAAAGAACGCAAGGATTGGACTTCATTCCTGAAAGGACTGGATGTCTATAATGAACATCTGACAGCTAAAGGTATCGTCTACGCCCGTTCGATGTACAACATCCAGCATACGGTCACTCCAAACGACGGGATGCTCGAAGTGAAACTGGAATGTATCCGCCCCGACATGGAGATACATTATACGACGGATGGAAGCGAGCCTACGGCAACTTCACCGCTCTACGAAAAAATAGTGCCTGTAAAAGAGCCGCTTACACTGAAAAGTGCTACTTTTGCGCAAGGCAGGCAGATGGGAAAAACATTGATACTCCCTGTCCGGTGGAACCTGGAGACAGTCCGTCTGTAAAGCTCCTGACGAACGGAATACGTGGAAGCTTGAAATATTCGGATTCCGAATGGTGCACTTGGAATGATAATGATTCCGTCTCTTTTACAATTGACCTGCTGAAGCCGGAAACGCTGAACACATTGACATTGGGCTGCATCACGAACAATGGGATGGCTATCCATAAGCCGTCGTCCGTGAAAGTGGAAGTTTCGGATGACAACTCTAGTTTCTGCGAAGCTGCCATGCGGAGTTTCACGCCCGAAGAGATTTTTCGTGAAGGAAACTTTATAGAAAACTTGCCGTTGAAGCTGAGAGGTACACAAGCGCGTTACGTACGTGTGACAGCCAAAGGCCCGGGAGTTTGTCGGGCATATCCAGTACGGCCGGGACAGGTGTCGAGAATCCTTTTTGACGAAATGATACTGGAATAAGGCAAAGGGTACAAACATGAATAAAGCGACATTGGATAAAACGATAATCAAGTTTATACAAAAGCTATACTTATGAAAAACAAATTACCGGAAAACAATTCCATCCGTCTTGCCTCATTGGATATTCTAAGAGGTTTCGATTTATTTCTCCTGGTCTTTTTTCAACCTGTATTCGTGGCATTGGCACGGCAGATGAATATGTCATTTCTCGATAGCATACTTTATCAGTTTGACCATGAGGTTTGGGAGGGATTCCGTTTCTGGGATTTGGTAATGCCGCTTTTCCTCTTTATGACGGGAGCTTCCATGCCGTTCTCACTATCGAAGTATATAGGGACTACGGGAAGTTATTGGCCTGTGTATCGGAGAATCCTGAAGCGTGTTTTTCTCCTGTTTATCTTCGGAATGATTGTTCAGGGAAACCTGCTCGGTCTGGACGCCACGCATCTTTATTTGTATTCCAATACATTGCAGTCTATTGCTGTCGGTTATCTTATTGCTGCGGTCATTCAGTTGCACTTCCCGTTCAAGTGGCAGGTAGGGATAACGTTGCTACTCCTTCTCGTCTACTGGGTTCCGATGACGTTTTTGGGGGATTTCACACCGGCGGGGAACTTTGCGGAACAAGTGGACAGATGCGTTTTAGGGCGATTCCGTGACGGTGTTTTCTGGAATGAGGACGGAACCTGGAGCTTCTCGCCATCCTACAACTATACATGGATGTGGAGCAGCCTGACATTCGGAGTGACCGTCATGCTCGGAGCGTTTGCCGGAAAGATAATGAAAGAGGGCAAGGCAAATCGGAAAAGGGTGGTGCAGACGTTGCTAGTTGTCGGACTTGCTCTTGTTGGCCTGGCGTTACTGTGGAGTTTGCAGATGCCTGTTATCAAACGTATCTGGACAGGCAGCATGACCCTGCTTTCCGGCGGCTATTGCTTTCTGCTGATGGCATTGTTCTATTACTGGATTGATTATAAAGGATATACCCGGGGATTGAACTGGCTGAAAGTGTATGGCATGAATTCCATTACGGCGTATCTGCTGGGCGAAGTTGTGAATTTCCGTTGCGTTGCCGCTTCGGTCAGTTACGGGCTCGAACAATATCTGGGTGGTTATTACTCCGTATGGCTTACCTTCGCCAATTATCTGATTGTCTTTCTCCTGTTGAGGGTGATGTATAAGCGCGGATTATTTTTAAAGGTTTGATAAATGAAAGAATAAAAATAGTATGATTAAACGAATATATTTGCTGTTGATGTTGTTTGGAGGATGTTTGTTTTCCATGAGGGCAGCTGTAAAGGAAGAGATTTATGTCAATCATATAGCAGATACTGTGGAGATTGGCAATGAATTCCTCGCTCGCAAGTTTCTGGTGAAGAATGATAAAGTCCGCACGTGCATGATTGAAAATAAGCGTATGGGGAAGGAAGTTTCCCGTATTATTCCCGAAACCATTTCGGAGGATTTTATCATCCGTACGTTGAGTGCGGATTCGGTCGTTGCGGATATTCATTCTTCTGATCTTTTCTTGCAGAGAGTACAGGTCACGGATGAAGGGAAGAACGGCAAGAAGCTGGTTTTCCATTATAAGGGCTTCCGCCATCAGGAGGTGGACTGGCAGGTGGACATGGTTCTTACATTGGAGGAAGGGAAGCACTATATGAGGAAATATCTGGAGATTACCGTCCCCGATTCGCAACGCCATCTGGCGCGTCTGGATTATATTGATTTCGAGCCGATGAGCCTTCCCGAAGGATATGCTGTCTGGACGCATCCGGTGATGGAACAGGGAGTGGGCGGTGTCAGCGGATATTACATCTCTTTGGGGCAACCGGTGTACATACAGGGCATGTTCTTCGGACTTGAATTTCCGGCTTCGGAGACGGAGATTGAGGGTGATCGGAAAGTACGTATCCGCTATTATTCGGGAAAGAGCTTTGAGATGCTTGCTTCGGAAGGCCGTCTGGCGGACAGCGGGACGTTTACCACCTGGAAAGAAGTGACCGGTGCCACCCGCAGTACGGATATGGATGTCATTCAGACGGACTTTTTCAGTTATATCCATGATATTTCCGTTCCGGTCGACTTCCGTATCCAGTACAATTCATGGTATGACTTTATGCTCGACATCAACGAGAACAATATCCTCGACTCTTTCCGTGAAGTGGAACGCGGACTGACGCAGAACGGAGTTCGTCCGATTGACTCTTATGTGGTGGACGACGGTTGGAATGCTTACGGTCCGTGGCAGGAAGAGAACAAGGCCAAATTCTGGTCGTTCAACAGCAAATTCCCGAACGAACTGTCCACCCCTTCGGATTTGTCACACCGTTTGTCCTCTAATTTCGGATTGTGGCTGGGCCCCCGCGGAGGTTATAATTATTATATCAAGTTCGCGCGGTTTCTGGAAGAAAACGGGAATGGAAAACTGAACTGCAACTCAAGTGATATTTGCACCAACCATAAGGTGTACTGCGAGAAACTGAAAATGTTTTTTCTGGACTGCCAGCAACGGTTTGACGTGAATTACTGGAAACTGGACGGTTTTCTGGTTCGTCCGCCGCAACCCGACCCGCAGGGGAATTATATCTCCGGCGGTTATCAGGGAATGTGTTATGTCACCGAGCATTGGGAACGTTGGATTGATATATTTCAGGCGATGCGCGACCAGCGCGGGGCGAAAAGGAATGATTTGTGGATTAACCTGACGTGTTATGTCAACCCCAGCCCGTGGTTCTTGCAATGGGGAAACTCCGTGTGGATGCAGAACTCGCAGGACATCGGGCGGTTGAACGTAAAACGCCCGTCACAGCTTGACCAACTTTTGTCTTACAGGGACGACCGTTATTTCGATTTTGTGAAGACACGCGCGTTCCAGTTCCCTTTGGCGCATCTTTATAACCACGACCCGATTTATGGCAATACCGCCAATCTCGCCGGAAAGATGGATGATGATGAATTCCGCACTTACCTGATGATGATGGCTACCCGCGGCAGTGCTTTCTGGGAACTTTATTATAGCTATAACATGATGAACGAGGGGCAGAAATGGGTGATAAATGCCGATGTACTGCACTGGATTAACGACAACTATGAGACTCTGAAACATGCTAAACTGATAGGACAGACTCCCGCAAAAGGAACTCCTTACGGCTATTCGGCATGGTCGGGACAGGAAGGGATTATTTCTGTCCGCAACCCGTCCGATGAAGTGAAAGAGTTTACCTTCCCGCTCGACCGCACTATCGGAATGCCTGAAGGATTGAAAGGATTGCATCGTACCTATGTGTGGGCGTACCGGACGGATGAACAGAAGGCAGAGGACACGGAGAACCATTTGTTTGATTATGGCGGACAAATCTCCCTTAGTTTGCAGCCGGGTGAAGTGCGGATTTGGAAATTCAGTACCGTGCCTGATAAGGAAGCCCCTGCTCTGCGGATA
>ERZ779740.470-NODE-470-length-12650-cov-17.4264_pt1 | contig 12650 bp, 10 predicted proteins | sample MGYA00511099_ERZ779740 | MGnify/ENA primary metagenome ERZ779740 (study PRJEB29588, sample SAMEA2161216) | human gut metagenome | biome: human gut; feature: human-associated habitat; material: faeces | place: Denmark | collected 2008/2010 ...
GCCGGGAAGGGCCAGGCGCAGGACGGCGCTGCGCCGTCATCCGACGGCGGGCTGCGCGAAAAACTGCTCCAAAGGTTGTCCCGCGGGGCTGCCGACCCGCACGAACTGGCCGCGGAATTCCCCGGGGAGGCACAGCAGATAGGCCGGGCGCTGCGCGAATTGCTCGACGAAGGCATCGCCGGCACGGGCAGGGACGGGAAAATCGGGTTAAAATAGGGTCGTAACCGCCCGCGGGGATGTAAAAAATCGCCCCGCATGCCGTTTTCCGGAAATAATTCCCTATTTTTGTGAGAATGTTCCACGGCATGACTACGACAAACAACTTTACGGATAAGATCAGCAACGAGGAGGCCGCAGCGCTTCCGGCCATCGAATTCAGGGGCGAAATACGCATCGTCGACAATGAGCGCGACATCGTCCCCGCCTGCAAATTCCTGATGAAACAACGCGTCATCGGTTTCGACACCGAGACCCGCCCGTCGTTCCGGCCCGGGGTGACGTTCCGCGTGTCGCTGCTGCAACTCTCCACGCCGCAGCTATGCTTCCTTTTCCGGCTGAACAAGATCCCGTTCGCTAAGCCGATCCTGCAGGTGCTCGAAAGCAAGGATATCCTGAAGATCGGCGCCGACGTCGCCGGCGACCTGCGCTCGCTGCGCCAGATACGCCATTTCCGCGACGCAGGGTTCGTCGACCTGCAAACGATAGCCCCCCAGTGGGGCATCGGGGAGAAGAGCCTGCGCAAACTCTCGGCCATCGTGCTGGGGCAGCGCGTATCGAAGGCTCAGCGGCTGAGTAACTGGGAGGCCGCGACATTCACCGACAAACAAAAACTCTACGCCGCGACCGATGCGTGGGTCTGCACGGCGATCTACGACCGACTGCTTCACACACCCAAAATCAAACATCCCGAATTATGACACCTCAAGTATACCTGCGCAAAGGCAAGGAAGAATCGCTCATGCGCCGCCACCCGTGGATTTTCTCGGGCGCCATCGACCACATCAAGGCCGAAGACGAATCGGAAATCACGGAAGGCGCCCTGGTCGAAATATATACCCGCACGGGCGATTTCATCGCCCTGGGACACTACCAGATCGGCTCGATCGCCGTGCGTGTGCTTACATTCGACAAGGAACCGATCGACCAGGACTGGTGGAACCGGCGCATCGCCGTGGCCTACGACGTGCGGCGCACGCTCGGGCTCACGGACAACCCCGACACGGACTGTTACCGCCTCGTCCACGGCGAAGGCGACGGGCTCCCGGGACTGGTCGTGGATATCTACGGCACGGTGGCCGTCATCCAGTGCCACTCCGTCGGCATGTACCTCGCCCGCCAGGACATCGCGCGGGCGATCCTGGCCGCCTACGGCGACCGCATCACGGCCATCTACGACAAGAGTTCGCAAACCGTGCCCTTCAACGCCAAGCTGGGCGCTGTGGACGGCTACCTGTGGGGAAGTTCCGACCATTCGGCGCACGTGGTAACGGAGAACGGCGAGAAATTCCTCGTCAACTGGGAGCAGGGGCAGAAAACCGGGTTCTTCCTCGACCAGCGCGAAAACCGGGAGCTGGTCAAACGCTACTCGAAGGGGCGCACGGTGCTCAACACCTTCTGCTACACGGGGGGCTTCTCGGTCTATGCCATGGCTGGGGGCGCCGAGAAGGTCTGCTCGGTGGACTCTTCGGAACGCGCCGTCGTGCTGGCCACGGAAAACATGAAACTCAACTTCGGCCCGCAGGCCAACTTTACGGAAACGGCCGCCGATGCCGTGGAGTACCTCAAGAACATCGAAGACAAATACGACCTGATCATCCTCGACCCACCGGCCTTCGCCAAGCACCACAAGGTGCTGGGTAATGCCATGCAGGGCTACAAGCGCCTCAACGCCCGCGCCATCTCGCAGATACGTCCCGGCGGCATCCTCTTCACGTTCTCCTGCTCGCAGGCGGTGTCGAAGGAGCTGTTCCGCACGATGATCTTCTCGGCTGCGGCCATCGCGGGCCGCAACGTGCGCATCCTGCACCAGCTGACGCAACCCGCCGACCACCCGGTGAGCATCTACCACCCCGAAGGCGAGTACCTCAAGGGACTGGTGTTGTATGTAGAATAAGGAAAGAAAGACCGCCCCGAACGGACATGGAAAAAACCGCACACCCGACCTACGCCCACTGCCCGATCCGCCATATCGTCGACCGCTTCGGGGACAAGTGGTCGCTGCTGGTACTCTACAACCTCCATACGAGCGGGTGCCTGCGTTTTTCGGAAATCCACCGCCGGACGGCCGACATCTCGCAGAAGATGCTCACATCGACACTCCGCAAGCTGGAACAGGACGGGCTGCTGTCGCGCAAGGTCTACCCCGAGGTGCCGCCCCGCGTGGAATATGCGCTCACGCCCCGCGGCGAGTCGCTCATGCCCCACCTCACAGCGCTTATCGGGTGGGCAGAGGAAAATTTCGACGCCATCCTCGAAGACCGGGAGCGGGAAAAGATATAGCGACGGCCAGAGCCTGCCCGGCAAATCAAGCGGATACCTGCGGACAGCCCCCTGTCGTCAGCCGTCGGCAAAACGTTGTCAGCCGACAGCAAAATAAGGACGCTCCCACAACGAGCAACGGGAAACGCCCATCCGCGGAACCGGGCGCCCCGCAAGCAAGACAGCGGGAGCCAATCGCCCCCCCGGAAATGCGCCCGCAAAGGCATCGGCTGGCGGCAACGAGATCGGCATCCGGCACATACCCTCAACAAAAAAAGTCCCTTCCGGGACTTTTCCTATTTTACCTTTTCATAGACATAGACTTCGTGCAGTTCGCTGTCGTACCCCGGATAGAAGCCCCTGACCATTCCCAGCACGATGCGCGAACCCCGGTTCGAAAGTACCAGCAGCTCGTCCGTCACAGGATCGACGGTCAGCCCCTCGATCTCGCCCGCGCGCCGGAAATCGGACATCATGCGGAACGGCAACACCGCAGCATAGCTTTTCCCGTCGCGCAGGTCGGCAATATAGAGGTTGTCCGGCTCGTCCAGGTCGGCATCGCCGTCGTCGGCCGAAATGAGCATCTGCCCGCCGGCCATATATATCCCTTGCTGCCACTGCGGCACCGGGCGCAGGTGGACTTTGCGCACATACTTGCCCGTCGCCAGGTCATAACCGTACAGGTAGCGCCCGTCGACCCAGTCGGCCATCCAGACCATATTCCGGTCGCGGTCTACGGCCAGCCCGCACACCTCGACCTGCCCCGAGGCCGGTTCCCAGTCGATCGACCGCTTCCACGTCAGGTCGCCGGCATCGTACACGGCGACCTGGATATTCTCACCCTTGCCGTCGTCGAAAGTCTCAATGCCGGCATAAATCTCACCGTTCCATACGTCGATATCGCCGATATGGTTCGCGGCGAGCGGCAACCCTTCGAACGGCTGCCCGTTACGGGCGACCAGCCGTCCCTGCTTGTCGTACTTGTAGAGCACCGTACTGCCCGAAACATAATAGTAGTTCGAGTCGGCGGCGATCCCCTGCCGTCCTTCGACCGGGAAAACCCGCGACAGGCGGTACTCCCCGCCCAATGTCTGCGCCCGGAGTGCGGTTCCGGCCGCCAACAAGAGCAATACAAAAAAAGTTCGTTTCATCGTTATCTGCAATACTATTTGGCAATCATATACTTGATACGCCCGGCCTCACGGCCCGGATTTTCGTTCCCCACTCTGCGCCCCTGGATTTCCGTGCTCCAAATCCTGCGCCCCGGATTCACACCCGGCTTCGTACCCAGGCAGCTGTCGTGCCCCCTCCCGGGCCGCGCCCGAAACTCCGTCCCGCCCCGAGGCAACTTCGGCCTTGCTGCCCGGATTTTTTCATCCCCGGCTGCGCGCCCCGGCAACTGTTGTGCAGCGCCCCGGCTGCGCCCGCGGCCCGATCCTTCCCGGAGCGCTTCCCCGAGGGGGCTTCTGCCTCGCCGTCCGGCAACACCTGAAAAGGCCGCCGCCGCGTAGTCGGGATATACAATCGCAAACCTGACGGAGCAAAAACGAGGCCGGAGCCGGAAACCCGCATCGCAGGAACCGCCTCCGGCCTATTCATATCGCGTATCGTCGGGCTTCGCGGAACCGCGCGGGCCACCGGGCTTCACGCATCGGCCTGCGCCGTATCCGGCAATCCCCGCTGCCGGCCCTGCGCCGGTGCGAACCGTTTACTTGCGTTTGGTACGCTGCTGCGCCTCCTGCTGGCGGAGGAGCTCCTCGTAGCGCTGCTGGAACTTCGACTTCTTGCCCTTGCTCCGTTTGGCGGCATTGGCCTGCATGACGGCATGGATCTTATCGTCGTCGACCATGCGGCGGATCAGCAACGTCTGGCCGATGGTAAAGAGGTTCGACAGCAGGTAGTAGTAGCAAAGGCCGCTCGAATAGCTGTTGAACCACAACAGCATCATGATCGGCATCATGTAGACCATCATGAACTTCATACCTGCCATCTGGGGCTGGGACGAAGCCGTCTGCTGGTAGTTGAAATACGAATACCCGAACAGCGACACGGCCATCAGCAAGGCGAAAAGGCTCACATGGTCGCCGTAGAACGGGATCGAGAACGGCAGGTTCACGATGCTGTCGTACGACGAAAGGTCGTCGGCCCAGAGGAACGGTTGTTCGCGCAGCTCGATCGAAGCCGGGAAGAAACGGAACATGGCGATCAGGATCGGCATCTGGATCAGCATGGGGATACATCCGCCCATGGGGTTGATGCCCGCTTTCTTGTAGAGCTCCATCGTCGCCTGCTGTTTTTTCATGGCGTCCTCCTTCTTGGGGTATTTCTTGTTGAGCTCGTCCACCTGCGGTTTTATCAGGCGCATCTTTGCCATCGAAACGTAACTCTTGTACGTGAGGGGCGAGATGACGAGTTTCACCAGGATCACCAGGATCAGGATGATGATGCCGAAGCTGGCGATATAGTTGCGCAGGAAGTCGAAGACCGGGATGACGCACCAGCGGTTCACCCAGCCGAAGATACCCCATCCCAGCGGGATCAGGCGCTCCATGTGCAGTTCCTCACCGTCCGCAGCGGCGACCTTCTTGAGGATGGCGTATTTGTTCGGGCCGAAATAGAATGCAAAGTCATACCCTTCGGTCTGCACCGTATAGGGCACGGTCATCTGCGCCGAAAAACTCTTCAGCAATTCCGAACCGGGAGCCGCCGTATCGAACGCCAGGTTGGCGTTGGTGACATTTTGCGGGGCGATGAACGCCGACGAAAAGAACTGCTGCTTAAAAGCCACCCAGTTGACCGATGTGGAGATGCTCTTCGACTTGGATTTTTCGCTCATCCCCAGATCCTCGATCGAGCTCTCGCCCGGGAACCGGTACGAAATCGTCGTGTACATGTTCTCGTTCTGGAATCCCTTTTCGTTCTGGTAGGAATTGTTCGACCAGTCGATACCGATCGACGCCTGGTTGGCCATCTGCGGCGCCATATTCACCAGCCGCACGTTGAAGTCCACGAGGTAGTCGCGCTCGGGCACCTGCTTATTATATATAAGGTACTCATATTCGAGCCAGGCATCCGCTGCCACGGGCAGGCGCATCACCACCCTCCGGGCATCGCCTTCGACCTGTTCGGGCTGGGCCCGGAAGACATAGTCCATCGTGTTGACCTTGACGTTGTTCAAGCCGTTCTTCACGTAGAACGAAAGGTCGAACCTGGCACTCGCGGGATCCATCAGCTCGATCAGCTGGTCACGCTTGCCGCGGGGTGCATACTTGGTGTAATCCTTGAGCGTCACGCCCGTGATCCGGCCGCCGCGGGTCGAAAAGGTCACGATCATCACATCGTTCTCGACGGTAAACTCCTCCGCCTCCGCGTCGCGCGCACCGGCGAGGTATTCGCCCAGCGCAGCGACCTGCTGCCGGCGTACGGCATCAGCGGCATTTGCCTCAGCCTCGGGCACAACCGCACTCGAAGCTGCCACGGCCGTACTGTCGGCTACGGGGACTACGGGGCGCGTCGCTGCCGCCACCGAATCCTGGTAGGCCTGATACGCGGCCATTTCCTGCTGATATTTCTCCTGCTGATATTTCTCCTGCTGTTTGGTATTGAAATAGGCGAACCCCAGGAAAAGCGCCGCCACGACGACAATACCTAAAATTGTTTTTTTATCCATTTAAAATTGTTTCGTTCTTTCGCTGTTATGAGTGTTGATATTATTTCTTCCCGGCATATTCGAGTGCCGCTCCCACAAATGCCACGAACAGCGGCGAGGGGCTCAGCACCGTACTCTTATATTCGGGATGGTACTGCGTACCGACGAACCAGGGATGCCCCTCGACCTCGACGACCTCGACCAGCCCCGTGTCGGGATTGATACCCACGGCCTGCATACCGGCACCTTCGAACGCAGCCAGGTAATCATTGTTGAATTCGTAACGGTGACGGTGACGCTCCGAAATATGGAGCTTGCCGTAGGCCGCCGCGACTTTCGAACCTTTCTTCAGCGTACAGGGATAAGCGCCCAGCCGCATCGTGCCGCCCTTGGCCGTCACGCCCTTCTGCTCTTCCATCAGGTCGATCACCGGATGGGGCGTAGACTCCATTTCGCTCGAATTCGCATCGGCCAGACCCAGCACGTTGCGTGCGAATTCGATCACGGCGCACTGCATACCGAGGCAGATTCCCAGGAACGGGATCTTGTTCTCACGTGCATAGCGCACAGCGACGATCTTACCTTCGATACCGCGGTTGCCGAAGCCCGGGGCCACGAGGATACCGGACATCCTGCCCAGCTTCTCGGCCACATTCTCGGCTGTAACCTTTTCCGAATTGACATAGCGCAACTTGACCTTGCAGTCGTTCACGGCGCCTGCGTGGATGAACGATTCGCAGATCGACTTGTAAGCGTCGGGCAATTCGGTATATTTGCCGACCAGCGCGATCTCGATCTTCTTGGCCGGGTGCTTCACCTTCTCCACGAAGGCCGTCCACGCCGCCATGTCGGGTTCCTTCTCGGCCGGCAGGTTCAGTTTGTCGAGCACCACCTCGTCGAGGTGCTGTTCGTGCATCTTCAGCGGCACTTCGTAGATCGTCGGCACGTCGATCGACTCCATCACGGCGTTGGCGTCGACATTGCAGAACAACGCCACTTTGCGGCGCAGGTTGGTCGACAGCGGATGCTCCGTGCGCAGCACGAGGATGTCGGGCTGCAACCCGTTTTCGAGCAGGGCCTTGACCGAATGCTGCGTGGGCTTGGTCTTCAGTTCGCCCGAAGCGGCCATATAGGGGATCAGCGTCAGGTGCACGAGCGCCGTGCTCTTGTAGCCCAGCGAATAGCGCAGCTGGCGTACCGATTCGATGAACGGCAGCGACTCGATGTCGCCCACCGTACCGCCGATCTCGGTGATTATCACGTCGTAAACTTTCTTCTGCGCCAGCATCTGGATACGGCGCTTGATCTCGTCGGTGATATGGGGGATGACCTGCACGGTCTTGCCCAGGTACTCGCCCTTGCGCTCCTTCTCGATCACGCTCTTGTAGATCTTTCCCGTCGTGACGTTGTTGGCCTTCGACGTGGGCTGGTTCGTGAAACGCTCGTAGTGCCCCAGGTCGAGGTCGGTCTCGGCGCCGTCCTCGGTCACGTAGCATTCGCCGTGTTCATAGGGGTTCAGCGTGCCGGGGTCGACGTTGATGTAGGGGTCGAGTTTCTGGATGGTCACCGAATAGCCTCGGGCCTGCAGCAGGCGGGCGATCGAGGCCGAAATAATACCCTTGCCGAGCGACGATGCGACACCGCCCGTAACAAATATGTACTTGGGTTTGGAAAGTTTCATTACTGACTATATCTATTTATTTTCGTTGTGCTCCTGGTTCTCCTCCTGTGCCTGGCGGTCGATGAGCTTCACCTTCTCGATCGCGGCGGCCATCTCTTCGCGGGCGCGGTCGATCTTGGCCTTCACATCGGCGACGAGCGCCTCGGCGTTCTTCGACTTGGCGAAGAAACCGATGTTGTTCTCCAGCAGGCCGATCTCCTGTTCGAGCTGGCGCACCTTATTGTAAAGGCGCTCGCGCTCCGAACGCAGGCGGTTGCTGCCCGCCGATTTGAGCGTCGAGACCTTCTCGCGGAAACGGTTCATCGAACGGTCGCGCTCCGAACCGCGCAGCGTGTTGAACAGCGCATCGACGGCGGCCTTGTATTTCTTCTGGATGGCATCCTTCTGCTTGATGGGCACGAACCCGATCTCGCCCCAGCGGCGCTGGAACTCGCGGATCACGTCGTATCCTCCGGCCTTGACATCGGCCGCGGCCATCTCATCGAGCAGGGCGAGTTTCTGCCGGAGGTTCTCCTCGTATTCGCCGTCCACACTGGCGAAATGCGAAGCCTTGCGCTCGAAGAACTTGTCGCATGCGGCACGGAAACGCTTCCAGATCGCATCCGAATGACGGCGCGACACGGCACCGATCTCCTTCCAGCGGGCCTGCAGGGCGATCAGCTCGTCCGTGGCCTTCTTCCACTCCTCGCTGTTCATCAGCGACTCGGCGGCCTCGCATATCTCGGTCTTCAGCTGCAGGTTGTGCTCCATCTCGGCCTTCACCCCGGCATAGAACTGCCGCTTGGCCTCGAAGAACTTGTCGCATGCCGTGCGGAAACGCTCGTAGATACGGTTGTTGTCCTTCTTGGGTGCGAAGCCGATGGTTTTCCAGGTCTTCTGGATCTCCAGCAGGCGGTCGCTCGCACGGTTCCACTCCTTGCGGGTCGTGAGCGGCTGCGCGGCCAGCTCCTCGGTGGCGGCACAAAGCTCCGTCTTGAGTTCGAGGTTTTTGACCTGCTCGCCCTTGAGCGATTCGAAATGCTCCTGATGCTGTTTGTTGATACGGCTCGACGCCGCCTTGAAACGCTCCCAGAGCACCTCTTTATATTCATTGGCTACGGGGCCCGTCTCGCGCCACTCGTCATGCAGCTTCTGCAGCTTGTGGAACGCCTCCACAACCGAAGGCTCCAGCACCAGCGCTTCGGCCTGCTCGCAGAGGGCGATCTTCTGCTCGTAGTTCTTCTTCAGGTCGAGGTCGCGCAGCTCCTTGTTGATTTTGATGAAGCTGTAGAAATTCTCGACATGCAGGTTGTAGGTCTCCCACAGGTCTTTGACGTTCTGCTGCGGCACGATGCCGGTCTCCTTCCAGCGCTGCTGCAATTCGCGGAACTTATTGAAGGTATGGTTGAGCGTCTCGTCCGAATTGACCAGTTCCTTGAGCTCCTCGATGATCCCGAGCTTGACCTGGAGGTTCTTCTCCTTCTCGGCCTCGAGGTTCGCGATGAACTCGTCGCGGCGATGGCGGTACTCCTTGAACAACTCCTTGAGCTGTACTTCGGCGCCGTCCACGGCCGGTGCGAAATCTTCTTCGCTGCCCCCCTCCTCGACGAACTTGCGGCGTGCGGCCTCGACCTCGGCGCGGCGGATGCGGTAGAAAGCGATCTTCAGCGCCTCCACATCCCGGCGGATCGACTGCACGGGCTGCTCTTCGAGCATACGCATAAAGAGGGCTACCAGCTCTTCCTTGCCCTTCCCGGCAAACTTGTCCTCGGCGGACGGCGCTTCCTGGGCCAGTTGGTCGGCAGCGGCCTCTTCGGCCGTCTCGCCCTCCAGTTCCAGCCCGGCATCCTGCGCGGCGAGCGCCGCCTCCTCGTCCGCGAAATCCACTTCGGCACCGGCCGGCACGGCCTCCTCGCCGGATTCGGTCTCCACCGCCTCGGCAACGGGCTTGATACGGGCACGCTTCGCACGCGGCGCGGCCTCGGGTTCCGCCACGGGCTCCTCCGCCGCAGGCGCTTCAGCCACGGGCACCTCTGCCGCGGGCGTTCCCGCAACGGATTTTTCCGTCTCGGGTTCTTCTGCCGCGGGTGTTTCCACGACGGGTTCCGCCTCCGCTGCTGCGGAGGCCTCGGTTTCAGGGACTTCGGAAGTCACTTCGGAAGTTACGGTCTGCACATCTTCAGCAGCATCGCTGACTCGCTCCTCGGGAGCAGGAAGATTCGGATTTTCAGTAGCCATCTCAGTACACGTTTTTGATTTCCATATATACGGAAGTATATAAATCTCGCAAATATAACCATTTTTCCCGGGCTACCGAACGATTTAGCCGGAAATTTGCTAACTTCGCCCGAGATATGAGCGGCACGCAACCGCGCCCAATTGCCGCGTGCGATACAAAACCTGTCAACCGGAACCATGAGCCACCGCATCCTGCTTGTCGACGATGAAATCGACATCCTCGAATTCGTGAGGTACAACCTCCAGAAGGAGGGCTACGAAGTATTCACGGCGCAGAACGGCGCCGAGGCGCTGAAGGCCGCCGCCGAGTGCCGTCCGCACCTGATCCTGCTGGACATGATGATGCCCGTCATGGACGGTGCGCAGACCTGCCGTGCCATCCGCCAGGATCCGCAGCTGCGCGACACGATGGTGGTATTTCTCTCGGCGCTGGGCGAGGAGGATCAGCAGCTTACGGGCTTCGGTGTCGGGGCGGACGACTACCTCACCAAGCCGATCAAGATGAAGCTGCTGGTCAGCCGCGTGCAGGCCATCCTCAAGCGGATCGACGCCGAAACCGCGCCGGCGGAACCTGCCGCGGCAGGCATCGCCGTCGACCGCGAGCATTACACCGTGACGCGCGACGGCCACGAGATAGCCCTTCCGCGCAAGGAATTCGCGCTGCTCGACCTGCTCTATTCGTCGCCCGGGAAGCTTTTCTCGCGCGAAGAGATATATACGAAGATCTGGGGCACCGAGGTGGTCGTGGGCGACCGCACCATCGACGTGCACATCCGCAAACTGCGCCAGAAGATCGGCGACGAACGCATCGTCACCATCAAGGGCGTGGGCTACAAATTCGAACCCTGAGCCGGGCCATTCCCGGCGAATGAAACGCATATGGACGCACAGAACAAATACCGGCGCATCGTCATCAAGGTGGGCAGCAACGTGCTGACGCGCGACGACGGCCGTCCCGACACCACCCGCATCTCGGCCCTGGTCGACCAGGTGGCCCGGCTCCACCGCGCGGGCACCGAGGTCATCCTGGTTTCGTCGGGAGCCGTGGCCTCGGGGCGCAGCATCCTCGGGCAACGCGCCGGGAAGCTCGATTCGGTCTCCGCACGGCAGCTCTTCTCCGCCGTGGGGCAGGTCAAGCTACTCAACCGCTACTACGACCTCTTCAACGAATACGGCATCGTCTGCGGGCAGGTGCTCACCACCAAGGAGAGCCTCTCCACACGGCGGCAGTACCTCAACCAGCGCAACTGCATGGAGACGATGCTCGCCAACGGCGTGCTGCCGATCGTCAACGAGAACGACACCATCTCGGTCACCGAACTGATGTTCACCGACAACGACGAGCTCTCGGGGCTCGTCGCGGCCATGATGAACGCCGAGGCGCTCATTATCCTGAGCAACATCGACGGCATCTACGACGGCTCGCCCGCCGACCCCGCATCGCAGGTCATCCGCCGTGTGAAACCCTCGGAAGACCTCTCGCAGTACATCGACCCCGTACGCTCGTCGCGCGGCCGCGGCGGCATGGCCACCAAGAGCCGCGTCTCGTCGCGTGCGGCGGCCGAAGGCATCGAGGTCATCATCGCCAACGGCCGCCGCGACGGCATCCTCACCGACCTGGTGCTGACCGGCGAAGAGGTGCCCTGCACCCGCTTCGAACCGGCTCCGAGGGCAGCCTCGGGCGTCAAGAAATGGATCGCCAGCAGCGAAGGCTTCGCCAAGGGCATCCTGCGCATCGACCAGGGCGCCGCCGCAGCCGTCCGCGCCAGCAAGGCCGCCAGCATCCTCGCCGTGGGCGTCACAGCCGTCGAAGGCGATTTCGAACGCGACGACCTGGTGCGCATCCTCTCGCCCGACGGGGCACAGCTGGCCGTGGGACGCATCTCGTGCGACAGCGCCACCGCCCGCCGCAATATCGGACGCAAAGGGCTCAAGCCCCTCGTCCACTGCGATTACCTCTACCTGGAATAACCGATTATGGAATACGAATCCCTGTTCAAGGCCGCCCGGAAGGCCGGGACGGCGCTGGCCGACGTCGAACCCGAACGCCTCGGCCGCATCCTGCAACACGCCGCAAGGCTCCTGCGCGGGCATACGCCCGCATTGCTCGAAGCCAACGCCCGCGACATTGAGGCCATGCCCGCCTCGTCACCCATGCTCGACTGCCCCCCCGCCTGGGGCGGACCCCGGAGCGAATCGGCTCCATCGCCTCCGACATGGAAGCCGTATCGCACCTGCGCTCGCCTCAGGGCGAGGAACTGGCGCGCTGGACGCGCCCCAACGGCATGACCATCGTCAAGCGCCGCGTACCGTTCGGCGTGGTCGGCATGGTCTGCGAAGCCCGCCCCAATGTCACGGCCGACATCTTCGCCCTCTGCGTCAAGACGGGCAACGCCTGCGTCCTGAAAGGGGGCAGCGACGCCCGCCACTCCAACGAGGCGATCGCGGCGCTGCTGCACGAAGCGCTCGGCGCCGAAGGCATCGACGAAAACACCTTCACGCTGCTCCCCGCGGGGCACGAAGCCGTGGGGGCGCTGCTGAGCGCCGTGGGCTATGTCGACGTAGTCATCCCGCGCGGCGGGGCGGGGCTGATCCGCTTCGTCCGCGAGGACGCCCGGAACCCGG
>ERZ779740.472-NODE-472-length-12628-cov-3.40436_pt1 | contig 12628 bp, 7 predicted proteins | sample MGYA00511099_ERZ779740 | MGnify/ENA primary metagenome ERZ779740 (study PRJEB29588, sample SAMEA2161216) | human gut metagenome | biome: human gut; feature: human-associated habitat; material: faeces | place: Denmark | collected 2008/2010 ...
GCCGCCGTTATTTAGTCAACGGAGTGGCACCGAATCCATTTTCAGGCGTCTGCTCAATACCTGCCTGCTTGAAGTAGCCAACCCACATCGGGTCATTGCTGATACCTCTGTAAGCATGTGAAGCATCCCCCAAACAGTAACTGATATGCTGCCCGCCCATAGCACGCATCACACTGCCATAACCTTCGGTAGAATAAGGTTGCCCGATGCCGTTTACCAACAGAGAATTATGCGCCCTCGTATGGCGATAGGACATCAGATTATGAGCATCGCTGAAATTCTGATAATAGCCCGTACTGCGATACACATCGACACCTTTATACAACAGGTTAAAAGCATTCTGACTGGCAGTCGTGGGACTGCCGGACCCGAATGTACTGGAACGGAACGAGAGCGCAAGATCCTTTCCCGTATCTTCCGGATCACTGTGCATGGCTACTTCACCGGCATCTTTATACCACACCATTTTATCAGCCCCGGCAGGAAAAACAGTGTTGTAATCCTGCTCGGTGCACATCCGGTAAAGACGCAATTCATAATCCCGGCGCAACAGCTCCCGACATTCTCCGGCATACCATCCGGCATAGGAATCACCCGTTTCACACGCCAGATAATCAGCAAAGGCAGCAACCAAACGGTTGGGTTCGCTACCCTTTTCACTATTGTCACCAAAGCCATTGCTTTTCGATCCTGGCGGACAAGTATAAACCAGCGAGCGTCCGACATTCTGATACCACGGATGCGATAGATAATCGTACCGACTGATGAATGAAAGAAGAGACGGCATATACGCCAAAGTCAAGATATTGGCACTGAAATAGCCGGTACCATTGTGCCATATACCGTCACGATTGAAACCGGAGGCAGGAGCTCGGGCTGTCCACAATTCATAATAATACTCCATCATGGGCAGCACTTCGGAAGAATAGGCCGGTTTGTCGTAAAGCGACAAAGCCACTTGAAAGAGGACACGCATATTCTGCTGCCAAAAATGATTATCAAAGAGATGGTTTTCCTGAAAACCGCAATTTACCTTGTAATAGTAACGTGCCACACGCATCATCAGTTCTTCGGCAGCAGTACGATCGGAAGCAGACAAGTTATTATAAAGCAGATCGTAGGCTGCAACAAGACACCATGCGATGTTGCTGGCAGTAAAGTTGGATGCAAAAAGTTGTCCGTCAGCAGGGGGAGCGACAATCAACGCTTCGAGAAGCTGACGTAACTTTTCGGCATAAATTTCTTTTTGGGTTAAATGATAGGCCTGATAAAGATAAGTGGCATGTTGCCGGAGCTCTTCTGCACGGCTATATAAATCAGTCATTCCGGTGTATTCGGCTTTCAATGCCTGTGAAGCACGACTTTGTAGTTCTGCATATTCAGGGTGTGAAGTGACACGGTTACGAGCCTCTCCGATACGGTCGTCTAAAAAACAGTAAATACGAGGATGCAGACGGGGAGCATTTGCTAAGAATGTCTGAAAAGGAGGTGTTACAAATTCCGGTGTATCATTCTTTACTTCGAAACGATAGATAGCACTCCATTCACCGGGCGTAGTTCCATTAAGATTGGTGGAACGAAAGCGCCAATACCATGTGCCGACCTCCAAACGACGATGAAGATTATACATACACCATTCCTGCGGTGCGGAAAGTAGCGTTTCGGAACTGCTGAAATCTTCAGTACGTGAAAGGGAAAATTGCAGTCTTTCGCCCGTCTTCATGGCTTGAGGAACAATAAGAGGAGCAGGATTCAGATACAATTCATTATCTGCTTTGGGATAAGGTTGCGTTCGTATTTTATCCTGATAGGCATCGGGAATTCCGGCAGGCGTCTCTGGCTGCGTACTGTCCGGTTCGGGCAGCGAGTCAGATGTACAGCTACAGATCAGATGTACCATGAACAAAAGAAAAACCGATAGGCGAAATGTGGTGTGCATATTATTTTCTTTTCTAGGTATAAGATTAGAGGGCTATTTTCAAAAGTTTCAATGTAAGAAGAAGGTAAAGCGGGACGGGGGGATCCCACTTTCCTTGAATTTCTATTGAGTAAGGTCGAATATTCAGTGACTATTTAAAGATTGTAATCATTGGGCGGCAAAGAGCTTGTTGATTAAGAGCTGTCTTAACACTGATACCCGCCTCTTGTGCATTAGTAACAACACCATCAGCTACATTAATACGTACACCAGAAACATTACCTTGGTTATTGATAGTACTAGAAGCATAATTCACTGTAGCAATCGTTTCTCTATCAAACATTTTGCCATTGACAAATTCAAACTCCGGAATATTTTTGAAGTCCTCACTACCAGTAGCAGGCACATCTTTCATTGTAAACAATGTACCCATAAACGCACTCAATTGCGACAATGTAGGAATATACCATGCACTCAAATTCTCACTAGCAGAAGCATGTTCTCCCACCCATTTCTCATAAGTTGTTTTAAACGCAACATCTCCAAGACCTGTTAATAAGACGTCCGTAGTCTGTGTGCCATTTGTCATACCTGCAGCTGTTTCGGTCAAAGTAGTCAATAATTCAGTATTAAGAGTTTGACGACCAGTCGCCACATTTTCAATCGCTACTGCATATCCGGCGATTGTCTTGCCCTGAAGTGCTACAGGATAATTAGCCGGCACATCATCACCAATAGCCTCCATTTTGAAAACAATACCAACAGCATCCGCTGCGTCACGTACCACTTTACCTTCAGCATTGATATAGCTACCAACTTTCATTTCCAATGCTTCATAATCCGGGTCTACTCCTACTTCAATGTCAAAGTTGCCATCGCCGATTTCAAATTTAGCCATAATCTGCATATTAGCGTCCAAAGGTAATGTATTTGCCGGTATTTTAATCTCTTTACTATATCCGCCACTCAATGCCATGGTTATTTCTTCTGTAAATTTACTTACATTTGAAGGAGCAAAAAAGAAATTAGCGAACCAATTGCCATCCGCAGAAGCAAAACCTGCATTTGTATAAGTCACAGGAGTCGTAGCAGAACATTTACCCTCTAAAATATCATATCCGCTCAAAGCGTTATATTTTATTTCCAGTTTATTAGCTGCCGCAGCTACTTCCGGATTCTTCGGTTTTACGCTCACATTAGCAAACGGGCGTTTCAATGTCACACTGGCATTACCAATCGTTTCCAATTTTCCGCAGAAAGCGTCGCTGGCTGCCATCAACGCATCATTTGTCAGATCGAATGACGCAGTATTATATCCTACTACTCTCAAATCAGCAGTGTTATATACTTTATTAGCGGCACCGCTTTCCGGTACGTATTCAGCCCAAAACAATGCTTTCGACACTTCTTTTTGTTCATCTACAGAAATAGTGAAAGATACCTTACCGTCTGTAACCGGTTTAGTTACCTGATCGCCTATCTTATTGCCATCAGCATTCAGTAATTGCATGATACATTGCATCGTATAACCGTCAGGAATGGTAACCGCACGGCTAAAGACGTTATTTACAGGAGCCTGTACAGAGATAGTAACAGGAGCATTGATTTCTGTTCCGTTGTCCGAAACGATTTCTTCTTGTCCACAGGATGCAAAAAGCACTACGAACAAAGCCATTAGCGAATAAAATAAGTTCTTTTTCATGATCTTAATTGTTTTATGGTTAAGCAATTCTTAATTGATTTGTCTATTTTATAATTCTCCAAGGTCTACCTCCAGATCACCGTCATAATCGGGATCGATCCCTATTCCTCCATTGGCATCGGAAGTCAGGAAGTTTCCGCGTACCGTTGTGTTTTTGCCCCGTTCACAAGGAATACGGAAAGCAGCAGTACGTGCCAGCACTTCATTCTTCTCATTCAAGATTTCGAGCTCTACAGGAATGGAAACGGTTTCTCCGGCATCGGTCAACACATAGTCGAATCCCAGTATCAGTTCTTTCGTACCATCGGCAGGGCGTTCAAAGGCCACTTTATATTCCATGTACATGAGCGAGTTCTTGGGTACATCATCCCACAAATTGTAGCCGGTAGGCAAATAATCACTGTACTTCACACGAGCGGTAAAACTTTCACCTTTCAGTCCGCCTGTGGACAGTTTATTGAGAAACGTCGCTACATCTTTAGCCACCAGTTCATAGCGTGCTACGGGGCGATACAGTTCAACGTCAAGACTTGTTTCAGCTCCCCAATGATTGCGGAAAGAAGTCAGGTCTGCCACAGCAGAAGCAGCAAAAACATCTTTATATCGGCTATTCCCTATATACTTTCCGGCAGGAAGGATAAAAGCCAGATTCTTGGCATCGTAGATAAGTCCCTGTTCCGGTGTCTCCGCATTCACATAATCGGCCCACACCAGGATGCGGTAATTACGGGCGTGCAGCTTCATACTAACAGACAGACTGGCACGGTTAAAATCCTCTTCATATACCGTTTGCCGTGCCGCCACCTGTCTATCCAGATAGGCTTCTACGATGAAACGACGCAGATAGTTGGTTTCCGACGCACGGGTGATGGTCACCGGTGCTCTTTCTGCCAAACTTAGATTCATTGCCAGATTAAGGTTGAGTGTTACAGCTGTCGGGTCCACTCCCAGTTCTCCTTCGGGAGTCATTTCCGGTTCTTCGTGCAGGCTGCATCCATTCACCAGCAGGGTGATGAACAACAAGAAAGTGCACTGTGCCAGTATATATAAATTTCTTCTCATATTGTTATCTTATTTATATGTATGTCCCTATCTAAGGTTAGAAGCGGTAGACCAACGATGCTCCCACACGGGTTATCCCCCAGTAATGACGGACACGCGTATCCAGCTGTGCGCCGTTGTCTACATTATAATAGGTGTTATACTTCATGTTGGCATATCCCACTCCCAGATTAAATTCCGCTCCCCAGTGTCTGGAAAGAGGGAGTTTGTAACCATAGCTTATTCCGGCTCCCAACAGCGGACGATCCGTATCTTGATAACGGTCATCGTTCCACTTCACGTTAAACCATGCCACGTGGGCGTGCAGTCCGACAAAGTGTCCCCGTCCTGTTTCATTTCCTATCCACCAGCGGGCTTCAGGTTGCAATGCTACCGTACGCACGCCGTGCTTATCCCCCAAGTCCCACAAACTGCAAGTCAACGGCAACTCTACCGTGATCTTTTTATGCACCTGCATTTCCACGGCAAGGTTCAGCAAAGCACAAGCATCATATATTACATTCGTTTTCAGTGCCAGATAGCGTTGACCATCAAAGGCAGCCGCTTTCTTTCCTGCATTCTCTTTGCCGGATTGGCGTTTATCCTCCTCCTTTTTTGAAGAAGTCGCAACTGCTGTTTCCTGCTTTTTCCCGCCGGGCTTGTAGACCGTAGTTTCCTCCGGAGCTGCCGAAGTCTGTACACGGGGTTTACCGGGAGTCTGTGCCGACAAGACGGTTATGCCCGATAATGCAGCCAACAGACATATAGTTCTCATATTAAAAGTAGAGTGTCTCATATATTCGTATCTTTCATGTTCATTGATCAGATTTCCAGTTCGGGCACTGTATCCCTCATTACCGTTTCGTACCCATCCTCATTGATGACAGTAGCTTCACCTTTATAAGTGATATTCACCTTCTCTTGAGTGCTGCGGATAAAGAATGAAGGAGCACCGTCGGATTTCAGGTTAACACTGATCAGCCATCCGCCCACTTTGATACGTCCGTCGGATAAGATTTCGGGATCTTTGGCAGGATATTTCAGTGCATGTGTATTGATGACAGTGGCAAAACGATATACTTGTGCCTTTTCCGATGTAGCGGTGAAATGCCAGTGATTAGGATACTTCTTGAACACCCCTTTGTCATCAGCACGTAGCCAGTTGACTGCCGGATAGAAAAAACGGCTCGTCGTATCTGTCTGCAATGTTCCAGTGGAGAAAAGATAAGCGTCTGATGCTCCTCCGCGGTTCGTGGCTTGAATATGCACGAAGCGATGATTCGATTGATCCACTGTCATGGGATTTTCTGTGGTATGCAGCAAATAACTCCAGTTTACAGGTTCGTCTGCCACGAGTTCGTCATAGATAAAGATGAGTCCAGTCTTTCCCAAATTGACAATGTGACGGCGGAACGTTTTCACATGGTTCTCATCCCAGCCATTTTCGGGCGTATAATGCACCTCCGACTGTTCGCCGCGTGTCAGCCAAAGCGGTGAAATCACTTTTCCGTAAGCATTGGAAGCATCACCCAGCACATAACCAATCTTCTCGCTGGCATAATAACGGGGAATCCATCCATATCCTTCCGTACCGATACGTTGTCCCATACCGTTCACCAAAATCGTATTGTGAGCACGTGTGGCACGATGGCACAACATACTATGTACGTCGGTAAACTCAATGTGGTGTCCGCTACTGTAAAATAATGGTTTTCCACCATAGAACGTATTGAAAGCATTCTGATTGGCAAGTGCATGAGAGGTAGAACCATAAGGGCTTGACCGGAAACTCCACATCGCATTTCCACCTACTCTATCCCAGTTCGTCTGGAAAGAGACAAGTCCTGTTGCGGGGAAGACGTATCCTGCAGGGAGTGCTGTCAATCCTTCACCTTCCGGCAGAGGTTTATCACATTGCAGGCGGAACCAGGCCAGATCACCGGGCTTACTCAATAAGGCTTTCTTCATATAATCCGGTTCCACTTTCAATGTGCGGCGTACGAAATCAGCGGCATACGTGTTTCCGGTAAGGCGTGCCAGCGCATCCAAATAGCCTATACGGATGCTGTTGGGACGTGCCACATTCTGATGTGAACTTCCGTTTCCTCCGGATTTGGAAAAAGGAGGTTGCTGGAAGATGGTATACATGATATTTCCCTGATACCAAGGATCGGAAAAGAAGTCGTAACCGGTCAGTTTGCTATAATAGTAAGGTACTTCCACTAATGTACGGGTATTGACCGTAAAGTAAGAATCGCCATTGTGCCAGCCACCGTCTTTGTTCAATCCGGGGAAACGTGCTAACCAGACGTTATAACAGTAATCCACCCATGTGTTGGCTTCGGGCAGATCGCCATATACACTGAATGCCGCCATTGTAAGGATGCGAAGTGTCATCTGCCACACATGATTGTCGGCGATGTGGTTCTCCATCCGGTTATTAAAGTTCTCATACATTTCACCACCTTTATTTTTGATGGCTTCCAGTAATGCTTTCTTTTGTGATGTATTCAACCGGTCGTAGAAAGAATCATAAGCCATAGAGCAGAGAGACAATAAGCTAGAAGCATTAAAATCTCCTTTCACATTCTTATCTTTATCCCAGTCGGCCATAATAAATACCCGTTTGATGGCTTCATCAGCATATTTAGTATCCTGCGTCAGCAACCAGGCCCGTATCAATGCTTCGGTATTTCCCTCTTCCGCATCGATGATGCGACGGCTTTCACGAGTGAGGTATGAATTTATCTGCATCTCGTTCTTCAGATTCTTCACCTGCGAGACATTAATATCTTTCACTGATTTCATTGGATTCTGAAGTACCTGATCTGCACGCTCAAGATACCATTGCCTTTCTGCCTTTTGTTTGCTGTGATTTATAAAGTCCTTCCATTCGTTCTTCATGATCCACACACGCGGATGGTCGGCAGGTAGTTTTGCCAACACTGTTTTCAATGAAGGCGGACAGAATTTGCCCGAACGATCTTCTACGGTGACTTGCTGGATGCTTCCCCAAGTCACTTGTCCGTTTTCTACATAACCGAACTGCCAGTACCATACCCCCGGCGCAAGCGGTTGTTCCGGATTATAGAACGGCCAACGAGTTTCCACCTGAACAACTCCGGACTTCAATCCGGCATCCTGCGAATAACGTAACCGATAGGTAACCTTTGTTTTATCTACCTTCTTTACTTTGTGTTCGAATCCATCCAACGGACTGTCCTGCGAGTTCATGTCTGAACGGAGCGGCCATTGGAAAGAAACCGCACGGTCATTTACCACCGCTTTATCAAGAGGATAAGGAGTGGCACGCATTTCATGCATCAACGTTGTTTCCGTCAACTTGATGACTGCTTGTTTTTGCGCATGTGTCATCTGTGCAGCCACAGACAAGATTACGAATGAAATCAATAATACTTTTTTCATGATATCAAATGATTGGTTTTTCTGTAGGCAAATGTAGATAAACTGTCCGAAACGGAACTTTCAATTCATTTCTTCCTTCTCTGATACTGTCTAACAGGACTTTGTTTTCGTTCATTTCAACTTAAAATTCGTCCAAAACAAGCGTTACAGGAAGCTACAAAGAGGGTAAAAGGGTAAAATAGCCCCCAAAACGGAATGACTGGAATTGATAGAAAGATGAAGGTTATTAGTTCTTGTTTAGGTTTTCACCACAGAGGACGCGGAGGACACAGAGGGGAATTTGTTTTATGACTTACGGTTGTGACCCTAATTTTAATGCGTAATCCTCCTCTATAAAGTTGAAAAAACATGAAAACATCTGCCACCTGCAACCAAACGCGTGTAATGCACTAGTTGATAAATAGTTGGAGCGTGGCAGATACTGTTGCAGATAGGTTGCAGATCAAAGTATCTGCAACACAGTATAAGCCTTGCATAAGCCAATTCTCCATGGATGCAAAAGTTTATTGTATACATTAACTTCCCGTTTCCAGGCGGGGAACTGTCGTTTCCGGCATTAGAAATTACAGTTTCCACGGTAGGAAACGAGAGTTTCTAAGGCGGGACACTACAGTTTCTACGTAAGGATACTGTCGTTTCCCCGTAGAGATATCACAAATTCTCCATAGAGTCACCCCAATTATCCCATAGCTTTGGATAAAGGAATCAAGGCTTTTTCTTTGATTATATAACGTGTTGCAGATACTTTATCTGCAACCTATCTGCCACAGGTATCTGCAACGTTACAACTATCTATTAACTAGTGTATTACACGCGTTTCGTTGCAGGTGGCAGATGTTTTTATGTTTTTCAACTTTATAGTAGGAAAAAATTTCATTCATTTCCGTACCTTTATGAGTCTTTTTATCCATAAATAATATCCAGTCAGTGGTAGTGCAGCCCCCAATAAGGCAGCAATAAAGGTAAGTATGCGAGTAAACATTCCTCCCCAGTTACCAACATGCACAGAATAAATCCAACCACGAATCTTTCCCGACTTGTCTTGATGTTGATAAAGACTTGTTTCTGTAAATTCACCATTATCCGTATTGAAAGAATAACGGTCAGATGCCCGCTGATTCCCGAAACGGTTGAAAGACACACTTGCCGTACCAGAAGAAATACTGATTTGCTTATACTCCGGATTCTGACGTCTTAGTTTATCATAAATCTCCTGCCAATAAACGAAGGGTGAAGTTACCGAGTACATATCACTGTGATTGTTTTCCGGACGTCCGCCTCTTTCACCCTTTCGAACCTCATTTCCTTCTCTTTTCTTTTCCCGATGGGCTGCCAGTTTGGTATCCCTCTTTTGAGCATCACTTTTCTGTTCATGTCCTTGGGCGGCACGTTGCTGTACTTCTACCCCGAAGACCTTATAGAAAGCCGTCCGATACCACGGAAAAGACCAGGTCAATCCCGTCAGTGCCATAGCCAGTAGAAAGATCAGAGCATACATTCCACCTGCCACATGCAAGTCATACCAAAACCTTCTCCAACCTTTTGTTGCTGTTATTTTCAGGCTATTCTTCAATGCTTTACGTGTACGCGGCCACCAAATGACAATTCCCGAAATCAGTACAAAAACAAGTAAAAGCGTACTGACACCTACAATCATTTTGCCCCAAAAGATCCCTTCATTTCCCGGATTCATACTATCCAGCAGCCAGCGATGCATTCGGAACATAACCATAACAAAGCCGCTACGCTCGCTTTTTCCTTTTACTTCACCCGTATACTGGTCTACATACAAAGATGCACGACGTGGTTTGGAAAGACTAACCTGATACGCACGTCCGGGATCAGAAGATATGCTGACACCGGTCACCGATACACTGTCAGGCAATGTCGTCGCCACTTTTTCAAGCAACTTATCCATAGGAAGAGGAGACTCCTTTACCGTTTCCACGTAGTAAAGATCGCGTCGAAACCACTCATTCACCTCATTTTCAAATACCAGCATGGCACCGGAGAAGCAGACAAGAGTTATTATCAGTCCGAAAGGGACGGAAAGCCACAAATGTATCTTTCTGAATATTTTTTTCATGTTTTCAATCCTATTTCTTGAAAAAGCCTGCAAAGCTTTCCGCTCGGCAGGCTTTTATATACAAAAGATTCTCTATTTAACCGACTGTATTATTTTGAAAGATATTCCATCTTACCTACCGTAGTGATAGCGTCAGCTTCTACCGTCAAACCTTTGACTGCCTTGCCTGTTTTTGCGTCTATTTTATAGAAGGCCGGTTTCTCGCCCGTAGTCACAGTGACAGCCATATAAGCATAGCCTTTTTCTCCATAAGGCTCGCCACCAAACTTTCCGTCAGCCGGCAGACCTGTAACAGGCATAATCGTCTGATCTTCCGCCTTGAAAACAGCTAATTCGCTGACATCTGCACTTGTACCGCCATTAATCATATCTTCCGCTCCCTTTTTATACAATTGAAGCAGGAAGTAATCTTCAGAGATGTGCCAGCAACGGAAAATAGGGTGTTTTGTGCCTATCTCTTCAAAGTTCACATAGTAATCCGGATCGAAATCTGTTGCGCCTGCTTTGATACGCATTGCGCCCGAAGGCTTCTGTCCTGTCACCTTCTTCAAATCTGAAGATGAAACTGCCGTACGTCCATATCCGGGAGAGAACACATAGACGTCACCATTATCAGCAGCCCAAATGGTCTGATAATATTGTGAACGCATACGACCGCATGCATAGCCTATTTTATCAGTCTTGGCAATCACCGGAGTCTCATTGAAGTTCGTGCCACTATAAATTGCCACGTAAGCATTATCCGGGTATTGTGTAGAAGGAATAACACCGGCTGTATATGCACCGCTGTCGCTACCACCGGCAGTATTCAGCACAAGTTCCTGATCTGTCACAGCTTCCGGCCATTTTTTAATACCGTACTTACTCATTCCCATCGGGATGACAGATGTATAAATCTTATTGTTAGCTTCAACCAGACCTGCCCATGAAACTTTTTCACCATTACCCAAGTAATTTTCGGCAAGCAAGGTACCCTCTTCCTGACTGCCGTCGGTTGCATCCAGATAGTTGAACAACAATGCTTGAGCCACATTCTGATCCTCATCCGTTATTTTCGAGTCCCCGGTGGAAACAGTCACCACTTTATCCCCCCAAGTACCGTATGACGTGATACGATTATAAGTGTATGTGTACTTTTCTTTCATTTTACCATCTGCACCCAGATAATAGGAAGCTCCTGTACCTGCGCCACCTTTATTATAAACTAAAGCAAACACATAATCCAATCCTTTATATACCCAATAGGTACCGCCAATCACTTCAGTTCCATTCCCTTGGGTCGACACTGTTCCTTCATCCAAAGAATTGGCTACTACCAAATAACTTGCTTCACCAGTTGTGGCAGCTACCACATAAGCCGTTTCTCCATCAATCGGCGGGTTATCCACCGGATTATTATCATCGTCGCAAGATGCCACAAACACACCGCTACTCAAACAAAAAGCTACGGCAAAAGCCTGTAATAAAAACTTCTTCATATATTCTTTATTATTGATTGATACTAAAAACTTACTCTTATTATTTACCGAAAAACACTCTGAACTTTCCATAGAATGCGCGCCCCGCTTTTTGCAGGCTAAAATTGTCAAACAGTTGGGCATCGGTGAAATTCCGACATTCAAATGATACATTATAACGTCCATTCTTCATGGTGTAGGACAAAGACAGATTATGAGAAAACTGTTCCGGCACCATATTCTTTGAATCTTTATCTCCGAGATTTTCCCAATAAAGAGGAAAATCGTGCTGCCAGTAGCTATCATAGCCGATGCTCAACACATTTCCTTTGACAAACAGGTCATTCCAATAAAAATTTGCATTGATATTAGCATAACGATAGGGCAGATTCGGCATACGCACCTTATAGTGCATGCTTTCCTGCAAAGAAGAACCCGCCAGAAACTTTTCGTAATCACGAGTATCGATGCTATTGAATGTTCCTCCTATATCAAACCAATGCGAGAAGCTATAAAGCAATGACAAATTATACCCTTTGGTCCTTACGTGACCGTGGTTCTCATAATATCCGTAGCTTGTTCCTCCCAATACGTCCAGTCCTCTTTTTATGTAATCTTTCGTATCCCGATATATCAAACCGGCCTCGGCATACAATCCATGCTTGCCAAACTGATGATTATAGCTGAAACTCAAATTGACATTATCACTTTTCTCCGGTTTCAGATTCATTTTACCAGCTTCAAGGTCTTCATCTCCAAAGAGTTCGTCCGTGGTCGGCAGGCGGAAAGCCTTTTCGTACGAAAGTTTCACCTGAAGATCTTTCCATATAAAATAGGTACCTGCCGCTCCATATCCAAGAGCGCTTGCCGTATTGGACAGATTGATATAATTGCCTATTCCATCTGTATTCTGCGATACCGGTCCCTTGTTGTATTGCCGGTAATATTTGGCAAATGCCGACACATTCCATCTGTCCGACGGCATCAGACGGGAAGAA
>ERZ779740.483-NODE-483-length-12384-cov-3.50434_pt1 | contig 12384 bp, 10 predicted proteins | sample MGYA00511099_ERZ779740 | MGnify/ENA primary metagenome ERZ779740 (study PRJEB29588, sample SAMEA2161216) | human gut metagenome | biome: human gut; feature: human-associated habitat; material: faeces | place: Denmark | collected 2008/2010 ...
AAGCGGGACATTGAAGACAATATAAAAGAGGATACGAAGGCAGTCATTTTAGATGCCAGTGCTATCGGCTCCATGGACATTACAGCGGCGGATCAGTTGGAAATGCTGTATCAGGGTCTTAAGAAACGTGGTATCTGTTTTTATATTACAGAACATATTGCAGATTTGAATGAACAGATGCGAAAGCTTGGTCTGGGACACATCATAGAAGAGGGCAGCGCAAGAAGAACAATACATATTGCTTTAAAGGATATGGGTTATGAACGTCCTTATCCGCTGGAGGGCGGTGTAGACAATAAACAGCGCAGTGCCTCAAGAAAGCGGGCGGATAACCGGGTGCAGGAATTTGTCTGGGCATTTGGTTCGGAAACTGAAGATGCTATAGAGCGGCAGATTGTGGCACAGATAGAACAGCTGAAAAAGACAGGAGATGTGGAAAAGCTGTTACATGGAAGCTGGTCCCATATGGAAGAACTGGACGAAGATGAGTGGCTGGAGCATTTAGAGGAGCATTTGAAAGAGATTGTTAATATTTCCGGTAAAGATGAAAGAACGCTGGCTATGCGGTTAGAGGAACATCGACGGGAAGTACATGAGCGTATTGCAAAGGAACATCCGGAACTGGCAGAGCGCTTTAAAGAACGCCGGCATGCGTTAGACGAACATCTGAAGGAACGGAGACCGGAGGTTTATGCGCTGGTAGAGGACTTAAGGGAAAAACGGACTTCAGGAAAGATTTAATTAGGCAGAGACATCTTGTTTTTTCGACAAAATTTGCAGGAACCAGTCTGATAAGCTGAAACAGATTGGAAGGTATTATGCGGGATGAAAAAGGAAAAGCAGGAAAAAAAGGTTTTTACGGTATTAATTGTATGTATTGTGGTTATGGCTTTGATATTTGGATGGATGTCAAAAGACCTTGGGGGTTCAAACCAATACATTGATAAGAACAGCAAACAGAGTTTATCTGAACTGATGGAACAGATGGAGCGTGCTTACCGGAACCGTCTGGAGATTACTTATGAACAGATAGATTCTATTGAAAAATATATGTTCGGGGATGGGGAAAGGGAAGCAGAACTGAAAGATTACCAGAACTATTTTGACTCTATGGAAAGTAATATGGTGCGGGATATTGTCTTTGTCAATGATGAAGGTGAATATCTGTGTATGCGTGGACTGAATGGCAGAATACAGATGCAGGATGGATTGTCAGAATTATTTGGTGAGAATAAAGGAATTGCCCAGTACTGCACCTGGAAGGATGGAGAGGAAATCTTTATAATTGCAAAATCAGTAGATTCTTTTTTGGTCAATGGGGAAGAATATGAAGCAATTGCATTTCTCTTCCGGCCACAGATTATTAACGATCTTTTTGTAACGTCTGCTTATAACGGACAGGCTAATATCTATGTCATGGATGAAAACGGAGAAGTGGCATACGCAAGCATTAATAATGAGCCGGGTGAAGTAACCATAAATTATAATCTGTTTGATAGTTACCATGAACAAAAGATTATGAATAAGAAAGATTATGAAAAAGTGAAGTCGGACTATGCAGAACGCAGCTCCGGGTGTATAACCCTGGAACGTGAAAATGAGTCCGACTATTTTTCGTATCGTGCATTAAAAGGAACACAGTATATGATAGCCTGTGAAGTGGACAGTACGATTGTGCAGAATGTACTGGCAGATTATCAGATTATGATGCTGCATATCTGGCTGACAGTGACCTGCATTATCATTGCAATGTTAGCAGCACTGGGTATCAGTATTCTATGGATTTATAATGAAAAGAATAAGGTAGCTTACGCGAGACGAAATGCAATGCAGCAGGCAGAAGCAGCAGAGAAGCTGGAAGAAGTCAATACTGCATTGGAAGAGACGGTGCAGTTTGCAAATACGGCAAAAGCAGAGGCAGAGCGTGCCAATGAAGCGAAAAGTGTATTTTTATCCAATATGAGCCATGATATGCGGACTCCTTTAAATGCGGTTATGGGACTGGCTACACTGATTTCAAGAGATGCTGAAAATTCGGATTGTGTCCGGGAATATGCAAGAAAACTGACTTATTCAGGGGAACATCTGCTTGGACTCATTAATGATGTCCTTGATATGTCGAAGATTGAGGCCGGTAAAACGGTCCTTAATATTACGAACACGAATATTGCTGAACTGGTGGAAGAACTGGATATGATCATCCGTTCACAGACCAGAGAGAAGAGGCAGGAATTCATGATTCATGTACATCGGATAGAAACAGAAGAAGTGGAAGCAGATAAATTACGTCTGAAGCAGATACTGCTGAACATTTTATCCAATGCAGTAAAATATACCCCAAAGGGCGGTAAGATAGTATTTGATATTACAGAAGTACCAAAGAAAAAGGGAAACTTTGCACAGTATCAGTTCCGGATCAGTGATAATGGACAGGGGATGGGTGAAGAGTATCTTAAGAATCTTTTTGACCCATTCAGCCGGGAAGTGCAAAGCACTGTTAATCCGGTTTCCGGAACGGGTCTTGGAATGCCAATTGCCAAGAGTCTGGTGGAGTTAATGGGTGGAAGCATTCATGTGGAGAGTAAGCTTGGAAAAGGAACTACTTTTGAGGTGATTTTGAATTTCCGGAAAATAAAGTACCAGGAGAAGGTTAACTGGTGGAAACTGCAGAAGATAAGCCAGGTACTGGTGGTTGATGATGAGAGTGAATCAGGAAGATATATTATGGATACGCTGCATCCGTTTGGGATTGATGTGCAGACAGCAGATTCCGGCGAAATGGCGGTTCATATGGCAGAACAGATGGTAGAAACTGGAAAAACAAAGAGTTGGGATGTTGTAATTATAGACTGGAAGATGCCGGGAATGGATGGTGTTACTACAGCAGAAAAATTGCATCGGATTCTGGGAGAGAAAACAGTATTACTGCTTTTTGCCTATGATTGTAAGGAGATAGAAGAAGCAGCGGGTTATGCTGGAATTCAAAGTATTTTAAGCAAGCCGTTTTTTGTGACAAATTTTAAACGGTGCATCGAACAGGCAAGAAAAGAGCAGCAATTGCAGGGAAAAGGACAAGCAACAGAAAAAGAGAAAATGACATTAAAAGGAATGCGTTTTCTGATAGCAGATGATAATGATTTAAATGCAGAAATATTGGAAGAACTATTAAAAATGGAAGGTGCAGACTGTGACCGGGCAGTAAATGGCAAGGAAGCCGTAGAAATGTTTGCAAGAGCGGAGGAAGGACGATATAATATTATTTTAATGGACATTAAGATGCCTGTTATGAATGGCTATGATGCAACGAAAGAAATCCGGAGACTTAAGAAGAAAGAAGCAGCGAAAATACCGATTTTTGCCATGACTGCCAATGCCTTTGCGGAAGATATCCGGACCTGTATGGAAGCAGGGATGGATGCACACATTGCCAAACCAGTGGATCTGGATTTATTGGAAGAAAACATCCGGATTTATATGCAGGCAAAAGCATAACAAAAGAAGAAGGGAACAGAAGAATGGGTATTTTTAAGAAACGTCTGACTGTAAATGAAGCAATCAATGCAGCACATACTTCGGAAAATGCAATTATAATTGACTGCCGGGCAAAGGAAGATTACCAGAAAGGACATGTGGCAGGAACAAAGAATATTCCGCTGGACAAGATAACGGAAGACCGTATTTTGCGGAGATTCCCGGATAAGGAAAAATCTTTTTATATTATAGGAAGTTACAGCTACCGGTCCGAAAAGGCGGTAAAAGCATTTAAGAAATTAGGCTATAAGAATGCCATTTTCGGCGGTTATATGGAGGAACACCACGGAATTCTGGTGAAGTAAGCTTAATGATTAAAATTGTATAAAGTCTATAAAGAATAAGAAAAATGCAGAAAATGTTTGTGAAAAAACAGGAAATTTCTGCATTTTTTTAATGCCAAAATATACAAATTGACGCAAGTGTACAAATTGCATAAAAAAACAACCAAAAAACTGGCAAAAATTGCAGAAGAATATGGAATATTTACACGAAAAAACAGCAAATGGTCAGACCTATTTTCACAGGAAGAAAACGGTTGCGTTTGCATTTTTTTCTTGTTAGAATTTTAACGATTTAAAAATGCCTTAGAGCAGCAGAAGGAAGTGAGACAGATGGATGCTCTGGTAAATAGCCTGATGGAAGAATTGAACTGTGAAACGGTATTTACAATTCCGATTTTCGGAGGCATTCCCATTTATGAATCCGTAGTAGTAACCTGGATTATCATGGCAGTAGTTATTGTGCTGTGCATACTCCTGACCAGGAACTTAAGTGTGGAACATCCGGGACGCAGACAGATTATTCTGGAAACGGCTGTAAACGGGTTGAATAACTTCTTCCGGGATACCATAGGCGAAAATGGAAAGCAGTATATTCCTTATCTTATGACGGTGGCAATCTATATTGGAATTGCCAACTTAATCGGTCTGCTGGGATTTAAACCACCGACCAAGGATATGAATGTTACTGCAGCATTGTCCCTGATGAGTATCATATTGATTGAAATGGCGGGTATCCGCAGGAAAGGAACGAAGGGCTGGCTTAAGAGTTTTGCAGAGCCGATGCCGGTAGTACTTCCAATCAATATTCTGGAGGTCTTTATCAAACCATTGTCGCTGTGTATGCGACTTTTTGGAAATGTATTAGGTTCATTTGTCATTATGGAATTGCTGAAAATGGTAGTACCGGCAATTCTGCCAGCAGTATTTAGCTGTTATTTTGACATTTTTGACGGATTGATTCAGGCATATGTATTCGTATTTCTGACCGCATTGTTCGTCAAAGAAGCAACCGAATAGGGAAGAAAAAAACAAAAAGAGAAACAAAAAAGTAGAAAAGAAAAGGAGTGCATATTATGTCATCAACATTATTAGTAGCAATCGGAGCAGGTATCGCAGTATTAACAGGTATTGGAGCAGGACTTGGAATTGGAAAAGCAACATCATCCGCAGTAGATGCAATTGCAAGACAGCCGGAAGCAGAGAGCAAAATCAGCAAATCACTTCTTCTTGGATGTGCATTGGCAGAGGCAACTGCTATTTACGGATTCGTTATCGCATTGTTAATCATCCTCTTCTTAACATAATAAAGAAAGATTATAGAAAGGCAGGTACGGGAAATGCTTAGCATTAATTTTTGGAATATTTTATGGACCGTTGTAAATCTGCTGGTATTATATGTAGTCTTTCGTAAATTTCTTTATCAGAGAGTCATGAATGTGATTGAGGCAAGAGAAGAAATGGTAAAGAAGCAGTTCGACGATGCAAAGAAAAGCGAAGAAGATGCCAGAAAATTAAAGGCAGATTATGAAGAACGCTTATCGGATGCAAGAACGGAGGCAGACCAGATTATTATTGATGCCAGAGCAAGAGCAGAAGAAGAGCATGCACGCTCGGTAGAGAAGACCCGGGAAGAGACTGAGCATATGTTAGAAAAAGCCAAGGAAGATATTGCAAACGAGCAGGAAAAGGCACAGCAGGCAGCTCAGGCTGAGATTGCCAAACTGGCAGTTATCGCTGCACGGAAAATTATGAAAACAGGTGATGCTCATGACACAGGAAGCAGTAAATAACGCAAAGGTATTGTATCGGCTGGGTGCCACAAGACAGGAGGCAGATGAACTCCGGGAGCTTTATGAGCTTACACCGGAACTGCTTAAGGTGCTCACAAGTCCGGTGATTTCTATACATAAGAAGGATGCCGTGATAGAGAAAATTTATCAGGATGCCGGATTATCCAAGGTGCTTGTGAACTATACCAAGATGATGTGCAGACTGGGTTATATCGGAGAAATAGAGGATATCCTGGATGCATTTTATCTCTATTGGGACAGACAGAATCATATCCTGCGTGCAGAACTGACCTGTGCAGGCACACCACAGCCGGAAGAAGAAGCAGAGGCAAGAAAGATTCTTGCAGAGAAATATCCCGACTGTGAGATTGTTCTGACAGAAAAGGAAGATGAGAATCTCTTAGGCGGATACATCATTAAGGTTCATCATAAAGAATATGACAGAAGCTATGAAGGCCGCTTACGTCAGTTGGAAAGAAAATTAACAGGGAGGTGAAGCCTGTGGGCGCAATTAGTGCTGCAGACATAATCTCGATTATCCAGAGCGAGATAGAAGAATTTGACTGGGATGAATCCAGTCGTGAGACCGGTTCCGTAATCTGGGTTGGTGATGGAATTGCAACCATTTACGGAATTGACCATGCAATGTATGGTGAAATTGTTGTATTTGATAACGGTGTCAAAGGAATGGTACAGGATATCAGACAGAATGAAATCGGTGTTATTTTATTCGGCCGTGATACCGGAATCAAAGAAGGAACCAAAGTGGTTCGTACCAGGAAAAAAGCCGGAATCCCGGTAGGGGAAGGCTTTGTTGGAAGAATTATCAATGCATTAGGTGAGCCGATTGATGGAAAGGGCGAGATTAAGGAAGATGATTATCGTCCAATCGAAGAGGAAGCACCGGGCATTGTAGAACGTAAATCAGTAAATACACCAATGGAAACAGGAATCTTGTCCATTGACTCCATGTTCCCAATTGGTAGAGGACAGCGAGAGTTAATTATCGGAGACCGTCAGACCGGAAAGACCTCCATTGCAACAGATACCATCATTAACCAGAAAGGCAAAGGAGTAATCTGTATCTATGTTGCCATCGGACAGAAGGCGTCCAGTGTAGCAAAAATCGTATCTACACTGACCAAGCATGATGCAATGGATTATTCCATTGTGGTTTCCTCAACTGCAAGTGATCCTGCATCCATGCAGTACATCGCACCATATGCAGGAACTGCAATGGCAGAATACTTTATGCATCAGGGAAAAGATGTGTTAATCGTATATGATGATTTATCCAAACATGCGGTAGCATATCGTGCAATCTCTCTGCTGTTAGAGCGTTCTCCGGGACGTGAAGCTTATCCTGGTGACGTATTCTACTTACATTCCAGATTGTTAGAGCGTTCCAGCCGTTTAAGTGATGAATTGGGCGGAGGTTCCATTACCGCACTGCCAATCATTGAGACACAGGCAGGAGATGTATCCGCATATATTCCGACCAACGTCATTTCCATTACAGACGGACAGATTTTCTTAGAGAGTAACCTTTTCTTCTCAGGTATGCGTCCGGCAGTCAACGTTGGTTTGTCCGTATCCCGTGTCGGTGGTGCTGCACAGACCAAGGCAATGAAGAAAGCAGCCGGAAGTATCCGTATCGACCTGGCACAGTTCCGCGAGATGGAAGTGTTCACCCAGTTCGCATCTGATCTGGATAACGCCACAAAGGAACAGTTACAGCACGGACATGTACTGATGGAACTGTTGAAGCAGCCTCTGTGCAGACCTTTGAGCATGGCAGAGCAGGTTATGACCCTGTGTGCAGCCAACGGCAGAGTGATGCTGGATGTGCCTGTAAATCAGGTAAAGGATTTCCAGATGAAGTACTTAGACTACATGAAGGAACAGCACAGCGACATCGTTCGTCAGTTAGAGACCACCAAGGCTCTGGATGACGAGCTGAACAAGCAGATCTGTGATGCTGCAACAGAATTTAAAAAGGAATTTTTACAGAAATAATGTAACTATTCAGAAACCCATTCGCAAAACCGCTCTTTCAGGGCTTTACTTTTGCTTATGTGGTTACTTCGCCCATTGGCTCTGAATAGTTACAAATAACAGGAGGTTAACATGGCAAATACGAGAGAAATACAAAGTCGTATGAAAAGCATTCAGGATACCATGAAGATCACCAATGCCATGTATATGATCTCTTCCACAAAGCTTCGGAAAGCTAAGAAGAATCTGGAAGAGACAGAGCCTTACTTCTATACTCTGCAGACGATGGTCAGCAGAATTGTCCGTCATTTACCGGAGATCGATAATAAATATTTCGATGAACGGAAGGACAAACCGGCTGGGGAGAAGACTACGGGACTGATAGTAGTCACCGCGGATAAGGGACTGGCCGGAGCCTATAACCATAATGTACTGAAAATGGCAGAAGAACAGATGCAGAAAGCCGGACAGACAGGAAGCTACAAGCTGTTTGTCGTGGGTGAGCTGGGACGTCAGTATTTCGGACACAGAGGAATCAAGGTGGCTGAGCAGTTCCATTATACAGCACAGAACCCGACCCTGCATCGTGCCAGGATCATCACAGAGACGATCCTGGAGCAGTTCGAAGAAGAGCAGCTGGATGAGGTATATATTATTTATACCAATATGGTAAACAGCGTGACGACGGAACCGCAGATGCTGCGTCTGCTACCTATCGTAAAAGAACGGTTTATTACCAAAGACGGACAGGATCTGAGTATGTATCAGGATCCGCTTGTCATGACCCCGTCCCCGAAAGCAGTGCTTGATAACATTGTTCCGGATTTTGTCATGGGATATGTATACGGTGCACTGGTAGAATCGTTCTGCAGTGAACAGAACGCCAGGATGATGGCCATGGAGGCAGCAAATAAGAATGCTTCCGCCATGATCCATGATCTGTCCATTCAGTACAACCGGGTACGTCAGGCTATGATCACACAGGAGATCACTGAGGTCATTGCCGGTGCCAAGGCTCAGAAAAAGAAGAAAAAGGCAAGAAAGGAGGTCCTGAACAATTGAGTAACGTAAAGGAAAAAAATCATGGTAAGATCGTCCAGGTCATGGGACCTGTTGTAGACGTAGAGTTCGAGAACAATGATCTTCCCTTTATCAAGGATGCCCTGGAAGTATACAGTGAAGGCAAGCGTCTGGTCATGGAAGTGGCACAGCATATTGGCAACAATACCGTTCGCTGCATCATGCTGGGTGCCAGTGAAGGACTTTGCAAGGATATGGATGTCATTGCTACCGGAAAAGGAATTCAGGTGCCGGTAGGTAATAAGACACTGGGTAGATTGTTCAACGTATTGGGAGAGACCATCGACGGTGGAGAATCCCTGGAAGGAGAGGAGCATTGGGTCATCCACAGAGATCCACCTTCCTTCGAAGAGCAGAGTCCTGTAGTAGAGATGCTGGAGACCGGTATCAAGGTTATCGATCTGCTGGCTCCCTATGCAAAAGGTGGTAAGATCGGTCTGTTCGGCGGTGCCGGTGTAGGTAAGACCGTGCTGATTCAGGAGCTGATTCGTAATATTGCTACCGAGCACGGTGGATATTCTATTTTCACTGGTGTCGGAGAGCGTTCCCGTGAGGGTAACGATCTGTGGAGTGAGATGAAGGAGTCTGGAGTTCTGGAGAAGACTGCGCTAGTCTTCGGTCAGATGAACGAGCCCCCCGGAGCACGTATGCGTGTAGCCGAGACCGGACTGACCATGGCAGAGTACTTCCGTGATGAAGAGCACCAGAACGTGCTGCTGTTCATTGATAACATTTTCCGTTTCGTACAGGCAGGTAGTGAGGTATCCGCATTGTTAGGCCGTATGCCTTCCGCAGTAGGATATCAGCCCACTCTGGCTACCGAAGTCGGTGAATTGCAGGAGCGAATTGCTTCTACGAATAAGGGTAGTGTTACTTCCGTACAGGCTGTCTATGTGCCTGCGGATGACCTGACAGACCCTGCACCCGCAACTACATTCGCTCATCTGGATGCCACCACCGTTCTGTCCCGTAAGATCGTGGAGCAGGGTATTTACCCAGCTGTGGATCCTTTGGAATCCACCTCCCGTATTTTGGAAGAGGATGTGGTAGGTAAGGAGCATTACGAGACCGCCCGCCAGGTACAGGCAATGCTGCAGAAGTACAAGGAACTGCAGGACATCATCGCCATTCTGGGTATGGAAGAGCTGTCCGATGAGGATAAGGTCACCGTATATCGTGCCCGTAAGATTCAGCGTTTCCTGTCCCAGCCCTTCCATGTGGCAGAGAACTTCACCGGTGTACCCGGTAAGTATGTGCCTGTGAAGGAGACCATCCGTGGATTCCGTGCGATCATCGACGGAGAGATGGATGAGTATCCCGAGGCTGCATTCTTCAATGTAGGAACCATTGACGAGGCAGTGGAGAAGGCCAAGAAGCTCATGGCACAGTAAGGAAAGGCGGTGTGCGTATGAACACCTTCAGCTTGAAGGTCATTGCCAGTGATAAAGTATTTTTCGACGGAAAATGCGGCATCATTATCGTACCGGCTCTGGACGGCGAGCAGGCCATCATGTCCCATCATGAGGATATGGTCATTGCCACGAAGGAAGGCGAGGTACGGTTTAAGGAAAAAGAGGATGACGACTGGACCAAGGTTGTAGTAGGTGTGGGGTTTGTCTATATTTCTCATAACCGTGTGATCATGCTGGTGGATACGGCAGAACGGCCGGAGGATATCGACAGGGTCCGTGCGGAGGCTGCCCTGGAGCGTGCGAAGGAACAGCTGCGTCAGAAGCAGAGCATCCAGGAGTATCATGTATCCCAGGCATCCATGGCGAGAGCAATGCTGCGCCTGAAGGAAGCCGGAAAATACGAAGTCAAGTAGTAATACGTAAAATATAAGTAAAAAGTAACAAAATTAAGCCTGTAATGTTAGTAAATGTGTGCAATTCGGAAATTGTTATTTTTCTGTCATTGCGATAAAATCTCTTCAGAATCGTAAGGAGAGTTAAGCGATGGATTATTTACAGAAAAAATCAATACGAAGTGTCGCAGCTGCCATTACAGGCTTTTTGCGTCATTCCGTTCGAAAAATAGGAATTACCAGGGAGAAGCTTCCTTCCTGTATCGCGCTGGCAGTATGTCCGCTGGTGACATTTTATCTGTTTGAAATGTATACCCATAATCCTTTTACGACAATGCATTTCAAAACCCAGCTGTTGAACATGGCGTTCTATGTACTGACCGCACTTCTGTTATTCGGAATCGTGAAATATGTCCGGGCGGCTCTGATGTTGCAGACGGCCTTTTTCATGGTGGCAGGACTGGCGAATTATTATGTGCTGAATTTCCGTTCCGCACCCATCATGCCCTGGGATATTTATTCCATCAGTACAGCAGCCAGTGTGGCGGGCAATTTCAGATATGAATTGTCCACCAGTACGATACTGGTCATTGTGGGATTCCTGATTTTGTTGTTGATCGAGAGCCGTTTTCATATGAAGGCACCGGGAAGAGTGGCAAAGAGAGCGGCGCTGATCCTGTTAAGCATTGTCATGATCTATGGTTATACCGGCATGATACAGAGCGAGAGCTTTGTGCAGAGCTTTGGATTATACGATAAGCTGTTTACCCCCACCGTCATGAATAAAAGAGACGGCAATATCGTGGCATTTCTGATGGAAATGGAATATCTGGATGTGGAGAAACCCGCAGATTATTCTGCAGATGGCACCGGCAGCAATTATGAGCAGGCCGGGAAGGATTCCGCTGGGCTTGCAGCAGCTGGGGAAGAACCCGAGAGCGTGAAGCGTCCGAATATCATTGTGATCATGGATGAGGCATTTTCGGATCTGGCAGTCCGGGGAGAGTTTACCACCAACGAAGACTATATGCCCTTTATTCACAGCTTACAACAGGGGGCAGAGAATACCAGAACCGGTTACCTGAATGTTTCCGTGCTGGGCGGGAATACTGCCAATACGGAGTTTGAATTCCTTACCGGCAGCACCATAGGATTTTTACCGCAGGGCAGCGTGGCTTACCAGCAGTATGTGCAGAAGGAGATGCCTTCTCTGGCTTCCTACCTGAAGGAACTGGATTATCATACTGTGGCGATCCATCCTTATTATGCCAGCGGCTGGGACAGAGACAGAGTCTATCCGCTGCTTGGATTTGATGAGTTCCTGTCACAGGACGATTTCAGGAATCCGAAACGGATCCGTAACTATATCTCCGATGAGAGCAGCTTTGCCAAGATCATCGAACTGTATGAGAATAAAAAAGAGGGAGAGCCTCTGTTTGCCTTTAACGTAACTATGCAGAATCACAGCGGTTACGAAGAGGAATTCCATAACTTTACCCCGGATATTACCGTGGATGGTATTGACTCCAAAGCATTGTCCATGTATCTGTCCCTGGTAAAACAGACGGATTCCGCCCTGCAGGGTCTGATCGATTACTTCTCTCAGGCGGAAGAGGATACCATGATCGTATTCTTCGGGGATCATCAGCCTACGACCTATGTGAGCAATCCGATCTTAAGAAATAATAAAGTGAATCCGGAGACTTTAACAGATGAGGAAAATCTGTTAAAATATAAAGTACCTTATGTGATCTGGAGCAACTTTGACATTGAGGAGCAGACGGACGGAGAGACCAGTGCCAATTATCTGGCCATGGATGTGCTGGAGAACTGTGATCTGCCGCTGCCTGCCTTGCAGAGCAGTCTGACCGGGGTGCGGAAAAAATATCCGGTGATCAGC
>ERZ779740.493-NODE-493-length-12251-cov-3.08716_pt1 | contig 12251 bp, 7 predicted proteins | sample MGYA00511099_ERZ779740 | MGnify/ENA primary metagenome ERZ779740 (study PRJEB29588, sample SAMEA2161216) | human gut metagenome | biome: human gut; feature: human-associated habitat; material: faeces | place: Denmark | collected 2008/2010 ...
GCTTCACTTCCGATACAGAGATCAATGCCGAAACGTGCCCATGGATGTCCTTTGCAATACTGATGTACAATGTCGCGGAAAGTGAGGGAGCCATCCTGTGGTTCTGCGGGATAAATCACTTTTCCTGCAATGCTTTCTTCTATCTTGTCCCGGGGGCGGGTAGCACAATTGTCGTAAAAGAAATTATAACGGTATACCCGGTTTTCCGGACGATAATTTTCTTGTAATAACCGGATTAGTTCTGTCTTTTCTTCATCGGTCAGATTCAGCGTTTGCTGCCATACGCTGCGTCCGAAAAATGCGTATTCAGCTGCAAAACGTTCATAATCCGTTGCTCCCAGTTGGTAGTCTGTTTCTCCGAGCGAGAAGCGGAAGATGAAGTTGGGAGTGTTGAAACTGAACAGTCCGTAGTTGAATACAATGTCAATCCCTTGTGAAGGATTTTCGTAACGGATGGCAGTGTGTCCGAATAGGGAATATATTTCCTCTCCGGGGGCACAAGTCAACAGACTCAAACGGATGGAGTCGTTGTTGTTGGCAGATGCTTGTCCGGTGGGCAGAAGCAACAGGAAGAAGGAGAGGATGGTGTATGAGAAAAACCGTTTCATTAGCTGGTTCGTTTTATTTCGGTGGCAAATATAGAAAGAATAGTTGGATTCGGGAAAACGGAGCCTCTATTTTATCTGAATAAAGGCTCTATATGGCTTAAACAGAGGCGCTGTTTTCTTTAAATGGAGCCTCTGTTTGGGTGAAATAATGTTTCTGCTTGAACGGAAAATCGGTTACAAAATAGTGGAACACTTTTTGGAACGCTGTTTTTCTCTTGTAATCTGTTGCTTATTAGTTGTTTATGATGTAATAAAAAAAGACTGCCGAACGCAAAGTGGAATACATAATAAACAATAAAAGATAATTGATCTATTTAAAAATAGATAGTTCGATTTTTTTGTTTTTGGGGATTTCTAAAATGAAAAAAGAAGATAATTCCTCTTCTATGCTTCAACTTTTCTTTTTTTACTTTACCTTTGCGCCCGCTAAAGAACCAAAAGATTTGAATTTAATAATCGACATAGGAAATACAAAGGCAAAGATTGCTTTCTTCGACGGCGGAGAAATCGTGGATATAGTAGCTGAATCCAATCAATCGCTGGGTTGCTTGAAGGCTTTTTGTTCCAAATATCCGGTTGAACAGGGGATTGTGGCTACTGTCATTGATTTAAGCGAAAAGGTATTAGCTGATTTGGCAGCTTTGCCGTTTCCTTTGCTCTGGCTCAATCATCAGACTCCGCTTCCGGTTGTCAACCTGTACGAAACTCCCGAAACATTGGGATATGATCGTATGGCTGCCGTAGTGGGTGCTAATGAGCAGTTTCCTCATCGGGATATATTGGTGATTGATGCGGGAACTTGCATTACTTATGAGTTTATTGACTCAAAAGGTCAGTATCATGGTGGTAATATTTCTCCCGGTATGCAGATGCGTTTCAAAGCACTTCATCAGTTTACAGGACGTTTGCCTCTGGTAGACACCAACGGGCGCAAACTCCCGATGGGACGGGACACCGAAACGGCTATACGTGCCGGAGTGATGAAAGGGATGGAATACGAAATTTCAGGTTATATTGAGTCTATGAAGCATAAATATCCTGAACTTTTGGTTTTTTTAACGGGTGGAGATGATTTTTCTTTTGATAGCAGCGTAAAAAGTATCATCTTTGCAGATAGATTTTTAGTGTTGAAAGGATTAAATAGAATTTTAAACTATAATAATGGTAGGATTTAAATACACACTTTGTGCGCTTTTGCTCACGATGGTTACCGGAACGGCAATCGCTCAAAATAATACAAACTCTCCTTATACACGATATGGCTATGGCGACTTGTCCGATCAGAGTTTCGGTAACAGCAGGGCGATGGGGGGAATTGCTTTTGGACTTCGGGATGGAGCACAGATCAATCCGCTGAATCCTGCTTCGTATACAGCCATTGACTCATTGACATTCCTCTTTGAAGGAGGTGTCAGTCTGCAAAATATGAATATTAGCGGTAGCGGTGTGAAACTGAACGCTAAAAACTCCAGTTTTGACTATCTGGCTATGCAATTTCGTTTGCATCCGAGGATAGCGATGAGTATCGGATTATTGCCGTTCTCCAATGTGGGATATTCAGTGTCGGATACACAGGCTGCAACAGATCCTACTACCGGTAATACGGCTGATTATGCCAGAAGCTATACCGGAGATGGAGGTTTGCATCAATTATATGCCGGAGTGGGAGTGAAAGTGCTCAAAAACCTTTCGGTAGGTGTGAATGCTTCTTATTTCTGGGGAGATATTAATCGGACACGTGTCCTTTATTTCCCAAGTGTATCAGGTGCTTATAATTATAATCACCAGTCGGTTGCGTCAGTGTCGAGCTATAAACTTGATTTTGGAGCACAATATACATTCGATATTAATAAAAAACATTCAGTGACAATTGGAGCTATATATTCTCCGAAGTTGAAACTGGGTAATGACTATAGTGTAACGACACAAATGGTTTCAAATTCTACGGGTACAGCGGTTTCTACTACAACATTGAAACCGGATGCAACGTGTGAAGTTCCTAATCCATTTGGCGCCGGATTTACATATAACTATGACAAACGCCTGACTGTTGGTCTGGATTATAGTTTGCAACAATGGTCAAAAACGAAATTTGACGTAAATACATCAGATGAAGCTGTACGTGAGGATTTTAATGAAACATATACGTATTGCGATCGTCATAAAATATCAGTGGGTGCGGAATACATTCCTAATTTGATGGGACGTTCCTATTTATCCCATATTAAATACCGTCTGGGAGCTTATTATACGACTCCGTATTATAAGATCGGCGGCAAAGAGGCTACCCGTGAATATGGCGTAACTGCCGGTTTCGGTCTGCCTGTGCCTCGTTCCCGTTCCATTCTTAGCATCAGCGGACAATTTGTCCGTATCAGTGGACAGGAATCGGCTTTTGTAAATGAAAACATCTTCCGCGTGAGCATCGGATTGACGTTCAACGAACGTTGGTTCTTCAAACGCAGAGTGGAGTAATGAGATGAATGTAAGAAAGAATAGACGACTATATAATAACAACTAAAATTTAGATACAATGAAAATTAAAACGCTTGTGGCTATGTTGCTTCTTTCGGCAGGAGCAACCACTGTGGTAGCACAGGATGCGTCTAACTGTAACTCGAACAGTAGTATCTCGCATGAAGCTGTGCGTGCTGGTAATTTTAAAGATGCGTATACTCCTTGGAAAGCTGTGTTGGAAAACTGTCCGACGCTTCGTTTCTATACCTTTACTGACGGATATAAGATTCTGAAAGGCTTGATGGGACAAATCAAGGATCGGAATAATGCAGATTATCAGAAATATTTTAATGAACTGATGAATACGCATGACTTGCGTATTAAATACACAGATGAGTTTCTAGCTAAAGGTACAAAAGTGTCTTCTGCCGACGAAGCTCTGGGTATCAAAGCAGTAGATTATATCGCTTTTGCTCCGAAGATTGATGTGAACCAGGCTTATCAATGGTTGAGTCAGTCTGTAAATGCAGTGAAAGGCGAATCGGCAGGTGCGACTATCTTCTATTTCCTGCAAATGTCTTTGGATAAACTGAAAACGGATCCGAATCATAAAGAACAGTTCATTCAGGACTATCTGGCTGCTTCTGAATATGTAGACGCTGCTATTGCTGCTGAAGCCAGCGAAGCAAAGAAGAAACCTTTGCTGGGTATCAAGGATAACTTAGTGGCTTTGTTTGTAAACAGTGGAACAGCTGATTGCGAATCACTGCAAAACATCTATGGACCGAAAGTAGAAGCTAGCCAGACTGACTTGGCTTACTTGAAGAAAGTTATCGACATCATGAAAATGATGAAATGTACTGAAAGCGAAGCTTATTTGCAAGCATCTTACTATGCTTACAAGATGGAACCGACAGCAGAAGCTGCTACCGGATGTGCTTATCAGGCATTTAAGAAAGGTGATATTGACGGTGCTGTGAAATTCTTTGACGAAGCAGTGAACCTGGAAACAGACAATGTGAAGAAAGCTGAAAAAGCATACGCTGCCGCAGCAGTATTGGCTTCTGCCAAAAAGCTGTCTCAAGCAAGAGCATATTGCCAGAAAGCAATTGGTTTTAACGAAAACTACGGTGCTCCATACATCCTGATTGCTAATCTTTATGCAATGAGTCCCAACTGGAGCGACGAACCTGCTTTGAACAAATGTACTTACTTTGCAGTGATTGACAAACTGCAACGTGCAAAACAAGTGGATCCGAGCGTAGCTGAAGAAGCTAACAAATTGATCGGTAGATATTCTGGTCATACTCCGCAAGCTAAAGACCTATTTATGTTAGGTTACAAGCAAGGCGACCGCATCACTATCGGCGGTTGGATAGGAGAGACTACAACGATTAGATAAATGTATGTTGCGAAAACGAAGAAACCGTTTATTGCATAAAAGCATGAGCATAACAATTACCTCCGGGGTGATTGTTATGCTTCTTTTATTATCTTCCTGTGGCGGAAAGAAGAAAGCTATGGGTGAGGCTATCACGGAACGTGATTCCCTTCCGATGATGACAACATTGGGAGTCACCACCCTTATCTCCGATTCCGGAGTGACACGCTACAGAGTGAATACGGAAGAATGGTCGGTGTACGACCGTAAGAAACCATCCTATTGGGCCTTTGAGAAGGGCGTATATCTGGAACAGTTCGACTCTATCTTTCATATAGAAGCCAGTATCAAAGCGGATACTGCCTACTATTATGACAAAGAAAGGCTTTGGAAGCTGATAGGGAACGTAGATATACAGAACCGGAAAGGAGAGCGTTTTAATACGGAACTGCTGTACTGGAACGAAGCTACCCAAAAGGTATATTCCGACAAGTTTATACGTATTCAACAACCGGACAGAATTATTACAGGGCATGGATTCGACTCGAACCAGCAAATGACCATATATACCATCCATAATATCGAAGGTATTTTCTATGTGGATGAGGAAGCAGGTGGTCCGCCCCAACCGGAAACAAAAGCGCTGCCGGATTCAGTGCGAAAAGATTCTGTGAAATAAACTATGAATATTTATATCTCTCTAATTATCACCATGGTCTTCTCCGCCTTCTTTTCAGGAATGGAGATTGCCTTTGTGTCGGTAGACAAACTGCGTTTTGAGATGGAACGCAAGGGGGGAATTACATCCCGCATTCTTTCCATCTTCTTCAAGAACCCGAATGAATTTATCTCTACCATGTTGGTGGGGAATAATATCGCCCTGGTCATCTATGGTATCCTGATGGCACAGATTATCGGCGACAATCTGCTGGCGGGATTCATTGATAATCATTTTCTGATGGTGTTGGCGCAGACCGTTATTTCTACCCTTATTATTCTGGTGACCGGAGAGTTTCTGCCGAAAACAATCTTCAAAATCAATCCCAATCTGGTCTTGAATGTTTTTGCCATTCCACTGATTATTTGTTACGTCATTCTATATCCTATTTCTAAACTGGCTTCCGGTTTGTCTTGTTTATTCCTTCGTGTCTTTGGAATGAAGATTAACAAGGATGCATCCGACAGAGCGTTTGGAAAAGTCGACTTGGACTACTTCGTGCAAAGCAGTATTGATAATGCCGAGAATGAGGAGGAACTGGATACGGAAGTGAAAATCTTTCAGAATGCTTTGGATTTTTCGAACATAAAAATCCGCGACTGTATCGTTCCGCGTACCGAAGTGGTGGCTGTTGATCTGACAACTTCGCTGGGCGCGGTGAAAAGCCGCTTCATCGAATCCGGAATTTCCAAGATCATTGTGTACGATGGAAATATCGACAATGTGGTGGGTTATATTCATTCGTCGGAAATGTTTCGTGCTCCGAAAAACTGGCATGAGAATGTGAAGCAAGTGCCGATTGTGCCCGAAACCATGTCCGCCAATAAACTGATGAAGCTCTTTATGCAGCAAAAGAAAACGATTGCCGTAGTGGTGGATGAGTTTGGCGGTACGTCCGGTATTGTATCTCTGGAAGATCTGGTAGAAGAAATATTTGGAGATATAGAAGATGAGCACGATAATACTTCCTATATTAGCAAGCAGATTGATGAACGCGAGTATGTGTTGTCCGCCCGCTTGGAGATAGAAAAAGTCAATGAGACGTACGGACTCGACTTGCCCGAGTCGGATGATTATCTGACAGTAGGAGGGTTGATCCTGAACCAATATCAGAGCTTCCCGAAGTTGCATGAAGTGGTCCGGGTAGGACGTTATCAATTCAAGATAATTAAGGTCACAGCGACAAAAATAGAACTCGTGCGATTAAAAGTCTTGGAATAATGACGATAATCAAGAAATTTTTAGCCAATAAATAGATGCATATTAGCATTTTTTGTATCTTCGTGCGCTAAAACGACAAAAGAAAGAAATAATAATAAACATAAATCGTATTAATCAAAATGGCAACGTTACAAAACATTAGGTCGAAAGGACCTCTATTGGTGATTGTTATCGGCTTGGCGCTGTTTGCTTTCATTGCGGGTGACGCATGGAAGGTGATGCAGCCGCATCAGGCACATGACGTAGGTGAGGTGAACGGAGACGCTCTTTCCGCTCAAGAGTATCAGAATTTGGTAGAAGAATATACCGAAGTGGTGAAACTCATGCGTGGGGTGACCGCCTTGAATGACGAACAAACCAATCAGGTGCGCGATGAAGTATGGCGTTCCTACGTAAACAATAAACTGATCGAAAAAGAAGCAAAAGCACTGGGACTGACTGTTTCTGCTGCTGAAATCCAGGACATCCTGAAAGCAGGCGTTCATCCTTTGTTGAGACAAACTCCTTTCCAGAATCCGCAAACAGGAAACTTCGACAAGGATATGTTGAACAAGTTCCTCGTGGAATATGCCAAGATGAGCGAATCACAAATGCCGGCACAGTATGCTGAACAATACAATAACATGTATAAATACTGGTCTTTCATTCAGAAAACTCTGATCGAGAGCCGTCTGGCAGAAAAGTATCAGGCATTGGTGTCTAAAGCTCTTCTTTCCAATCCGGTGGAAGCACAGGACGCTTTCGACGCAAGAGTGAACCAGTACAACGTGTTGATGGCTGGTATTCCTTACTCTTCTGTAGTGGACTCTACAATCGTAGTGAAAGAATCGGAACTGAAAGACTTGTATAACAAGAAGAAAGAACAATTCAAGCAATATCAGGAAACTCGTGACATCAAGTACATCGATGTACAAGTGACTGCAAGTGCTGAAGATAGAGCTGCTATCCAGAAAGAAGTGGACGAAGCTACTGAACAGTTGGCTACTACTACGGAAGATTATACTTCTTTCATCCGCTCGACTGGCTCGGAAGCTCCTTATGTAGACTTGTTCTATAACAAAACAGCTTTCCCGTCAGATGTAGTTGCCCGTTTGGACTCTGCTTCGGTAGGTACTATTTATGGCCCTTACTATAACGGTGCCGACAATACAATCAACTCTTTCAAAATTGTAGCTAAAGCTGCTGCTGCCGACTCTGTCGAATTCCGTCAGATTCAGGTATACGCAGAAGATGCTGTGAAGACAAAGACATTGGCTGATAGTATCTACAACGCGATCAAAGGTGGCGCTAACTTTGCTGATCTGGCAAAGAAATATGGTCAGACTGGTGATGCAAACTGGCTAACTTCTGCACAGTACGAAGGTGCACAGATAGACGGCGATAACCTGAAATTCATCTCTGCTATCAACAATACAGGTGTGAACGAATTGGTAAACTTGCCGATGGGACAAGCAAACGTAATTCTTCAGGTAACGAACAAGAAATCTGTAAAAGACAAATATAAAGTAGCTGTTATCAAACGTGAAGTAGAGTTCAGCAAAGAAACTTACAACCGTGCTTATAATGATTTCAGCCAGTTTATCGCAGCTAATCCTAGTGTAGAAAAGATGGTAGCTAACGCTGAAGAAGCCGGTTACAGATTGCTCGACAGAATGGATTTGAGCAGCTCTGAACACAATATCGGTGGTGTAAGAGGTACAAAAGAAGCGTTGAGATGGACATTTGATAAAGCAAAACCGGGTGATGTTTCCGGCTTGTACGAATGTGGCGAAAGCGATCACATGATGGTAGTAGGTCTGGTAGGCATTAAGCCGGAGGGATATCGTCCGTTGAAAGCAGTACAGGATCAGTTGAGAGCTGAAATCGTAAAAGATAAGAAAGCTGAAAAGATTATGGCTGATATGAAAGCTGCCAATGCAACCTCATTCAACCAGTACAAAGAGATGACTAATGCAGTCAGCGACTCTTTGAAGATGGTTACTTTTGCAGCTCCTGCATACGTATCAGCATTGCGCAGCAGCGAACCGCTGGTAGGTGCTTATGCTTCTGCAGCTGAAGTAAATCAGTTGAGCACTCCTATCAAAGGTAATGCCGGAGTATTTGTATTGCAGGTATACGGTAAGGACAAATTGAACGAAACATTCGACGCAAAAGCAGAAGAAGCTACGCTGACTAACATGCACGCACGTTTTGCCAGCCGTCTGATGAATGATTTGTATCTGAAAGCAAACGTAAGAGATACACGCTTCTTGTTCTTCTAAACAAGTAGCAAGTAATAGATAGTAGGCACGGATTACACGGATTTACGCGGTTTAAACTTATGAGGGAACCGCGAAACCCGTGTAATCCGTGCCTTTTTTGTGCTCGTTTTTTTTGTTTATGGTCTTTGTTATCTGATTAAATTTCCATATCTTGCCAATCTTTATCAATTGGCTTTGTGAAATACTTCATTAACTAATACGAATCTATATTATGACTAAACAACTAGCCCAGTATTCAGTTCCCGCTGAAAATTCACGTGTTATCCGTGTATTCCTTTCGTCAACGTTCAGAGACATGGAAATGGAACGCTCTGCATTAGTCAAACTCTTTAAGGGTTTGCAAGTGAAGGCTGCCAGCCGTGGTGCCACCATTTCATTGGTTGATTTGCGTTGGGGGATCACAGAAGAAGATGCGAAAAGCGGCAAGGTTGTTGAAATATGCCTGAAAGAGATCGTTAACTCCCGGCCTTTCTTCATTGGTATGGTAGGCGACCGCTATGGATGGTGTCCCAGTTATGAAGATTTATCTCAAACTCTCAATGACAGCTTGGAATATCGTTGGATAGAAGATGACTTGAATCACCATTTGAGTGTGACGGAAATTGAAATGCAGTTTGGTGTACTGCGCAATCCCAATCCGTTACATGCCTATTTCTATATAAAACAGTCGGCAGATGATGAACTGTCTTGCCCTGAAGAGGAGGCTCTTAAACTGAAACGTCTGAAAGAGAGTATTTTGCAGCAGGATCGTTATCCTGTGCAGGAGTATGATTCGCCCGAGCAATTGTGTGACTTTGTAGGGCGTGCTTTCATAAGATTGATTGAACGGGAGTTTCCTGAAATACTGACTGTTGAAGATAATCAGGAGTTGCAAGAACAACTGGCACGCAATGAACTCTTATTCAATTATCACTCAATATCTGAAGCAGATCAGGCATTTGCTGACTTTTTGGCGGCGGATGAGCAACGGTGTCTGGTAGTGACGGGCGATTGTGGTCTTGGCAAGAGTGCTTTATTGGCTCATTGGAGCGATTTAGTGAATAATGATATGCCGATAATTCCCATCTATCATCGGTTAGATAGTACTGCTCTGTCTTCTTATCCGGCAACGTTGGTGAGAATGTTAGCCTCAAAGTGCCAGAATGCATTCAAACATCAATCTTTAGGTGAAGAAAAGTTGTTTGCGGCTGAAGTTTCTAAAGAGCCGGACTCGTCTCAAAGTTCCGCCAAATCAATCATGGATATTGTGCAAAATTCGATTGCACTTGGGAATAATATATTGGGTGCTTTTTCGGGAAACACGCTTCGAAATCTCAAGGAGATTGAAGAAGATTTGAATTCTATTCAGAAGTTTGCTCAATTGTGGAGTGTATTAGGCGCATCAAGGTATCCTGTCATTCTGTTGATTGATGACATTAGTTATTTAAATCCGACTGAAGTATCATTGTTCTCTTTATTCGCATCTATCCCTTCAAACGTGAAGGTTGTGTTGAGCTTTTCTGCATCATCTACTGCCTATCTGCCTTTTATTCAGAATGGGTACGTTCATTTCCAGTTGAATGGTTTTTCACAAGTGGATGCTAAGGAGTTCTCAAAACAATATTTGTCTGCTTACTCCAAGACCTTGTCTGCACAGCAGGAAGATATTCTTGGTTCGTGGGTGCTGGCTAAACAACCGCGCTGTTTAAGTGTATTGCTCAATGAGCTGGTTTCGTTCGGTCAGTACGATGCTCTCTATGAATATATGAGTGGATATTGCCGGCTCAATGAGGTTGAGCAATTTTATGACAGTGTGCTTCGGCGTTTGTCGGCTGATTATGGTTTCGAAGAGATTGGAAGAACGCTTCTGATGCTTTCACTTACTTTAGAAGGATTTACCGAAGATGAAGTAAAGAGCATGGCAGGCATAAATCAGATGCTTTGGTCACAGTTGAAAGTGGAAATGAGTAGCTGGCTCACCAACAAAGGAGGGCGATATTGTATTTGTGACACACAAATGGTAGAGGCGATTAAACGATGCTTCGCTCAAGGCGATATGTGCATCGATAAGTGTCGTCATAAAATAATAACCTCTTTTCTGGACAATGAAGATATCCTTTCGCACCAACTGACTTTTGCTGATTATAGCTATCGTATGAAACAGTTCTGCTACCATGATTCTTATCGCTATAAAGTGGAAATTACTTATCAAGGTTATAAGATGCAGGAGCGGAATTTCTTGAGAAAGTGGATTTGTGATGTAGAACTCTTCGAAATTCTGTATCGTACGAATTATTCTTTGTTGGAAGATTGCTGGAAGGCACTTATGAGCGACGACTCTTCTTTTATGCCTGATGTCTATGCCGAATCGGACTTTGGTCAGGTTGATTCTTTTTTGATTCCTGTCATTGCTAATGATATAGCTACTTTCTTAAGTCGTTCTTTTCACCTGACAAAGGTAGCAAATGTTGTGAGTGAGAAATGTATGGAAGGAGCTGCCATACCGCCAATTGCCAGATCAGTGCTGAAAATGAACGAGGGATGTCGCTATGCCCGTGACGAAGAATATGAAATGGCATGTGATTGTTTCCTGAAAGCATTGATGATGCAGGAAAATATAGTACCGATTCCGGTACCCCAGATTACTGATACATGTAGGAATTTGGGGATGGCATGTTATTATAATGGGCAATATAATGAAGCGGTGACTTATCTAAATAGAGCGCTTGGCTATCATGCGGCTTCTACTGACGAGAATAATATGGCAGAAATCATTGAACTTTACGAACTGCTGGCTTATTGCGATTATTATAAGAAAAACGAAGAGAGTGCGGCCGAACAATTCCGGAAAGTAGCTAAAATGCACGAATCTTTGAATGGTAGATTGTCAAGTGGAGTGGCTAAATGCATGCGTATGCAAGGTAGATGTCTTTATTGTGTTAAGCAATACGATGAAGCGTGGAATCTGATGAATCGGGCATTGGATATTTCTATGCAGATAGATAATAGAAAGCAGATAGTCGCTTGTCATAAACAGTTGTATTATCTATGCATAGAATTCAAACGCATAATGAATGAGCGTAACGATGAGCAGGCCGCTACTTTATTCTTCCATGAGTCTCTTCTGCATGAAGTGTTTTTCAGCGAAAAGCCTCGTTTGGCAGAATTGACTATCCGTTACGAGGCATTAAGATGTGATATTATGCAGCAATATTACATGAATAAAGATTATGATAATGTGATTCGTATAGCAACCTCCCTGGATATTCATGATGATGGTGACCCCGATTCTTCCTGTCTGGTATATTACTACAAAGCACTGGCTTATACGAAAAAGAAGGATTATCCAATGGCGAAAGCGGCTTTCTTCAAAGAGTTTGAACTGCGAAAGAAGCATCAGGGATGGGAGAATGAAGATACGATTGTGGCTTGTCAAAACTTAGGGGTTTTACACAAATATTGTTATGAACGGAAAGATGCGCTGGCTTGTTTCCGTGAGGCGTATGGTCACGAAGTGAAACGGAATGGCGAGGACTCTGAATTGGCGCGAACGCTACTTCAATATATCAGCTTTGTTAAATAATAACTTGGGTATACTTCCCTTTTTTGTTAACTTTTACATTCCT
>ERZ779740.496-NODE-496-length-12170-cov-3.99521_pt1 | contig 12170 bp, 16 predicted proteins | sample MGYA00511099_ERZ779740 | MGnify/ENA primary metagenome ERZ779740 (study PRJEB29588, sample SAMEA2161216) | human gut metagenome | biome: human gut; feature: human-associated habitat; material: faeces | place: Denmark | collected 2008/2010 ...
GGCGCAAGGGGCTATCCGTACGGTATCTTGTGCCGGATGCGGTGAGAGTATATATGGAAGAAAAGGGGCTTTACCAGGATGAGTGATGTTTTGAAAAAACTGACCAGAGAAATGGAAAAAGTACAGGAACCAAAACGTTTTGTTCATACACAGGGCGTGGAATATACTGCGGCGGCGCTGGCCATGCGTTATGGTGAGGACGTGGAACGGGCACAGGTGGCAGGACTGCTTCATGATTGCGCAAAATGTATGGGAAATGATAAACTGTTGTCAGCCTGCGAGAAACACCACATTCCGGTGACGGACGTGGAACGGCGCAATCCCTATCTTTTGCACGCCAAGGTGGGAAGCTATCTGGCGAAGAAAGAATACAAGGTGGAAGATCCGGAAATCCTGAGCGCTATTTTATACCATACCACAGGACATCCGAATATGACTCTGCTGGAAAAGATCATTTTTACGGCGGATTATATTGAACCGGGTAGAAAACAGGCACCGAATCTTAAGATAATCCGACAGATGGCTTTTATAGACCTGGATGCAGCGGTAAAAAAGATCCTAGAGGACACTCTGGATTATCTGCGATCCGGGGATGGCGAGATGGATCCCATGACGGAAGAGACCTATCAATATTATAAGAACTATAATGAAAATAAGAAGAGTGAGGAGTAATATTTCGATGAGTGAAGAATCCAGAAAAATGGCAAAACTGGCCGTAGAGGCGCTGGAAGATAAAAAAGCAGAGGATATCAAAGTAATAGACATCAGTAATGTGTCTGTAATTGCAGATTATTTTATTATCGCGGGAGGCAATAACTCCAGCCAGATCCAGGCACTGTGTGATAATGTAGAGGAAAAGCTGGGAAGAGCCGGCTTCCCTGCCAGACAGACCGAAGGATATGAAACCGCCAACTGGGTACTGTTAGACTTTGGCGATGTGATCGTACATGTCTTTGACAAGGAAAACCGTCTGCTCTATGATCTGGAACGTATCTGGAGAGATGGCGTACAGATTCCCGTAGAGGAACTTTAAGCTTCGCTGTCTCCCAGATGGAGAAAGAAGCTGACGAGATAGAGCCCGCTGATTCCCACCAGCACATATACAATTCTGGAAAGCCAGGACATGTCACCGAACAAGAAGGCTACAAGATCAAAGCGGAAAAGTCCGATCAGTTGCTGCTGCAAAATCCATACAGACATTTTTTTGAAGTTTCTATTTAATGATTGTTTCATAGATAGTCTTACCTCCAAAAATAAAAAATATACTACTTTTAAATAAAAATTAAACTTTGTTGATCTATTTTAATGTCAAAAAACATCAAATTAGAAAATAAAATCCATTGACAAAGGAAATAGAAGCGAGTAATATACAAAAATAACAATTATACATTGTATATTTGTATACATTGTTAAAAAGGAGGAAGATATTATGAAGAAATTTAACAAGTTTTTAAGTGTTGCCGTAGCATCTGCTATGGTAATGGCTATGGCTGGTTGTGGCAAAACAGAAAATGGATCAACGGCTATCAGGTAGAGTTCAAGTTCCAGGATGACGAGGCAGATGCTGAGAAATCCGTAAATGCTTATAATGCATTAAAGGACTGGGGTGCTCAGATCATTGATGGTTCTACCACCAGTGGTGCATGTATTGCGGTTACCGACAAGACCAAAGAAGACAATATGTTCCAGATCACTCCTTCCGGATCTGCAGTAGAATGTGTTCAGTATGATAACAACTTCCGCGTATGCTTCTCCAATCCTAACCAGGGTCTTGCATCCGCACAGTATATTGGTGAGAATGGTCTGGCTGAGAAGATTGCTGTTATTTATGACAGCTCCGATGTATATTCTTCCGGTATTTATGAGAAGTTTGTAAAGGAAGCTGAAAACCAGCCCTTTGAAGTAGTAGCTGCGGAAGCATTTACTGCTGATAACAAGACGGATTTCTCCGTACAGTTACAGAAGGCAAAGGATGCCGGAGCAGACATGGTATTCCTTCCTATTTATTATCAGGAATCCGCACTTATCCTTACACAGGCAGCTGCTATGGGTTATGCTCCCAAGTGGTTCTCATGTGATGGTATGGATGGTATTCTCGGTGGTGTAGATAATTTTGATGTATCTCTGACCGAAGGCGTTATGCTGTTAACTCCTTTCGCAGCTGATGCAACCGATGATCTGACCCAGTCTTTCGTAACTAAGTATAAGGAAAAATACGGTGAGACTCCCAACCAGTTCGCAGCAGACAGCTATGATGCTATCTATGTGATCAAGGCTGCTATCGAGAAGAGCGGTGTTACTCCTGATATGAGTGTTTCTGATATTTGTGATGGTATGAAGGCTGCCATGACAGAGATCACTGTAGATGGTCTGACCGGTAACGGCATGACCTGGACCGCAGACGGTGAGGCTAACAAGGCTCCTAAGGCTGTTGTGATCGAGAATGGTGCTTACAAGGCTATGTAATTTTGCTGATAAAGTTTCCAAAGAGGGTTACCGCAGGGTAGCCCTCTTTGCTTAATGTCAGAGACTTTGCAATAATGGGAGAGCAGTTGTTTTTCCCGGTATGTTCTGTTATACTTTATTTTATATGATAATTTGTGCATTCGCATGAATGGAGGTAGTTCACATGAGTTTTATCAGTTATCTGATCAACGGTATCAGCCTTGGAAGTGTCTATGCGCTGATCGCATTAGGCTATACCATGGTATATGGTATTGCCAAAATGCTGAATTTCGCACATGGTGATGTCATTATGGTCGGTGCATTTATTACTTATACAATGTGCAGTACCATGGGACTTTCTCCTGTGATCGGTGTTCTGGCAGCTGTTATCGCCTGCACCCTGTTGGGAATGGCTATTGAAAAAGTAGCATACAAGCCTTTAAGAAAGGCTTCTTCTCCGTTAGCGGTTCTGATCACCGCAATCGGTGTCAGCTATCTGCTGCAGAATGTAGCTCTTTTGATCTTTGGTGCAAATGCCAAGGCATTTACTTCTGTAGTATCCGTTCCCGCTGTGAAGCTGGCAGACGGACAGATCAATATTACCGGAGAGACCATCGTTACGATTGTTACCTGTCTGATCATTATGGCAGGTCTGATGCTTTTTATCAACAAGACCAAAGCAGGACAGGCAATGTTAGCAGTATCCGAGGATAAGGGGGCTGCACAGCTGATGGGTATCAATCAGCTGATGGGTATCAATGTGGACGGAACCATTGCACTGACTTTTGCCATCGGATCCGGACTGGCCGCTGTAGCGGGAGTTCTCTTATGTTCCGCATATCCTTCCCTGACACCGTACACCGGTTCCATGCCCGGTATTAAAGCTTTCGTGGCGGCTGTATTTGGCGGAATCGGATCTATCCCCGGTGCTCTGGTTGGTGGTATATTGTTGGGGATTATCGAAATCTTTGGTAAAGCCTATATTTCTTCCCAGATGGCTGATGCTATTGTATTTGCAGTTTTGATCGTTGTGCTTCTGGTAAAACCTGCCGGACTGTTTGGCAAGAATATTCAGGAAAAAGTATAAGGGAAGAGGCAGGTACATAATATGAAGAAATTATCGAATAAGAAAATAAATAAAACCTTCCGGGATAATCTTATTACTTACGGAATGGTGATTGCAGCTTATGTCATCATGCAGATTCTGGTGTCTGCCGGCAGTGTGAGCAGCTTGATCCAGGGACTATTGGTTCCGCTGTGTACTTATGCAATTCTGGCGGTATCTCTGAACCTTACCGTAGGTATTCTGGGAGAACTGAGCCTTGGACATGCAGGATTTATGTGTATCGGAGCATTCACCAGCGCATTTTTCTCCAAAGTAATGGAGAATAGCGCAATGCCTTCCGGACTTCGCTTTTTCTTTGCTATTATGATCGGTGCATTTTTTGCAGGTGTGTTCGGACTGCTGATCGGTATCCCCGTACTTCGTTTGAAGGGTGACTATCTGGCAATCGTAACACTGGCTTTTGGCGAAATCATTAAGAATCTGGTAAATATTATGTTTGTAGGCCGGGATGAGAATGGATTCCATATCTCCTTTACCAATACCATGGATCTGAACATGTCAGAGGACGGAGACGTTATTATCAAAGGTGCACAGGGTATCACCGGAACCCCTCATGATTCCAGCTTTACCATTGGTATTGTGTTATTGCTGATCACATTGTTTATTGTATTGAACCTGATTCACTCCAGAGACGGACGTGCCATCATGGCAATTCGTGACAATACCATTGCGGCGGAATCCGTAGGAATTCATATTACAAAGTATAAACTGATGGCATTCTCCATTTCTGCGGCACTTGCAGGTGTAGCAGGCGTACTGTATGCGCATAATCTGTCCACATTGACGGCATTACCCAAGAACTTTGGATATAACATGTCTATTATGATACTGGTATTCGTTGTACTGGGTGGCATCGGTAATATTCGCGGTTCCATTATTGCTTCTGTAATCCTTACCCTGTTACCGGAGTTACTGCGTGGTCTGAACGATTATCGTATGCTGATCTATTCCATCGTACTGATCGTAATGATGCTGTTCAACTGGGCTCCGAAGTGTATTGAATGGAGAGAAAAAGTGGCAGCCAGATTCAAGAAGTCTGTGAAAAAGGAGGCTGAATAATCATGGCATTATTAGAGGCAAAAAATTTAGGCATTTCTTTCGGCGGACTTCGTGCGGTAGATGATTTCAATATTAAGATTGAAAAAGGTTCCCTGTACGGACTGATCGGTCCCAACGGTGCAGGTAAGACCACCGTATTCAACCTTTTGACAGGTGTATATAAGCCCACAGAGGGTATTATTACGCTGGATGGAAAGGATGTTACCGGTAAAAAGACCATCGAAATCAATCAGGCAGGAATTGCAAGAACCTTCCAGAATATTCGACTGTTCAAGGATCTGTCTGTGATAGACAATGTAAAAGTAGGTCTGCATAATCATATGAGCTACAGCACGGTTACCGGTATTTTACGTCTGCCGAAATATTATAAAGTAGAAAAGCAGATGACGGAGGAGGCCATGGAGCTTCTGAAGGTATTCGGATTGGAAGAGGAAGCGGAAACACTGGCGGACAATCTTCCCTATGGTAAGCAGAGAAAGTTGGAGATTGCGAGAGCACTGGCTACCAAGCCCAAGCTCCTTCTGTTAGATGAGCCTGCTGCAGGTATGAACCCTAACGAGACGCTGGAACTGATGGAGACCATCCGTTTTGTCAGAGAGCATTTTGATATGACGATCCTTCTGATCGAGCATGATATGAAACTGGTAGGCGGAATCTGTGAGGAACTTACGGTTCTGAACTTTGGCCGTGTCCTGTGTCAGGGCAAGACCAGTGATGTGCTGAACAATCCGGAAGTCATCAAGGCTTATCTGGGTGAATAGGAGGACAACAGCTATGGCAATGTTAGAAGTAAATGATATTAAAGTATATTACGGCATGATACAGGCCATAAAGGGTGTGTCCTTTCACGTAGATGAGGGAGAGGTCATTGCACTGATCGGAGCCAACGGCGCCGGTAAGACAACGATCCTGCACACCGTATCCGGTCTGCTGACACCGAAGGAAGGAACCATTACTTTTGAAGGTCAGGATCTGGTCAAGATTCCCGGACATAAGATTGTATCCATGGGTATGGCGCATGTTCCGGAAGGAAGACGTGTTTTCGCACAGCTTTCCGTATTACAGAATCTGATGATGGGTGCCTACACCAGAAAAGATAAAGAAGAGATCACACAGACTCTTTAATGGATGAGCCGTCCATGGGACTGTCCCCTATTTTTGTAAATGAGATTTTTGATATTATCCAGGAAGTAAGCAAGAGCGGTACTACAGTTCTGCTGGTAGAGCAGAATGCGAAGAAGGCATTGTCCATCGCAGACAGAGCTTATGTATTGGAGACCGGTAAGATTGTTCTGGAAGGCAAGGCAAGCGACCTTCTGAATAATGATTCCATTAAGAAGGCATATCTGGGTGAATAACTCTTGATTTAAGTCGCTGCGGGTGGAAGCAGCAGAGACAGAAAGGTATGGTGATCGAAATGAATAATGTAGTCATTACCATTGCAAGACAGTATGGAAGCGGCGGGCGAACCATCGGTGAGATGTTGGCGAAGAAGCTGAATGTTCATTACTATGACAAGGAGCTGATGAAGCTGGCAAGTGATGACAGTGGCATCAATGAAGCGCTGTTCGTAAATGCAGATGAAAAAGTGAAGAGCACGAAGCTGTTCCATATTGCGAAAAAGGAGTATCACGGGGAACTGATTCCTCCGGAAAGTGATGATTTTACCTCCACGGACAATCTGTTTAACTATCAGGCGAAGATCATCCGGGATCTGGCAAAGGAGGAATCCTGTGTCATTATCGGACGGTGTGCGGATTATGTGTTGAAGGATTATCCGAATGTCCTCAGCGTATTTATTCATGCCCCGAAGGAATATTGTCTGGAAGGCGCAGCGAAGAAGCATAGCATGAGCCCGAAGGAATTGGAGCGCTTTATCAATAAGACGGATAAGCACCGTGCGGAGTACTATAAGTATCATACTGGACGGGAATGGACAGATGCAAGAAATTACGATCTGTGTCTGGACAGCTCCAAGCTGGGATATGAAAGATGCGTGGATGAGATCATTTCTTATATGAAAGTAAGATTCCCGGAGGACTAAATGTAAAATATAGTTAAAAACAGCCTGCAGCAAATCATGCTGCAGGCTGTTTTGTTTTTTTTTTAAAACGAACACGGTGCCAAGGATCTGGCAATTATCTACTATGATGGGATCCATGGTGTCGTTCTCCGGCTGGAGACGGATATGTCCCTTCTCCTTATAGAAAGTCTTGACGGTAGCGGAATCATCGATCAGGGCCACAACGATCTCACCGTTATTCGCTGTGTTCTGGACATGAACGAAGACACGGTCACCGTTGAAAATACCGGCATTGATCATGGACTCTCCGCGGACATTCAGAATGAAGGATTCTCCCTTGGGTACTACATCGGCGGGAACAGGGAAGTAGTCCTGAACGTTCTCTTCGGCCAGAATAGGCTGCCCGGCAGCAACATTACCGATCACGGGGAGGCTGACCATCTCGGTACGCACCATCTGGAAGTTGTCGTCGCAGATCTCAATGGCACGGGGCTTGGTCGGGTCTCTGCGGATGTAGCCGTTCTTCTCCAGAGTCTCTAAATGAGAATGCACGGAAGAAGTAGACTTTAGATTCACTGTCTCACAGATCTCACGAACGGTAGGGGGATAGCCTCTCTTCAAAATCTCATCTTTGATATAATCTAATATTTCCTGCTGCTTGGCAGTAATCTTTCCATAGCCCATAAATGACCTCCGTAAAACATCTGTTCTTACTGATTTATATAACGATTATAGCATAGCAAAAAGTAAAAAGCAAACATATATTCCAAAAATATGTTCGATTTTTAACTTGACGGGTCTTCGACACTTGCTCAACCCTAAAATCCCTACAAGCCGTAGAAATGCGGTATTTTTTGTCAAATTTTCTTAAATTATATGTTGTGTTTTGTGTTATAATGAAGTATGAAGATTTGGTATGACAGAAAATCCAAGGATCCAACCTACTTCATACAGATGGGGATTCGCAATGGAAAGAAAACATTCTCCTTCAGCCAGATCACATAGCTTGTGCCGTTTTCCTCACACTGATTATAAAGATCAGGCGTAGAAAAACCGCTATCACCACGAAGCAGAATAGGGATTTCCGGATAGTCATGCAGATATTCACCCAGTACCGGCTGCAAAAAATCAACTACTCCGGTGCAGGAATACTGTGTTCCATCACACAGCTGGATTTTTATCAGATCCCCGGTCATTCCATCATAACAGACAAGTGGATGATAACCATTGCTCTGATAGTGAAAGTTAAAGGCTCTGCCTTCCTGTCTGCCGTATGCATCAAGAAGAGTGGAATCCAGATCCAGAATAACAGCCTGTGGCATCTGAATACTGTAAATTTTCCTCCGAAGTACTCTGGCAATCGCAAGGAACTGGTTTAAAGTGTCTTCATCCATACGGTTAAAGAATCTTGATACCGTAGGCTGTGATGCAAGCGCATCTTTTTCAAGTGCAGACTTTTTATTTTAATCTGTCTATTGCTTTCTAAGGCTAAGGTGTTTACAATACTCATAAAGGGCTCCTTTGTTTGGGATTGTTAAGACTTTGAACACCTTAATTTTACCACAAATGGATGCTCTTTTTTCATTCACTTGATAGGTGAAAAGCAATATTCAGCGAAAATACAGTAACTATGTGGCTTTCAGCCACTTTCACGGCTGTGCCGTGAATAATATAGGATTATTTATATAAAAAGAAATGTTCATAAGGTCGGGATGGAGACCGAAAACCCATTCCCATTGCAGAATAAACTGTGAAAAATTAGTAGATGGATGACTGCGAGGTCATCCTTCTACTTTACTATATGGAAGTTTAATGGAAGAATAAATAGTTATAAAAGCGTAATGGAAAGAAGAAGGAAAAATGATAGAAGCACTCTGGGATTTCTTTGGATTGTATAAGGCGGGTTCTGATTATTTACCGGGCTTTTGGCTCACGATGCTACTTCTTTATCTGAATGCAGGTCTGTATCTTGCTGACCTGTACCATCTGGTGAAACGTAAGTCAAAAGCGGAAACAGTCAGTCTGATGGCGATACCGGGAATCTTTGCGATACTTTTGGTGTCGGTGGCATCGTTTTTCACACATGTGCCGAATCTTCTGAGAGAAACTTCACGGGCAAAATGTCTGAGTCTGCTTATAACGACAATGTTGCCGGAAACGAACCTTGCGCTGCTTCTTGTTGTGTTTCTTTATCCGGTTCTATGGGGAATCGGGTTCTGGCGTCAGCGGAAGCACGAGCATGGCAGCTGCAAACGCTGGGCGCTGTCCTGTATTCCGGATTATATTGCATGGATTATACTGGTGTGTGGTATAGGCTATCACCTGATTTTCGGGAAAAATATCCTGCATAGTGTTCTGGAAAATGCAAAGGACGGAGATTTGCTGGCTCTTTATGGCTCATCCCACGGAATAGGGTTATACATATGGATGTATGGGACTTATATACTTGTGTGTAAGGAAGTGGTGCTGCTTGTCGGTCTTTTGTCTGAGCTTTTGCTTATGCGGATTCCGCTTCGCTATCGCAGTGGAAAAAATGCTGTTACCTTTGTCAGCTTTTATTATCTGTTTTGCCAGAATGCCGTTTTTCGGGGTACCTTTCTGATGGAAGCCGCGCTGGTGATTCCCCTTTGCGGAGTGATGCTCAGGGAAGCGGCGTCGCCTTTCAGCGATAATGCATCGATTATGCTATACGCAGCCTTTTTGCTGCTGACAGGAGCAGTGTTTGTCGTTCTTATTGTCATTCATCCAATCATGCGGACACTTTCCTGCTTTGATGCCTGGGGACAGCGTAAGCAAATCAGAGAGCTTTTCTGTACGGAATATTTTCTTATGCAGCCGGTTTTCAGGAACAGATTGTTCACGGTCACTTATCATTTTATCATTGATGAACAGGACGCAGCCGGTGTGTACTATCTTCCGCTTCTCACAGACATCAGCGGATGGACTTACTCGAAAAATAAGAATGGAAGATGGAAAAGGATCACCTTTGCAGATGGCAGGACGCTTGAGGTGTCGGAGCAGGAGGCAGAGGCGGCAAAGGAAATGCTTTCTTATGCGTCAAACCGGCTCTGTGCTCAGAAGGAAACCGGAGGAAATCGGAGCAATATAAACAATATGCCGGGAACAGAGGAAACATGGAACCCGGTCATAAATCCGGCGAAAACGACATACCAGAAACTGGTTAAAGTATTTATGTGTATGTTGATTATTCTTTTCATGATGAGTTATCAGATATTGAAATAATGTCTGAAAAATGACTATATTTTCGTTGCTATCAATCTGAATACTTTCAGTCAGCTTCGTTCAACAGATTCCAAATGTCCGATATTGTGAAGTTTGGTGAAAATATCAGTATTATTCAAAAGAGAGCAACTTTTGAAAAAATATCAATATTAGAGGTGTATTACCGATGGCAGGCATCAGGAGGAAGAAAGTGCGCCGTTAGTTGCCGCATTTTTTCCGGGCTGCCTGTGGGAACGCTGAATGTTGCGCGCATCATAATCCGACTTTCCACCGCGAACCTTTTGTCAGGGATGCAGGGGGAAAGCTTCTGACGCTTCTGAAATGCCTTTGCAGAGGATGCTCAGAGGTGCCGCATGGCGGGTATGAATGAACATTTGTCGAAGCCGCTGGAAATGGACAAGGTTGTTTCCGTTATTGCGAAATACAGGGGGTAAAGGGAAGATGGAGAAACTGTTGTTTACGCTTATACTGGTTCTGGCTGTCGGTATCATTTATTTGATAACGGGCAGAAACCGGCGGCAGATAAATAAAATCCCGGAGGGAATGGCAATATTATGTCAGCCGCCGGGGAAAAGGTATGTCGTATATGCGCTGGGAGTGCTGGCAGTTGTTTTTGTGGGAATTTTCAGCATCCTTTACATAATGGACGGAGCCCCCAGGGAGGCGAGGGGGATGTGGAGCCTGTGTGTGGCAATGGCAATTCTGCTTTTAATAGTTACCATATTTGCGGGAAATATCATGGCGAGGGAATGTATTTATTTTAATGGAGATACAATACAGATAGAAAAAGCCTTTCAGAAGCCCCGGACAGTCAGATGGCAGGAAATCCGGAAAATAGACGGCAGCTTTGATAATATGGTTAATTTATATCTTTCGGATGGAACAAAAATCCTCACAGTGGGTATCGGCATGGTGAATTATGAGCTATTCTGTGACGTACTCAGGAAGAAACGCCCTGAAACGGTTGCCGTGTATTACCGCTCTCAGGTCTACGAAAGTCCGCAGAAGCGGATTCTGCGATACGGGACGGAGTACTATATTCTGGCAGGATTGGGAATTTTAATCCTGCTGGAATATCTGGCAATGCTGTTGCTTTCGGGGGAGGAAAATCCATTGCGGGGTTTTTCACAGAGTGAGCCTTCGGAATGGTTTTCCCTGTTGTTTGCGCCGATTTACGGTGTGGCATGTTTGATTTTTCTGTTTATCATGTGTAATACAAGAGTATGGTATTCGGAAGAAAAAATGATGATAAAACATCCTATACGAAAGGAAACGGAGTTATACTGGCGGAACATACAGAGAATCGAAGCAGTTACAGCAGTAAAGCAGGGGAAAAGAACCTGGAAAAAGCTGCGGATTTATACAAAGGAGGGGGTATACAAAATTAGTTTTGCATACCTTACCCATGGAAAAGACGATTTTATGGCGGAAGTTCTGAAAATGGTTGAGAAATATGAAATTATAAATTGAAATTCTTTATGACTGTTTTGACGAGTTTAAATTAGTAGTGAAATGTTCACCACCTGGATATTATCAGGAATTTTTGGAGGGTCTGGTAAAAATTGATGCAGAGGCTACCAGAAGATTTTTGGTAAATCTCGGAAGTGAGTCTTACAGGACGGGACGAATCAATGACGAATTTATCCATGTGGTCTGCAGTGGCTTTTATGCGGGATTGTTTGAAGTAGTAGTTCATGATATGCCGAGAGAGGCAGCAGAAGGATATATCAGGGAGCTGCGTTCCTTTTATAATAACGGCTGGAAAGAGTATTTCTAGGAAAAAGCGTTCAGATGCATCGATTATCAACCGATAATTTGTGAACACAGGAATCATAAATTGTCGGTTTTTTTATGAGATATGGTTAGTTAAAACTAACAAAAGGAGGACAGATATGGATACAAAGAAACAAAATCCGGTTGCTGTCTGCCGTATGCATCAAGAAGAGTGGAATCCAGATCCAGAATAACAGCCTGTGGCATCTGAATACTGTAAATTTTCCTCCGAAGTACTCTGGCAATCGCAAGGAACTGGTTTAAAGTGTCTTCATCCATACGGTTAAAGAATCTTGATACCGTAGGCTGTGATGCAAGCGCATCTTTTTCAAGTACAGACTTGAATACAGGATCATTGGTTTTAAACGCTTTTTCTAAAAGCGTATCAATACCAAGTTTGCTTATGAATTCTTTGATAAGAAGCAAGCCTGCATCGGATGAGAGATCTCCTCCATAAAAATTTATTTTAATCTGTCTATTGCTTTCTAAGGCTAAGGTGTT
>ERZ779740.499-NODE-499-length-12116-cov-2.88525_pt1 | contig 12116 bp, 10 predicted proteins | sample MGYA00511099_ERZ779740 | MGnify/ENA primary metagenome ERZ779740 (study PRJEB29588, sample SAMEA2161216) | human gut metagenome | biome: human gut; feature: human-associated habitat; material: faeces | place: Denmark | collected 2008/2010 ...
CAGCTTTTTATGAGTTTCATTACAGCAGGGCAGGGCGCAGTGTGGCAGCGGCAGTCCTTGGCGGCCTGGAAACACTGGATCTGAACTATGGAGTTGGTGCCCTGGCAGCAATACCCATCTGGTTTTATAATGGAAAACGGGGAAAACAGAAGTTTAAATATGTGTTTTACTGGTTTTATCCGGTGCATCTGACCGTTCTGGTGTTGATCAGAGCCGGATTTCTGGGGATTTTTCCGTGGTAATATAAAAAGTCTGCACATAAGGGGAAAATCTGTTGATTGCCTGATGATGCCAGATGCGGTATACTCGGATTATGTCGTGGTATAAAAAAGGAGCATAAAAATGAAAAAATATGACTATATATTAGTAGGAAGCGGACTGTACTCCGGTGTCTTTGCCTGGTTTGCGAAGCAGAAGGGAAAGAAGTGCCTGGTCCTGGAAAAGAGGGATCATATTGGCGGAAATGTGTACTGTGAAAATACAGAAGGTATCCATGTACACAAATACGGTGCCCACATTTTCCATACAAGCAACAAAGAAGTATGGCAGTTTGTAAATTCACTGGCAGAATTTAATCGTTATACCAACAGTCCGGTTGCCAATTACAAAGGTGAAATGTACAACATGCCTTTTAACATGAACACCTTCAGCAAGATGTGGAATATTTCCACTCCGGCAGAGGCGAAAAAGATCATTGAAGAGCAGAAAAAAGAGATCACCGGCGAGCCGAAGAACTTAGAAGAGCAGGCCATCAGCCTGGTAGGCCGCGAGATCTATGAAAAACTGGTAAAAGGCTACACAGAAAAACAGTGGGGAAGAGACTGCACAGCACTTCCGGCTTGAAACCGGCGTAGATTATCTGGAAAAGAAGGAATATTACGATGGTTTAGGGGAAAAGATCGTGTATACAGGAACCATTGATGCTTATTATAAGTATCAGTTTGGCAAGCTGGAATACCGCAGCCTGCGTTTTGAGTCTGAGGTTCTGGATGAGGAAAACCACCAGGGCGTTGCTGTAGTAAACTACACGGACCGCGAGACTCCGTACACCCGCATCATTGAGCACAAGCACTTTGAATTCGGTACCCAGCCAAAGACGGTTATTACCAGAGAATATCCTGTTACCTGGCAGGAAGGTATGGAACCTTATTATCCGGTCAATGATGAGAAAAACCAGGCACTGTATCAGAAGTATGCAAAACTGGCTGAAAAAGAAGAACATGTTATTTTTGGCGGACGTTTAGGAGAATATAAGTATTACGACATGGACAAGGTGATCGCTTCTGCCATGGCATGTGCAAAGGAAGAACTGAATATGCTGTAAACGGGGGAATGTCATGCCTGACGGACAGAAATATGAGCCTGAGTAAGATAAAGCTGCTGCAAAGTGGAAAGAGACCATTTTGCAGTAGCTTTTTTGTGTACCGGGAAATTCCGTTGGAACTACCGGCGCCATTATTTTCCAGAAATTTCCAAAAACCCTGTTGATACAGGGGATTTACAGACGAAAAATGCAGCAAAATGACGAGCTATAAAATGACAGATTAAAGATTTTTTGTATAATTTGTGACTTTAAAGCATAAAAATATAAATGGATTACAAAAATAAATGGTAAAAAATTACAAATTCACAACAAAAAAACTTGCTTTTTTAACAGGGGTGTGTTACACTAGCACACAAGTGTAGACCGTAGACGTACAAAATAAAACTTGTATGCCGCCGGCCATGAGGACAGCATGATCCATGTTGAAAACATGCAGGGGGGTAGATGGTCTGGACATCTATAAATTAAGGAGGACGAATTATGAAAAGCAAAAAAATGATGGCTCTTGTTACAGCAGCAGCGATGGCATTTGGTCTGGCAGGATGTGGCGGGGGGGAAACTACCGCAGCAGAAGCTGTTACAGAAGCAACAGAGGCTGCAAAGTCAGAAGGCAGTGATAACTGGAAAGTAGCAATTTTAACCGGTACTGTTTCACAGGGCGAGGAAGAGTTCCGTGCAGCAGAAAAAGCATTAGCTACATATGGTCCGGAGCACATCGTTACAGCAACTTATCCGGACAACTTTATGTCAGAGATGGAGACTACCGTATCCCAGATCGTATCTTTCGCATCTGATCCTGATGTAAAAGCGATCGTTATGTGTCAGGCAGTTCCTGGTGCAAAGGCTGGTTTTGATAAGGTTCGCGAGATGGGAAGAGATGACATCCTCCTGATCGCTGGTACTCCTCAGGAAGACCCGGCTGTTATTGCAGCAGGATCTGATCTTGCAGCATCTGATCTTGTTTTATATGCAGATGAAGCAGCACAGGGCGATACCATTATGGAAAAATGCGCTGACTGGGGTATTGATGTATTCGTACATTACTCCTTCCCACGCCATATGGCAATGGAGCTGATCGTAGCACGCCACGAACTTCTTAAGAAGAACGCAGATGCGCTTGGCATCGAAATGGTAGACGTTACTGCTCCAGACCCAACTGCAGAGGCTGGACTTTCCGCTTCCCAGCAGTTCATCCTGGAAGATGTTCCACAGCAGCTGAAGAAATATGAAGGCAAGAAAGTTGCTTTCTTCACAACAAACTGTGGTATGCAGCCTTCTTTACAGACCGCTTGCTTAGATGAGCCTAATGCTTATTATCCACAGCCTTGCTGCCCAAGTCCATATCACGCATTTCCAGCTACGTTAGGACTGGAACTTGCAATTGGCGGTGATGACGAAGACGCATTAAAGCAGATCGCAGCTAAATTAAAGGAGCATGACGCAGTAGGACGTTTCTCTACATGGGCATCCCCGGTTGCTATGACCATTATTGCAGTTGGTGTTGATTATGCAAAGGGATATATCACAGGCGAGATCACAGACCGCAATGATGCTGATAAGCTGGTTGAAATGTTTAACTCTAAAGTTGAAGGGGCAAAGATCAATAATTATACCAATGCAGAAGGTGAAACTTTTGATAATTACTATACCATTCTGCTTGCTCCGGTTGATTTTAACGACTACTTATAAGAAACTTGAAATCTGAGAAAAGGCTCACCCTATTGATTTCGGGTGGGCCTTTTTCAGCAAAATGATAACTGACAGAAAGGGGAATTTCAATGAACACAGAAAAAGAATATGTTCTTGAGATGAAAGACATTACCAAGCATTATGGTGAAAATACCGTATTAAATGGCGTGTCTCTTTCCGTGAAAAAAGGCGAGATCCATGCACTGTTAGGAGAAAATGGAGCTGGTAAATCTACTCTGATGAATATCCTGTTTGGTATGCCGGTCATCCACAGCACAGGCGGTTTTGAGGGAAAGGTCCTTTTAGATGGGGAAGAAACACATATCCATTCTCCTTATGACGCCATGGAAAAGGGCATTGGTATGGTCCACCAGGAATTTATGCTTCTTCCGGGATTTACTATTACGGAAAACATCAAATTAAATCGTGAGATCACAAATCCCAATCCGGTAAGCCGCCTTCTGGGAAAGAACCTGGAAAGCCTGGATATGAAGGCTATGGCTTTTGATGCCCGTAAGGCTCTGGATGACGTAGGAATGAATTTAGATGAAAAAACGCTGGTCCATGGAATGCCGGTTGGATATATGCAGTTTATCGAGATCGCAAGAGAGATCGATAAAACAGGTGTAAAACTTCTGGTGTTTGATGAACCCACTGCTGTTCTTACGGAGAGTGAGGCAGCCCAGCTTATTTCCGTTATGAAGAAGATCTCTGAAAGCGGTATTGCCATTATCTTTATTACCCATCGTCTGGACGAGGTAATGGCCGCATCTAATAACATTACCATCCTGCGAGACGGAAAGCTGGCAGCAACAAGAGAAACTGCAAAAACCAGTATCCGTGAGATCGCGGAACTGATGGTAGGCCGAAAAGGGGAAGCAATGGTAGAGGCAGCCCCAAGACCGGTTCCAAGTGAAAAAGTGGCTATGAGCATCCATGATCTTCATGTAGATATGCCCGGTGAGCAGGTAAATAGCTTATCTGTGGATATTTACGAGGGCGAGATCTTCGGTATCGGCGGTCTGGCAGGTCAGGGAAAACTGGGTATCCCCAATGGTATCATGGGACTTTATGATGCAGAGGGAAAGGTAGAACTGTTCGGACAGGAATTAAACTTTAAAGATACCAGATCTGTTTTAAGCGCAGGTGTTGCCATGGTTTCTGAAGACCGTAAAGGTGTGGGCCTTTTATTAGATCGTTCCATTGAAGACAATATCGTATTTAACGCCATGCAGATCAAAGGGGAATATTTGAAGAAATTCGGACCATTTACCCAGATCGACAGCAAAAAGATCCGTGAAACCGCAGAAGAATACATAAAGAGCCTGGACATCCGCTGCTTTGGACCGACCCAGCATTCCGGTACTTTATCCGGTGGTAACCAGCAGAAGGTATGTATTGCCAAGGCGCTGTGCATGTCTCCGAAATTCCTGTTTGTTTCCGAACCTACCCGAGGTATCGACATCGGCGCGAAAAAGTTGGTGTTAGAGACTCTGGTGCGTTTAAACAGGGAACTGGGAATGACCGTTGTCATTGTTTCCTCAGAACTTCAGGAGCTTAAGAGTGTTTCTGATCGTATTGCCATTGTTTCAGAAGGCAAACTGGTAGACATCTTATCTCCACAGGCACCAGACGCAGATTATGGTCTGGCCATGTCCGGCATTAAACCGTCCGAACATATAGAGAAAGGGGGAACAGAAGAATGACGAAAAATAAGATCCAGAGACTCCTTGCCATTCTTTGTGCAGTAGCGGCAGCCTTCTGTATGGTATTAGGATTTATAAATATGCCTAAGCAGAATGGGGCGGCAGGTCAGGAGATCCTTCGTACCATGCGTATCCAGACACTGCTCCACAGGCGGCAGCCAAGGCATCCGGCGGCGGTATGGCAGCTATCCGTGAAGCAGTAGAAAAGGCAGAAACAGAAACAAGAGCAAAATACGAAAATGGCGCCCAGAGTGATCTTTCCGGTATTGATGTAACCGGTCTTTCTGCAGCTGTTGACGTATATACAGAGGCTGTAAAGGCCTATGCAGAGGTGGAGGCTCAGGCCCGCGCTGCTTATGAAGAGGCACATTATGCAGAGGCAGAGGCAGCTTTAGAAAAGAAACATGAAGAAATGTCAGCAGCAGGAGAAGAGATCCCGGAAGATGATGAAGTAGTAGTTGATATGTCCGGTTTTGAGGCAACTCCTGAAATGCTTGAAAAGCAGGAAGAAGCAAAGGCAACTTATGCAAATGTAGGCGCAGAGCTGAAAAAGATCTATCCGGTATTGACGGATGAAGCATTAGAAACACTGGAAGCGACAGTAGAAGGCATCCTTTATCAGTCCGGTGACAGTTTTGCCACTCAGTATGACCGTTACGTTGAACAGAGTAATATTAAAGAGACAAATGAAGGACGGATCATCCGTCACGCAGATGACCTGGTTTATTTAGGCTTTGCCCTTTTAGTATTGACTGTACTTTTACTGTTTAACAGCTGGCTGGTTGCAAAACTTGGTATTCCAAGAGTGATCATCGGTGTATTCTTTATCTTACTTTGCTTTATGACCTTATGGTATGATCTTTCTCTTTCTACTCTGTTAAGTAATACAGTTGTACGAATGGGAATGAATGCCATCATGGTTCTGGCAATGGTTCCTGGTATCCAGTGCGGTATCAGCCTGAATCTGGGTCTTCCCATTGGTCTGGTTGCAGGTCTGATCGGTGGTCTTTTAACCATTGAGTTTGGTATTCCAGGATGGGGAGGTTTCCTCTTCGCTATTGTTGCAGGTTCCGCTCTGGCAGCTGTCTGCGGTTATCTGTATGCACTTATGTTAAACCGCTTAAAAGGTTCTGAAATGTCTGTTACCACCTACGTTGGTTTTTCCATCGTATCTTTAATGTGTATTGCATGGCTGGTACTGCCGTTTAAGTCCCTGAAGCTTCGCTGGCCATTAGGAACCGGTCTTAGAAATACCATTGGTCTGGACGGAACCAACTTCCGCCATATCTTAAATGATTTCCTGGCATTCCAGATCGGCGATTTTACCATTCCGACAGGACTGCTGTTATTTATGGCACTTAGCTGCTTTATTGTATGGATGTTTTCACGCAGCCGTACCGGTCAGGCGATGCAGGCAGTAGGAAACAATCCTCGTTTTGCAGAGTCTGTAGGTATCAATGTTGACAAGATGCGTATTACAGGTACTGTATTTTCAACCGTACTTGGCGCGGTGGGAATTCTGGTATATTCCCAGAGCTACGGCTTTATGCAGCTGTATACAGCACCTCGCCAGATGGGCTTTATCGCAGCATCTGCTATCCTTATCGGCGGCGCGCTCGCACGGCGACGTCCAGGGTGTTTTAACACTGGGAATGCCGGTTGCAAACGTATTAGTACCTGGTTCCACTATTTCCGAAACACTGCGTATCCTGATCTCCAATGGAATCATTCTGTACGCACTTACAAAGTCAGGAGGTGAGTCTCGTGCGTAGTAAATGGGATATTCGTGAAATCCTGCAGAAAAATGCAGTTACCGTCATGTTCGTGGTATTATGTATCATCGGACTCATCTGCTCCGGACAGACAGTTTCTTATGTAATGTATGAATTATTCGGCCGTTTAAGCCGAAACGCATTTATTGTACTGGCCCTTATTATTCCGATCGTTGCCGGTATGGGTATCAACTTTGCCATCACCATTGGTGCCATGGCAGCACAGATCGCCGCTTTATGGGTGATCGAATGGGGCATCAGCGGTCTTCCAGGATTTCTGGTTGCCATGCTTATGACTATGCCCATCGCAGCTTTCTTCGGTTTCCTCATTGGTAAACTGATGAACAAGATGAAGGGCCAGGAAATGATCGGTGGTCTGATCTTAGGTTACTTTGCAAACGGATTATATCAGTTATTGTTCCTGTTTATCTTCGGCAACCTGATCCCGTTAAAGGCTCCGGGTCTGGTGATCAAGGGTTCTACCGGTGTTGCAAATACCATCGACCTTTCTACAGACCGTGGTTTTAAATATGCTTTAGATGGTCTGCTGCGAGTTTCCTTCAGCACAGCTGTTCTTATTATCTGCGGTATTATTGCAGTGGGCACCCTGGTCCTGTTTGCAAGGAAGAAAATGGAGAAGAAAAAAGCATTTACTTATGGAGGCATCTGCGTGGCTGCTATCGTAGTAGCACAGCTTCCATTTGTAAAGAATATATTCTCCATGGTCACTGTACCGATGGTTACCTTCTTTGTTGTAGGACTGTTATGTATCTTTAACAATGCCCTGATGAAAACAAAGATCGGCCAGCAGTTCCGTGCTGTTGGACAGAACCGCACCGTTGCAAATGCTTCCGGTATCAATGTGGACCGCGTTCGCGTGATCGCTATCGTGATCTCTACCGTACTGGCTGGCTGGGGACAGCTGATCTTCGTTCAGAACATGGGTTCCTTCCAGACTTACGGTGCCCATGAGCAGGTGGGTCTGTACGCAGGTGCAGCCATTCTGGTAGGTGGTGCATCCATTAAAAAGGCAACCAACGGACAGGCGCTTCTTGGCTGTATCCTGTTCCACTTACTTTTCATCGTAGCTCCATCCGCAGGAAAGAACCTGTTTGGTGACGCTGCGATCGGTGAGTACTTCCGTGTATTCATTTCCTACGGAGTTATCGCTCTGGCACTGGTTATGTATGCATGGGGAGACTATAAGAAGAAAAAGAATTAATAGGTTGTAAATACAACGAAAAGACCGTCTGGACTGGATAATGAACAGGTCCGGGCGGTCTTTTTTGTTGCCAAGCATATCGAGGAGGCGCCAGTGGCGCGTCCGCTGATTGTTAGCTGATTAAAAGTGGTTTTATATTGTTATTGGTCAGGTCAGTGAGTTAAAATTTCTTCAAGTGCTTTTACCAGCACATCATCTTCCTCTTCATTCCGGATGGCGATCCGTAAAAACTGGCGGTCATCTCTGGAGATCTTGGAGGACAGGTCTTTGATAAACAGGTTATAGCGGGTTAAAAGAAGTTCTGTTATCTCTGTGGCTTTGACATTTTCGCCTGTGAGTTCCACCATCAGGTAATTTGCTTGGGATGGGAAGATGCGGACACCGGGGAGACTGCCAAGTTTTTCCGCAAAACGGGTCCGCTCTGTGCGAAGCTTGTCTAAAGCAGAGGCATAGTCTTTTCTGTATTTTTCTTCGATCTGCATATAAAACTCACCAAAGGAATTGATATTCCAGATGGCAACATCTTTTTTCAGCTGTCCGATCAGGTCTGTATCGCCGCTGGCAGCTACACCTAAGCGCAGTCCCGGGATACCGTAGGACTTGGAAATGCTTTTTACTACGATCATATGTGGATTTTCATCTAACAGTTCTTCTACTAAAAGGGTAGGTTCTGTTTCTTCTGCGAAGTCTACGAAAGACTCATCTGCAAGGAAGCGGATGTCTTTTTCCTTTGTCCAGCGGGCCAACTTTAGCATGCCCTCACGGGAGATATAATTGCCTGTTGGATTGTCCGGATTAACTAATACCAGGCAGTCAAGGTTCTTATCTTCAAAGAAATTCATCACATCATTTTCATTGTAGGAGAAATCTTCTGTCTGAGGAACGAATGCAATGACCTTTTCTTTGTCACAGCGGTTTGCATATTCTTCAAAGGCAGGACGGATCACGCCCAGATTGCCTTTTACACGCTCCATAAGGGCTTTGATCAGTTCTGCAGCGCCATTTCCTACTACGATCTGATCCTGGCGGAGGGAGAAGTTTCTGGCGGCCAGGAGAGAGTTTACAGCCATTCCGGATGGATACTGTCTTGCAAGGACATCAAAATTATGTTTGATCTCATCCATCATTTTCTGCGGCGGATAATAACTGTTTACCAGATAGCAGAAATCCAGCATTTTTGGATAGCGCCAGTAGCCGCCGAAACGCTTCTGGATCAGGTGAGTGCGCTCTTTTTCCGGTGCGAAAATGGACTCAGCAATGTTCAGATCCTGGATATCGTCAATTTCATACCAGCGCTGGTTCTCATCCAGACGTTTTGCCTTGATGCCTGGATCATCTAAAGTTACCAGAACCTTCAATACCTGTTCATAGTATTCATTATTTCCAAGTGCTTTTGTATAAGCTTCCAGAAAAGGAACATAGTGTGTCCTGGAAAATTCCTGGCTGAATTTATAAAGGTTTACGGTCTTGTAATAATGTTCGGTATCGGAAAAACGGAACTTTTTGCCTGGGATCATGGCTTCGATATCGTCCTGGTCAGAGAGGACCAGACAGGTTCCGTCCATCCATGACTCATATTTGGCAGCCAGTGCCAGACTGTCTCTTGGGTCATCAGTAAGGCTGTTTAATACAGAGTCCTCAAAGATGATATCAGACTCTAAAAGAAGAGTGTCTTCTTTTAATAAATAGTCTTTTGCCAGGAAAAGGGAGTAAATATTGTTGGTGCGGTCATAGACCGGGTTGTCAATAAAGACAACCGGTGTTTTGATATGCAGACCTTCAATATGTTCTCGAAGTTTTTGGCCTTCATATCCGGTAACAATAACGATCCGGGACAGGTTATGCTGTTCTAACTGGTTTAAGGTGCGGTTGATCAGGGGAACACCGTTTACCTTTACCATACATTTTGTATTATTCTGTGTCAGCTGCTTTAAACGTTTTCCCATTCCGGCAGCCAGGATGATTGCTTGCATGCGTTTTTCTCCTTTATGATTTGTATCCGCTTCCAGGCAGGTAATCCGGGGATATTCCGTCTGGTTTTTTATGGCGGTTTTTAAGGACATCTTTGTACATTCAGCCAGATATATGCCATATACAGGTGTGGATTTTTGGAATAGGTCTTTCCTATGTCAATGGCATTGCGGAAACCATAGTAATTTTTCCAGCTGATGACCGGGGCGGAACCAACGGGGGCTGTTTTGTGGTTTAAAACAGCTGTAGTCACATTTAAGATCCGTGACTGGTCATGGAACCGCAGACAGTATTCTGTATCATCGAACCAGATGAAATATTCTGTTTTTGGAAGGCCGATCTTTCGTACCATGTCAGCGTTTACCAACAGGCCGCAGAAGGTGCTGATATCGTATTCAAAAGAAGCTTTGGCATATTCCTCTTCCGGTACCGGCTTATAAAACATCAGTCTTGGACACTGGATGAAACGTCTGTGGGTGGTATCAATGGCTCCGGCAGTAGTTACAGTGCCGGAATAAGCCAGGTAGTTTGTTTTTAAAATGGCTTTCTGAAGCTGTTCTATATAATCTGCTGCGATCATGGCATCATCATCAATGATCAGGATCCAGTCACAGTCTGTTTTTCCAAGATCTTCCAGTCCCTTTGCAAAGCCGCCGGCCCCGCCGATATTTTCCGGAAGATGGAGGATGTGAAACTCCGGTTTTCCGGCGTTTGGGAAAACGGTTTCAGTTCCAGCCGCCAGCTGGTCCAGATATTCTGAAGTACCATCTGTACTGTGGTTGTCTACAATACAAATATAAGAAAAGGGAACTGTCTGGGACAGAACCTGCTGTATGCATTCTTTTAATAATTCCAGTCGGTTGTAAGTAACGATTGTAACTGCGAATTTCACGATAGGCTCCTTTCGCGCCGTGTTCAATGTGTGTGTTTGCACGCTCACTACAGTATAGCATAAGCAATTTATATGGAAAAGTCAAAAAAACTTATTGAAAGATTTTTGGGGGTACAACCGTACCATTATTTAATGGAGGGGGATAATTTTTCTTGGGAATTCCATTGCATGTACAGGAAAATTATGATAATCTACCAGTATAGGATTCCTCTGTAATATGGAGGAATAAAATGAGTAAAAAAACACTGGAAGAACTGGTATTTCATGACGATTTTATGTTTGCAGCTGTTATGATGGATGCAGAAAACTGCCGATGTTTCCTGGAACGTGTGTTGGAGATCCAGATTGAAAGAGTTGAGATCAGCACAGAACATGGTTTCTTTTTCAATCCGGAATGTAAGAGTATTCGCATGGACGTATTTGCAAAAGATGAAAACAGGACGCATTATGATATTGAGATGCAGCTGGTGAAAAAAGACAGTCTGGAAAAACGCAGCCGTTATTACCACAGTCAGATGGATGTGGAAATGCTGGAAAAAGGGAAAAGTTATGGAGAGCTGGCAGACACATATGTCATTTTCATTTGTAACTTTGATCCCCTGGGGCAGAAAAAATGCCGTTATACCATCCGCAGATACTGTGAAGAAACGGGAAATGTATTTGGTGACGGAGTCTGCACTGTTTTTCTTAATACAAATGGAAAAAATCGTGAGGAAATACCAAAGGAACTGGTAGCATTACTTGATTTTGTTAAGGCTGATCTGGCTGGAAGTGAAGCTGATTATGAAGATGCATTGGTCAAACGGCTTCAGGAGTCCATGCGCCAGATCAAAAGAAGCCGGAAGATGGGGGAACGCTATATGATGTTTGAACAGTATATGAAAGAGTATGTTCAGGAACATGCAGATGAGATCCGGGAAGAAGCGTGGGCAGAAGGATTGGCAGAAGGCCATGCAGAAGGCTTACAGAAAGGTCGTGCAGAAGGCTTACAGGAAGGTCGTGCAGAAGGCTTACAGGAAGGTCGTGCAGAAGGCTTACAGAAAGGCCGGGCAGAACCAGACTGAATAAATTATATTCCTGCCTTCTGACATCGGATCGTGCAGATGATCTGCAGCGTGCACTGAAGGATCCTGTATATCTGGAACAGTTATTGCAGGAGTTTGGTTTTTAATGGCCAAAATAAAGATCAATGATTATAAATTCTATGAATAAAAAAGTCCGGCTCATATCATGTGAGCCGTTTTGCCTGAATGGCAGAATCTATTTCTATTAAGTATCTTATATCGTAGTCAATTCGACTGAATTTCAAAAGAGGTACAGAGGAATCCTATATGCTTTTATGTAAAAAGTGAAAACTGCCGTAGGAACATCTGTTTGAGATGAACCTGCGACAGTTTGTGCTTTGCCTGTTAATATTCTTCTAAGTCGTAATCATAATCGTAGTCATATTCTGTGTCATCATCTGATGTTTCGTCTCCTGGTTCATCTACGGCATCGTAATCGGTCTCGTCCAGTACGCCGTCAGAGTCAAATTAGTAAT
>ERZ779740.504-NODE-504-length-12049-cov-4.33108_pt1 | contig 12049 bp, 8 predicted proteins | sample MGYA00511099_ERZ779740 | MGnify/ENA primary metagenome ERZ779740 (study PRJEB29588, sample SAMEA2161216) | human gut metagenome | biome: human gut; feature: human-associated habitat; material: faeces | place: Denmark | collected 2008/2010 ...
CATTGGACATAATGCCACGCTTTACACCCTGCATGAGAACCGTACCGAAGGCTCCCCCAAAAACAGCTTCAGGTGTGAAAGCCCCCTTAAAAACTGCGCTGAAGAAATAAGGGACATTATCTAAGTTAATCAGAATCAGGGACACCACGGTCAATACATAAATCACCGCCATGACAGGAACAAGTTTATTGCTGACCGCGGCAATACGGCGGATTCCCCCGAAAGCCATGACAGTGACCAGTACAATAACAACAAGGGACACCACGTAGTAGAAAATGGACTGCACAGGAATAGTGCTTCCTGAAAGAATACTTCCCATGGCTCCGACGGAAGACACGACATTAAAGCCCTGTGCAGGCAGGCACATCATGGCATACACGATATAAACCAGTGACAATGCCACACCGATCCACACTTTGTTCCCGCAGAGACGCCGTGCGTAGAAAGGAAGACCTCCAACAAATTCTTCCCTCCGTTTTTCCTTGAATATCTGCGCCAGGGTACTTTCCGTGTAAGCAGTCGCCATACCGAAAAATGCGGATACCCACATCCAGAAAAGCGCCCCCGGGCCGCCGGCAGCAATCGCTCCGGTCACTCCAATAATATTTCCCGGCCCCACACGCATGGCCGTACTCAGACAAAAAGCAGCCAATGGGGAAATCCCCGTACGGATACTGTGATTGTCCATAAGCGTACGTACGCCCCGACTGAAACACTGAATCTGTATAAAGCCGAGTCGGAAAGTGAAATACAGACCGGATCCTACAAGAACGATAATGGCAAGCGAAAACTGTCCCAAAAGAGGGATTGCTTTCCAAAAGCCGAACATCTTAGGAAAGTCCCAGAAGAAATCAGACACCGGTGTGACGAAAGAAAGTACGGCATTCACTGCCGCAAATAAGCCTTCCATGGTAAATCCTCCCGTAAAGAGGAAAACGATTCCCTCAACGAACCTGTCGCAGAATCGTCTCCAAAATAGATTTCTGAACTGCCCTCAATACTTACTGCTTTGCTCCCGCCGCTTCTATGGCTGCTGCCAGTTTCGCCGCAAGGCCTTTCATCTTTGCCTTGGATACGGAACAAACGGCAAGACGGATTCCTTTCTTCATGGGAACAAGGAATACATTATCCTTTTCGAGGCAGCCGCATACTTTCTGTGCACCTTCCAGCGGAATCGTGATGAAGAATCCGGAAATATAAGGAACAAACTTCACGCCAGCTTCTTTTGCTTCCTCCATGAAGATAGCCGCTCTTTCCCCAATCAGTTTGAAATATGTATTTCTTTCCGCATCCAGCCTCGCCACCCTCTCGGAATCGCTGCAAATATCAATCATTACATTCTGGGCAGCACTATTGCAGTTCGACCAGGTTGCACGGCTCGCATACTGATTGATGTCTACAAACTCCTTTGCCACATCAGCATCGGAAGTAATGCCGATCATCGCCCCCTGGCGCTGGCCGTAAAGAGTAAACCCTTTGGACAGGGTGTAGGCCACGATGGTTAAAATATTTTTGGGAAGCCCGCCAAACACTTTGAAAAAGCGGCGGCATTCCTGCTTTCTTATCTTTTCCTTCCACAGCATTTTTCAGCACATCCACCACCGCCTGCCACTCTTCCACACTCATGCAGTATCCGGTGGGATTATTGGCGATGCCGTTAAGGATGATGACAATATTTCTCTGGCGTGTCAGAATATCTTCCACTTTTTCCCTGAAAGCATCCACATTGAAATGACCGTCTTCTGTAAGGAATCGGAATGAAACAACCCTGCGGTCCGGATAGTCAATCAAAGAATCATAAGCGCCCCAATGCCAGTCGGTAATCAAAACTTCATCCCCATCAGCAGAATAATTATGGATGGCATGATGAAGTGCGCCTGTACCGCCCGGAGTCGCACAGGCATTAATGTATCCGTCCGGCCGGGACTCTCCGAAGCACTGGTCAATGCAGCTTTCCAGGAACTTTTCATATCCCTGAATAGGCGCATACGCGATAATCTGCCGGGGCGACAGCCTTGCATAGGCTTCCTTTACCACCTCAAGCTCCACTAAATTTCCGTCTTCATCAAGAATGGATCCTACAGTCCCGTTAATGACTTTATCTTTGCCGATTTTATCAGCCAAAGCCACGGCCCTGTTATTTGCCGCAAAAATATTGTCCTGCGCGCTTTTCCCCCGCGCCTGCGGTGCTGCTACACTAAACATACGATCTACCCCTTCCAAACTGCTCATCGCTGTTACGCTACGACTTTCATATGTTAAAGATACAAATTTATTTTACCATCATGGAAAATACGCTGCAATAAATAAGACAGTACATAAGGAATTTTATTCCCTTTACCACCTACAATTGAAATGAACACCGACCCCGTAAAAACTGACGACATTGTCTCATGCGCGGACAGATAAATGATTTTCGGAAGACGCGCTCCACTTCTTCCAATGGGATGAAGAGAAACCGACAAGCGCAAAACCGTCTGGGGAGGCGTCCCCGCCCCGACGGGTCAATTCCACAGAATCCATCAATTCTCCCTATCCTTTAAATGGTAAAGCTATCGTACCATGAAAAATTCTTTCCGCCAACAGAGGATTTGCCCCATCTGCCTTTGTTCCCTTTTCCCACGCGATATGCCTGCCATACTATTTATCATTACAATCTGTCTATTCCCTTTATACCAAGTCAGACTGTCTGCCGTTTTTTAGAATCTGTGGGAATAAGAAAGTCTCCAGTTAAAGGGAAGTTCCAGATTGCCGTAACGGTTTGCGTAATTCTTGTGATCCAGAAGGTTGTTTAAAGTCAGGGAAACTGTATCCCGCGGAGTCACGTCATAAATCGTATTCCATGTCAGACGGATACGAGACGGCACATCCCCATAAGGGGAGTAGTATTCACGGTCACCGAGATATTTGAAGGTCATCGTACTCCGTACTTTATCCGCACGGTATGTAAGCGCAGCAGCTATATCAATACGGCCCGCATCCTGCTCCCATTTCGAATTCTTCTTCGAGGGATCCCTGATTTCCGGATTGCCATACCCCAGCCCCAAAGAATAATCCCAATGGGCATTTACGGTTCTTGCAAATTCCGCTTCCACGCCGGTATTTCTGAACTCTCCTTTATTGATAGCATACTGGAGCCCTGTCAGAGGATCTTTATCAGACCAGCCAAGCTTGTTATCAAAATCCATATGGTACACAGCAAACTTCAAACTGCTTTTATCCCCGATAAGCTTTTTCACACCGGTTTCATAAGTCCAGCCTTTTTCAGGCTTCAGCCCGCCGACAGCAGCCTTGTTATTAAAATAAGCATCAACGGTCGGCATCTGGAAAGCGCGCCCCACATTGATATACCACGATGTGGTGTCATTGATTTTATATAGTGTCTGGAACTGGGGATTAATAATCCGCTGATCATCAAAAGGATCGTCGATCACTTCCCCGCGCAGTCCGACCGTCGTGCTGAAACGATCATTAAACGCATGATCCCACGACAAATACAACGCATTGTTCATGCGGTGCGCCTTGTTTGATGATTTAACAAGGCTCGTATAATCCTCACGCTTGAAGCTGTATCCCGTGATCAAGGTATCCCTTTCGCCAAGTTTCCATTCTTTCTGCACATCGGCAATATAACTTTCCAGATCGGCAGAGGCAGATATTCTGGCATTCTTTACATGGTCCCAGCCGTCCGCCTGACGATAGTTGTATCCGAGCGTCGCCTTGACTCCATTGTCTTTTCCCTGATAGTACAATCCCGTAGTTATACGCCTGTCCTGATAGGTATAATCATACTTTACAGGCCTTCTTCCCGTTTTGATGCCGCCTCTTGTAATAGTGCCATCCTGAAACATGAAATTGAAAGACAACTCATCTGTCAGCTTGCCTGCAACAGCGGCACGGTTTTTTTGTCCTTTCCCGATCCACCAGTCAATACTGGATCCGCGGGGAAAATCATTGGCACGTGTATAGTCGTCGGAATATTCCTTCGACAGGCTCACCAGCAAACGGTCGCCTGCATAAGTTACACCGAAATCCTTATAATAATTTCCCACGGTTCCTTTGAGAGAAATCCCCTGTTTTGCCTGCCCAGGCTTTTTCGTAATGATATTCACCACGCCGCCCATCGCTTCGCTGCCGTACAGAGTTCCTGCCGCGCCTTTGATGATTTCTACCTTCTCAATCATTTCGACAGGAATCCCGTCAAGAGAATTGTAATTCTTCAGATTCATGGGGATGCCGTCCACCATGACAAGAGTGCCCCTGTCATAACCACGGATAACCGTACGTCCCGAACTGAAACCGAAATCCTGCCCGCCGTCGCCATAACCTGTACTGGTAAGACCTACCTGGCTTTCAATGATATCAAAAGCATTTTTATAACCTGCTTCCTCAATCTTCTTAGCGGTGACCACCGTTTCCGTCGCAGGTGTTTCTATTTCTGTCGTTTCCATCCTCTGTGCCGTAACAACCACAGGATTCAGCGTGTAAACCTGATCTGCTGCCGCAGCTCCACTCCAGCCCGCCAGTGACAGCAGTACTGCCCCTGCCAGTAATTGTTTTTTCTTCATCATCATTCCTCCTCTGATAATATTTTTTCCCATACCGCTAAATGATTTGCCGCACCCCATCCTTTCGCGTCAGCCAATAAATATAAAAACAATATATCTATCATCAGCAGAAGAAAGCTGTCCGATGTTTCGCCTATCCTGCATGATGAAAAGCAATAAAAAAGCAATGATCGTACCACAAAAAAATTCCTTTGTGAAATTCTCATTGCCCCTGTAGGTAATATAAATACTCCGCTTATTATTATTTTATGCGAACCATTTATATTATTTACTTTACATAATCATATGTCAATAATAAAAAATATTTTCTTCATAACAGACTTATTCCTCAAAAAGAAAAGCCATGCACACGTACAGCTTTCTCAATTCTCACATCAGAATTTATATTCTACCCCTGCTAGGAAGTTACGTCCTAAGTTGTAGAACGTGGAGGAAGACGAAGAAATGATGTCATGCCGGTTAAACAGGTTATCAATATTCAGGAAGAAACGGGCATTTTCATTTGCCTGATAAGAAAAGTTCAGGTCAGTGAAGAACTGGCTCTTGAAAGATTTGTACGGCGTGTAGTCACGGATACGTTTCCCCAAGTAAGCAAACTCAAAAGCGCTTGTCAGCTTGCCGGTTCGGTAAACGATGCCGCCGTTCCACTGCACTTTGCCGTAATAATCATGCCAGTCCCCCGTTGTACCGCCGGCTTTCCTTTCCTGCTTCTCCGGATGCCCGAAAGTCAGTCCCGTGTGGTAGGATAGGTTTTCATTTTCATTTCTTGTCCATTCGAGTTCAATACCGGTATTTCTTACATCTTCATTGGCATATTTGATATCTCCCACTACACCTGCGCCGACTTTTGCTTCCAGGCTGTCCTTGATTTTGTAGTGGAATGCGGCCAGGCGCCAGGATGACTTGCCTATATTTTTCTTTGCGCCGATTTCATAGTGGGTTCCTGTCTGCGGACGAAGTCCCGGAGAGGCGATGACATTGCCGACGCAAGAAAGCTGTTTCCGCCATAAAGCTGTTTGAAAGTCGGCATCATGAATGACTTTCCCGCCTTGGCATAAATCATGGTATCTTCACTCAGATCATGCATAAGAACCAGTTCGGGCGTAAATTTGTCATACCTATTTCCTGCATCATCTTTTGCGACCCAGGTCTGGCGAAGATTCAGGTTCGCCCTTGTCGCCCCGGTAAAATCATATTCCAGCTGTCCATAAAGAGAGTACATATTGCGCGCATAGTGATAAGTATTTCCATCGACAACGTCCGCCATGTCCCTGCGGAAATCACCGCCGATAAGGACGGAACCCTTATCAAAATGCCAGCGGTTGGACAAATTGAACCCGATGGTCTCATCATTATTTTCTGTCTTTGTGAAAATCCGCTTGTCGGGGTCATATCTTCCCCTTTTCGCGTAAGGCGCTACTTCCGTTTTGCTCTTACCGGTGGACATATCTCTCTTATGATAGTAAAAATCCGCTTTCAGGTCATCCTTATCATAATGAAGCCCCGCCACGTTTTCGCGGGTCTTGTAAATCATATCCTGGCCGGGCTGCCCTTTATTCTTTCCGTTGCGTCCGTCATAACGGTATACATAGTGGCTGTTGTTCTCCGAGTACGCATGGGTAAAATAAAGACCATCAGTGATATTGTAACGCCAGTCTACATAATTATGCTCAGCACGGATGATATTGTAATACATCCCTGCCGGACGGCCGCCGTCAGGATGGGAAATATGATCTACTTTCCCCATGTGGTCATAGGAATAAGTAATCCCGAATTTATCCCCTGCCTGCGCGCTGACTGCATAGTTCTGCTGTCCATAGTTGCCAAAGCTCGCTTTTACCTTGGTATCCCTTGTCCCTTTGGTGATGATATTAATAACGCCACCGCTGGCTTCTGAACCATAAAGAACCGCACCGCCTCCGCGGACAATTTCTACTTTTTCCACGGAATCGGAAGCAATATCCTGAAGACTGTACATGCCGCTCTGATTCATCGGAACACCATTCACAAGAACGAGCGTGCCTTTTTCAACACCGCGGATGACCGCCTTTGCCGTCATTGTCCCCTGGGAGAGGCCGCGGGGCCCCTGGCTGCTGGTAATAATACCTGTGGAGAACTTGAGAGCTTCCTGCATATTGGCGGCTCCGGTTTCACTGATCTGTTTATCCGTGATGATCTCCACCGCTGCCGGCGTTTTCAATTCTTTCGTATCTGTACGTTCCGCCGTGACAATGACGGGATCCAAGGTATAGATCTCCGCCGCATCTGCTGCACTCCACCCTGCCAGCACAAACAATAAAGCTCCTGCCAGCGCTGTGTCCTTTTTCTTCATACTTTTCCTCCTCTGACTGCGGAAATGCTGATTTCCCTAAACAGCGTTTCCTCACAAATAAATGAAAATCCTATATCATTGATTTCCGGCAAGGCTTTCCGATGTTTCGCCTGCGAAAATGAAATGAACGAAAAAACAAGAGACTCTCCCTTCTCTGATTTGTGGATCTGTCCTCTTAAAACGTTTTTCCCCCTGTCAGCGCATTAATTCTTTTACAGGAAGATTTCTTATATTATCTGCACATTCATAATAATTTGTCAATAAATTCGTTATGTATCCTTCAGTAATTATCATCACACTGTCTTAAAGTCCTTTTATTTCTCTTACCATTCGTAAAAATATATTCATTTACCTGTAAAACAATCAAACTCCACTCCGGAAATACATCTGTAAACCAATTTTACTCACACAAAAACCGGCTCTTTATAAAGCCGGCTTTCACATTTCCATAACATTTAGGCAAAAAGTTCATCAGGCAGGACTTTATTCTTTCCTTCTTCAATGGTAAAGATAGAAGCGAGAAGTTTTTTCGTATACGGGTCTTTTGCCAGTGTCAGATCGCGAATCGTTTCTACCACTTTCCCTTTCTGCATGACTATGATTTTGTCACAGAATGTATTGGCAAGGGCAAGATCATGACAGATAAAAAGATAGGCTACCTGTCTTTCCCGCTGAAGCCGGGTAAGGAGTTCGATCACGGTTTTCTGTACGGACATATCCAGTGCCGAGGTCGCTTCATCACAAATGATGATTTCCGGTTCCAGTACCAAAGCTCTTGCAATGGCGATACGCTGCCGCTGTCCGCCTGACATATTATTGGCATAACGGTCGGAAAATTCTTCCGGAAGTTCTACCAGCCGCAGCATTTCCCTTGCTTTCGCATCAACTTCACTGTTCTTTATCATGCCGAAGTTTTTCAGCGGTTCGCATATAATATCGCGGACACGCATTTTCGGATTGAACGCGGTAGAAGGATCCTGGAAAACCATTTGTATTTTCTTACGATGCTGCCGGAGTGCTTCCCCCTTTAAACGAGTAATATCCTCTCCGTGGAAAATAATCTTCCCTGCAGAAATATCGTATAGACGGGTCAGCATCTTAGCCACGGTAGACTTGCCCGAGCCTGATTCCCCTACGATACCGACTGTCTCAGCCTTATGCACAATGATATCCACACAGTCGCAGGCTTTGAGAACTTTTCCTCTGCCCAAGTCAAAATTCTTGCAGATATTGTCTATATGAAGTATTTCTTCTCCGCCTTTCATGCTGTTGTCTTACCTCCTAAGCTGGGAACCGCCGCCAGAAGCATTTTTACATAATCGGTTTTTGGATGGTAAATAACTTCTTCCGCTTTCCCGTATTCTACCACTTCGCCATTTTTCATCACCATGATATTATCCGCCATATAAGCGGCGACACCCATATTGTGGGTAACGATGATAATGGCAATGTTCATATTTTTACGCACTTCCATCATTTCTTTAACAATGGTCGCCTGTGTCGTCACATCAAGAGCCGATGTCGGCTCATCAGCCAGGAGCAGTTTCGGATGGAATGACATGGCCATGGCTATACCGACACGCTGCCGCATGCCGCCGGATAATTCATAGGTATAACTTTTCAAAACCTGTTCCGGATCGGGAAGCCTGACCATTTCCAGCATAGAGATCATCCGATCATGGGCTTCTTTTTCATCAGTCAGCCCGTGAACCGCCAGAAAGTCCCGATACTGCCTTCCGATCGTATGGATGGGATTCATCATGGCACCGCTGTCCTGGAAAATCATAGACACGTCCGTGCCGCAAAGGCTTCTATGCATTTCCGCTGTCTGCATCTGCGTATCCTCTCCATTGAGAATGACCTGTCCTTCAGCAATATGCCCCCCTCCAGGAAGGACATGCTGGATGGCACGGATAACCGTAGTTTTCCCTGACCCTGACTCTCCTACGATAGCCAGAACCTGCCCCGCATCCAAATCGAAAGATACATGGCGGACCACAGGGTCACCTTTTCCATAGGCGATTCCTAAATCTCTTACCTGTAATAGCATGGGAATATCTCCTCATAATAAATTCAATTGAAATGGAAACAGAAATTCGATACAGCATGGCAACGGCCGGACAAAAACGGTCTGTACCGAATTTCCATCCCCATTTCAGAGGAAGGAAAGCCGCTTCTCCGCTGCCGGATATATGACAGTGGAGAAAAGGCATATTTCACTATAGAAATTACTTAGCCGGAGTAATGTCCTTAGTTACCCAGTAGTAGTCACACGGATAAATATTGGCATTCTGGACAGACTTGTTGCTGACCATATTGGTCTGCGGATAGCCGAAGATCAAAGTAGCAGCGTCATCCTGGACAATTTTTTCCATTTTAATGATGATATCTCTGCGCTTAGCCGGATCAAATTCAGATGCCAGCTGATCAGACAACGCATCATATTCAGGGTTGCTGTATCCGGAACCGTTCTGCGGGTTGCTGCCGTCTACATTGGTCTTCCAGTACTGGTTGACGAATACTTCCGGATCCCCTGCCTGTTCGGTCAGGATATTGGAAATCAGGAGGTCATACTCCCCGCGGACACCGATGCCATCCAGTACGTTATAGTCTACATTCTTCAGGTTGATCTTGATGCCGACTTTCTTCGCATCCGATTGGGTGGCTTCCGCATACAACGGAAGTTCCGCACGGCCGGAGTAGAAAATGAAGTCCAGCTCCAGATTCTTGCCGTCCTTATCCACAAAGCCGTCTCCGTCGCTGTCTTTCCACCCTGCTTCTTCCAACAGCTTCTTGGCGCTTTCCACATTGTATTTATCCGGATATGCCTTCATTAATCCGTCGAAGTCATAATCCAGGGATGGCGGAAGCATCGGACCACCGGCAATAAAGGTATCTTTCAGCAGCACCTTGGCATAGGTTTCACGATCCAAAGAGCGAAGCAGCGCCTGACGGACTCTCTTATCCGCCAGCGGTTTTCCTTCCTTGACATTCATACGGGCAAGAACATCGCGGATAGAAGAAATGGAACTGATATTGAATTTATTCTTATCCTGGAACAGTGCCAAGTCGCCGGCAGCCACATTGACCGCTATATCGATTTCGCCTTTCTGGAGTGCCATGGCACGGGTATTCGGATCATCAATAGTATTGACAACCAGGTGCTTGAACGGAACAGCCGCATAATAATTCGGGTTCGCATCCAATTCACATTTTGCCTTGGAGAACGATTTAACCATGTAAGGGCCGGTACCGATTGGCCCCTGCTTAGCAAAGTCTACTTTTCCATCGGAATCGACATCAACAATAATGAAGAGCGGATCCCCCAGCATGCCCGGAAGAGTAGCTATCGGTTTTTTCGTATAAATAGTAACATTCTGTCCATCAGCAGTGATATGATCCAGTTCAAACATGGCTTTTGCGCGGGGAGACTTTGCGAAGGTACGTTCGATGGATTTTTTGACCGCTTCGCCGGTTACCGGTGTACCGTTGGAAAACTTGATATCTTTGATTTTGAAAGTCCAGGACATCTTATCATCAGATACCTTCCAGCTTTCAGCAATCCACGGTTCCGCATTCATTTTGGAATCAAAATGGACAAGGCATTCACCGATGCCGTAGCGCATAACCTGCCAGCCAAAATAATTGTCGGTCGGTTCCAGGCTGTCTGCAAAGTTGGTAATACCTACGGTCAAAGTGTCTTTCGGTCCTTTGGAGGCAGACTTGTCTCCGCCGCCGCAGCCGGCAAACGCGACTGTCATAAGAGCTGCTGCTGCCAATGCGGCGCCTTTCTTGTAAATAGATTTAAATAGATTTCATGGATCTAACGCTTCCTTTCTTAAAACAAAATATAAATTAGGCAAAACCTGTTACATATGCAGAACGGCGGCAAAAGCCATCCCTTCTGATAGGAACCATATTGATCAGTCCTGGCGCGGATCCAGGACATCCCGGAGAGAATCTCCCCACAGATTGAAAACGACAACGGTTATAAAAATAGCAAGCCCCGGGAAAATCATCAGCCATGGAGCGGTCTGCAGCTGCTGGCGTCCTTCATTCAGCATAAGGCCCCACTCCGGCGCCGGAGGCTGGCTGCCGAACCCAAGGGAAGGTAAACCCGAAGATAATCCCGCCAATTCCATCATCATAGCACCGATATCTGCCGCCGCAGTGATGACCATCAGGGGCAGAATGTTGGGCAAAATGTGCGTCCAAAGAATGTGCGGCGCAGAGCCTCCGCTTACAATAGCAGCATCGACGAAATCACGCTTCTTAATTTTCAGGACCATACTTCTTGAAAGACGGGCATACTTCGTCCATGTCACACAAAGCATGGCAATCATGGCATTCACAAGACTGCCTCCCAGAATACCGGCAATAGCGATGGCAAGAATAACGCCGGGGAAAGAAATCATCATATCCGCAAACCGCATGATGACCGTATCCACAATACCGCCAAAATATCCGGCAATGACCCCCAGGAATGTACCTACCACAAAAATAAGGAATACCAGGAAAAGTACGCTCGTCAGGGAATAGCTGGCCCCATACAGGATACGGGACAGTACGTCACGTCCCAGCTTGTCCGTCCCAAAAAGATGCGCTGCAGACGGAGCCGCGTTGGCATCCCGCATGACCGCTTCCAGCGGATTATAAGGAGCTATCACCGGGGCCAGAACCGTAATCAGTATCAAGAGAAGCACCAGCAAAGAAGTAATGCGAAAGGCCTTATTTTCTTTAAATCCTTTAATCAGGTTTTCCATTGGACTATTGACCTGCCTTTCTCAATCTGGGATCCAGGTGGTTGTAGGACAGATCCACCACCAAATTAATGACCATGTACATGAAAGCAATCCAAAGGACAACCGCCTGCACGGTTTGGAAATCACGGTATGTAATGGCCTGTACCACCATGAAGCCAAGCCCCGGCCAGGAAAATACAATTTCTACCACGGCCGCACCGCCCAGAAGAGAACCGAAAGCGAGCCCCAAAAGCGTTATCAGAGGAAGAAGCGCATTGGGAAGAACTTCCTTCCATAAGATGTGAGACTCAGAAAATCCTCTTGCCCGCGCGCCCATGACATAGTCCTGCTGCAGTTCTTCCAGCACAGTCGCGCGAACCTGCCTCGTATACTTCGATGCCATGACT